>Ga0209181_10007494_pt1 | contig 14935 bp, 11 predicted proteins | sample MAT05_FD_187208 | JGI IMG/M metagenome (GOLD analysis project Ga0209181, IMG submission 187208) | Freshwater microbial communities from Lake Fryxell liftoff mats and glacier meltwater in Antarctica - MAT-05 (SPAdes) (version 2) | ecosystem: Environmental > Aquatic > Freshwater > Ice > Liftoff... | reverse complement strand
GTGATATCCGGTACCTGCGGTCGTTGGGGGTGCAGACAGCTGGCCGGGTGCAGATTGACTTTGCCGCCAATGCCGTGGCCACATGTTACGCGCTGTCGACAGACCCGAACGGGTTGGGTCCGGCGTGCAACTGCAACAATCCCGCCTCATGCAATGGCAATTTCGGTGGTGCCAAAATCATCAAGACCGTATCCATACCCATAGCCAATGGCATCACAATATCGGTCGGCAACTACCCCACCAACACGGCATTTTCTGGCCCGAACAGCCTGCCAGCCAATGGCGCAATAATTACAGCCACCGTCAGCAGCAGCCTAGGGGGCACGGTCGAGGTGACGACCAATGAAACTGGGCGGCCATTTGCCTGCTCTCGGTCAGGCCAGGAAAGCAATTTCCCCATATGTTAGACAGTGCCATCCAATGAAACCAAACAGAGCTTCCGGACGCCTACCGACAGTTTCATCCGGCCTGTCAATCGTCGAACTGATGGTGGGTATCACCATCGGCCTGTTCATCTTGGCTGGCGCGTCGATGGTGTTAACAACCCAGCTTGGTGACAACCGTCGCCTTTTACTCGAAGCTCAAGTGCAACAGGATCTGCGTGTCGCGTCGGACCTGATTTCACGCGAAATCCGGGCGGCGGGGTACTGGGGCAATGCCTACCAGCAAGTCTGGGGAGTCAAAATATCCAACCCATATTCGGGTACGCCGCTGGCTGCGACGCTTGCCGATACCAGTTTGGTCTATTTTCGGTCTTTGGACGAAGATCCGGTTGGCGGTACCGAGAACGATGGTATCGATGCCAACGAACACGGCGGATTCCGGCTCAATCCGTCCACCGGTGCGATCGACATGCAACTCGGCAACGGCAACGGCAACGGCAACTGGCAACAACTCACCGACCCTGCAGTGTTGTCCGTCAGGCAATTCAGCTTGGTCGTCAGCAACGTCCCTCGGGCCTTGCCCTGCGGGTCGGACTGCAAGCAGAGCCCGACAGGCCTTCAGCTACAACAATGTGCCCGGGATGTGGTCATGACGATTGTGGTTCAGGCTGTTCACGATCCCGCCGTGTGGCGGAGCATCAGTAACCGAATTCGCTTGCGCAACGACGTGGTTGCAGTGGCATGTACGTGATGCGACGCCAACCGTCCCAACATAGCGCCAGCCGCAGCCGAGGGGTTGCCGCTTTGACCGTGGTGATGATTCTTTTCTTCGTGATGGCGCTGGTGGCGGCTTATACCAACCGCAACCTGGTTTTTGAGCAACGTATTTCGGCCAATTCCTACCGGTCGGCACGGGCGCTGGATGCCTCCGAGGGCGCCATCGACTGGACCTTGAGCATGCTCAATGGCGGGCGCATCAACGCCAGTTGCGCGTCTAGCAACACAATTACCGATAACGATTTTCGTGGTAATTACCTTCGGTTGGTGGATATTGGCGAACCCGACAACCCCGGCAGGTATGAAGTGGTTTGGAAGCTGAACCCTGCCCAGAAAATGTTTCCGGCCTGCATCAGCAAAGATGGTGTTTTGAGTTGCATTTGCCCGACCTTGACCGATCGGACGCCCGCCATAGCCACTCCCGCCGATGGTATTGGTACTGCTTTCAACGTATCGCTCCGCACACCGACCAATGAATTGCAGCCCGGAACGTTGAATATTGATGCATTGGGTTGCGCCAGTATCGGTACAGGTGCTGGGGCTTGCTACAATCAAGCCCCCTTGTCGCAACGTCAAGTGGTTTCTGATGCCAAGTCTGGCATACGGGCTGGGATAGGATTGGTTCAGGCCTTACCTGTGCCGCCTGAAGCTACGCTGACCGTGGGTGGCGGCATTGTGATGAACGCAGGGGCACTAACGGTGACCAATGAAGGGACTCGCAGAAACGGAACGCAGAAAATAATCGTCGATAATACGACTCCCGCTAACAATTGGTTCCGCTTTAGGTTCGGCGTTGACAGCGCAACTTTCAAGAATCAGCCTGCCGTGGTCACCATCGATTGCTCTGCGGGCTGTGACTCCTCCAATTTGGCTGATATCCATGCGCGATTTCCGCGCAATCCAATTTGGATTGAAGGAAATTTAACCATCTCTTCGGCCGACCAGTTAGGTTCGATGCCCCATTTGCCAGTTCCCCCAAACGTACCAACCCCCTCTACTCCGGGCAACGTCAACGATTGGAACCCAATAATGTTGATCGTCAACGGTCGGCTTACAGTAGCGGCGGATGTCAGAATTGTTGGATTTGTACACGCGTCTGATGTGTCTTGGGCATCACCCGGCGCGACACTTTATGGCGCAATAATTACCCCAGGTATTTTCACAGGCACGGCCGACGCGAAACTCAACTACCGGGCCGACCTGCTGGAATTCATCGGTTTGTATTACGGCTCGTTCGTCCGGGTGCCTGGCAGCTGGAAACAGCTGAACACCATATCCTGATCATGCACCCCTCTCGCTCCCGCCGCCTGGGCGTATCCCTGATCGAAGCACTGGTCGCGTTGGCCGTAATGGCCTTCGGCATGTTGTCGCTGGTGGGTGTGCAGGCGACGTTGCGGCTCAACAGCGATCTTGCCAAGCAACGCACAGAAGCCACCCGCATTGCCACTGAAGATATCGAGGGCTTGCGCTTGTTCACCGCCGTGAATCCGGTGAACGGGCAGTTTTCCTGGGCCGACATTGGCAGCAGCAACGTGGCTTCTTATCTACCACCGGGCAATGTCGGCAATACCAGTTACCAGGTTATCCGCACGGTCAACACCTTTGCAGGACCGCCGCGCAAGGTGGTGTCGGTGCAAGTCAATTGGACCGACCGGACCGGGTCCGCCCAGTCGGTCACAGTGGACACGGTCATCGCCGGGATCGATCCGGTGCTCTCGGGTGTGCTGTCGTCGAAGCGGTCCTCCATCAACAACCAGCTCGGCGGCCGCGATGCAACGATTCCGGTCGAAGCAGTCAACTTCGGCGATGCCGATGGACGCAGTGCATTCAAACCCTTCAACGAGGGGACAGTGGTCTGGCTGTTCAATAACGTCACCGGGGAGGTAGTTGGCCGCTGCCCTGGCATCAACACGGCGCAAGCGGCTCTCACTGTGGCTGACGTGACGGGCTGCCCGGTCATCCGTGCCCGCCTGCTGGGCGGTTTGGTGTTTTTTGATCTTCGCCTCGCGCCGTCGCCGCTACCCGCAAGTGCCTCGGAGAGGCCAATGGGGCCGCAGATGCTGCCGTTGTCAGCAACTACGCCGGTCTTTTTTCCGTCGTCCTCAACGTCGCCGGTGGACCAGATCGCATCAGAGGAGTGCGTTTCAAACACACCACCATCCGCCGCCGACGCCACGCTGCAAAATGCCCGCGGCTTCGCCGTGACCTATTACTGCCTCGTTTACCCCACCCCGGCCCGCGGATGGGGAGGCAGACTCGAGGTGGTTTTGGCTGGCAATTACCCGAATGGCAACCCGCTTCCAGGTACCACGACGATCAACCACTACAAGGTTTGCCGCTACACCACCGCCGCGACAGCTTACACAAGCAATCCCGACCATCCAGCCAGCTACTGTGTTGAAAAGTCGACACCAGTGCCTACGGCCCTGGTGCCATGCAATGGCCGACGTGTCACCGCGAATCTGATCAACCAGAATTTCCTGGTTATCGCGTCGGCCCAAAATTGCCCAACTGATATCGCCGCCAATCCCGGCCTCGGCGACTACATCAACAGCAACACCTTGCAGCACCAGCCCTGACATGCGGCTGGTGCACCACGACAACGCACTGCTGCTGCGCGCAATCGACCTGGCCCAAGCATCGATAGGCCTGTCCGAACCGAACCCCCGCGTGGGTTGCGTGATCCACACCGCCTCGGGCCACTTGGCCGGCGAGGGTTGGACCCAGCAAGCCGGCGGCCCGCACGCCGAGGTGATGGCCATGCGCCAGGCCGCAGCCGCTGGGCGTCCTGTGGCCGGCGGCACGGCCTGGGTCAGCCTGGAGCCTTGCGCCCACCATGGCCGCACACCGCCTTGTGCCGACGCGCTGATCACCGCTGGTCTGGCCCGGGTGGTGGTCGCCCTGACCGACCCGTACGCCGAGGTCTCCGGACGCGGTATCGCCCGGCTCCGCGCCGCTGGGCTGACCGTCGACGTGGCCGAGCCCGGGGCAGTCAGCCGGGCAGCGCATGAACTCAACATCGGTTTTTTCTCGCGCGTGCTGCGCCACCGCCCTTGGGTACGCATGAAGATCGCCGCCTCGTTGGACGGCCGCACCGCACTGACCAATGGCAGCAGCCAGTGGATCACCGGCGAACCGGCGCGTGCCGATGGCCAGTTGTGGCGCAGACGCGCTGGCGCGATCTTGACCGGCATCGGTACCGTGCGCGACGACGACCCGCGGCTGGATGTGCGGGTGGCGCCGGTGGCCTACCAGCCGCTGCGGGTGGTGGTGGATTCGGGCTTCAAAACGCCGCCGTCGGCCCGGCTGTTGCAACTGCCCGGGCGCACGCTGGTGGTGGGCACCCAGCCGGACACCCGCCGCGTGGCGGCGCTGCAAGCCGCGGGTGCTGAGGTGTGGGTACTGCCAGGGCACGCGGGCCGCGTCGATCTGCCGAGCCTGATCGACAGGCTGGCGATCGAAGGCATCAATGAATTGCACGTCGAAGCCGGCGCCACGCTCAACGCGGCGCTGCTTGAATCGGACCACGTCGACGAGTTGCTCGTCTACCTTGCGCCCAAGATTTTGGGGCCGGGTCGGGACATGGCGGCTTTGCCTGCGTTGACCCAGCTGTCACAGGCCTCGGATTGGCAGTTCGAGGATATGGAACACATCGGCGGCGATATTCGGCTGAGGCTGCGACGTGCCGGTGCCAATGTGTTTTCTGGCTGAGCGTCTGCCAGTACCACGCAGCCAACAAAAAACCCTCTGAACTTTCGCGCAGAGGGTTTGTGTTTTTCTTGATTTTATGGCGGAGTGGACGGGACTCGAACCCGCGACCCCCGGCGTGACAGGCCGGTATTCTAACCAACTGAACTACCACTCCGCAACAACTAGAAGTATAGCATGGCCTATGACGCGGCTGCAAGTCTGGCAGGCTGCAGCGCTAACAAAACAGACTTTGACTCACCTGATCGCTGCCAGCAGCGACTGGCGCCGCGAGAATCCAGCCATGCATGCAGCTGTCTTGATGGCGTTGGCGACGGCTTTGTTCGCCACGATGGGTGTCACGGTGAAACTGGCTTCAGCCTCCTACGGCACCGGTGAGATCGTGTTCTACCGCGGCCTGATCGGCGCCCTGCTGATGACTGGATGGGCGCGGTGGCAGGGCTGCAGTCTGCGCACCGACGTGCCGACCATGCACTTCTGGCGCAGCGCCACCGGGGTGTTTGCGCTGCTGCTCTGGTTCTACGCCATCAGCGCACTGCCGCTGGCCACCGCGATCACGTTGAACTACCTGTCATCGGTGTGGATGGCGCTGTTTTTGCTGGGTGGCGCGGTTCTGTTGGGCGCCCAGCGGCTGGATGGCCGGCTGGTGGCCACGGTGATCCTGGGTTTTGCGGGCGTGGTGCTGGTGCTGCAGCCCAGCCTGGCGCCGCAACAATTGTGGGGCGGCTTGACCGGCCTGCTGTCGGGCATGCTGGCGGCATTGGCCTACCTGCAGGTGACCGCGCTGGGCCGCGCCGGTGAGCCCGAGCCCCGCATCGTCTTCTACTTCTCGTTGTGCAGCCTGGTGGCCGGGCTGGCGGTTGCAATGGCAACAGGCGGCCTGCACCGGCACACCGCCTCAGGTTTGGGCCTGTTGCTGGCCACCGGGGTGCTGGCCACTACCGCCCAGTTGCTGATGACACGGGCCTATGCCATCGGCCCTACGCTGACCAACGCCAGCCTGCAGTACCTGGGCATCGTGTTTTCGTTCGGCTACGGCGTCTGGCTGTTCGACGACCCCGTCAGCGCGGCTGCGCTGGCCGGCATGGTCTTGATCATCGGTGCCGGATTGGCCGCCACCCTGCTGCGCCACCGCAGCGCGCCGCACACCGACAGTGTGGCGCCGGACGCCTGACCGCCAAACCCCTTGCGTGCTCAACGCCGCGCTTGATGCATCTCAAGACAGGCCACTCCTATAGGCGCACACTGGCCGCGAGCCGGGCCCAGCGTTTCGGCGAACCCAATCCCACTGCACAGGAGCAACCCATGTACAAACGCATTCTGGTCCCCACCGACGGCTCGGACATCACGGCCAAGGCGGTCGCCACAGCGGTCGCGCTGGCCAGACTGTCGGGCGCTTCAATCAGTACCTTGTGTGTCAAGGAGCCCTTCCCCTACAGCGCGATATCGGAGATGCAGCCGGTGCCGCCGCAAGAGTTTTATGACGCCCAGGAGCGTATCGCTGCCGGCCGGGTCAAGACCGTGCTGGATGCCGCCGCCGCTGCTGGTGTGCCCTGTGAAGGCGCCACGGTCGAGGCACTTCACCCTTGGGAGGCGATTCTCGACATGGCCAAGCAGAAGGGTTGCGATCTGGTGGTGATGGCCTCGCATGGCCGGCGCGGCATGGCGGCCTTGCTGATCGGCAGCGAGACCAGCCGGGTGCTGACCCACAGCCCCTTGCCGGTGCTGGTGGTCAAGTAAGCCGCTCAGTGGCTGTGCAGCAAGCCCTTGACCGCTGTCACCAGCACCAGACCGGCGCCGATCCAGCCCAGTTGCGCCAGGGTGGCGCGCAGTGGCAAGCGTTGCTGCAACTGGGGCAGCAGGTCGGCCACGGCGACGTAGACAAAGCTGCTGGACGCAGCCACCAGCAGGTACGGGAACAAGCCCTCCCAGGGGCCGACGATAAAGTAGCCCAGTACGCCGCCGACCACCGAGGCCAGCCCTGAGATCGCGTTGTAGAGCAGCGCCTTGCGGCGGCTGAAACCCGCATTGAGCAGCACGATGTAGTCGCCCACCTCCTGCGGGATCTCGTGGGCGATGATCGCCAGCGACGTCACCAGCCCGAGTTGCGTGTCGGCCAAAAACGCCGCCGCGATGATGATGCCGTCGCAAAAGTTGTGGATGCTGTCGCCGACCAGCACGCTCCAGCCGCCTCGCCCGGCCTGGGCCGCATCGAAGTCATGGTGGTGGTGGTGGCCGTCACCCTCGTGGTGGTGGCCATGCCGGTACAGCTCGGCTTTTTCCAGCAGGAAGAAAAACAGCAGCCCACCCAGCAAGGTCATGAACAGGTGATGCGGATCGACCTTGCTCTCGAAGGCCTCGGGCAGCACATGCAGCAGCGCGGTGCCCAGCAAGACGCCCACCGACAGGCTGACCAGGTGGCGCACGATACGGCCCAGCAGGGCGACCGTCAGCGACGCGGCGATCAGTACCGACAACACACCACCGGCCAGCGTGGACAGCACGATGTAGAACAGGGTCATCAGCGCGGCAAAAATCCAGTAAGCAAACCCGCCCAGGGGGCAAGTTCACGGGTTGGCGTGCGGGTTGCCGCGCGGGTTGCCGCTCTGCTCGGCACGCCGGCAACGGGTTTCAGGCTACACCCTGCGCCTTGAACCAGGCCAGGCAGCGTTGCCAGCCGTCATCGGCGGCGTCCTTGCGGTAGCTGGGCCGGTAGTCGGCATGGAAGGCATGCGGCGCGTCCGGGTAGACCACGAACTGGCTCTTCTTGGCGGCCGCGCTGCCGCCGGCCAGCGCTGCCCTCATGGCGTTGACCGACTCGACCGGTATGCCGCTGTCCTGACCGCCGTACAAGCCCAGCACTGGCGCGTTGAGCTGGTTCACCCGGTCGATCGGCTGGGCCGGGTTGAGCGCCGTTGCCGCACCCTGTAGCCGACCGTACCAGGCGACACCGGCCTTGACGGCCGGGTTGTGCGCGGCATACAGCCAGGTGATGCGCCCACCCCAGCAAAATCCGGTGATGCCCAGGCGCGAGGTATCCGCGCCCTGCCCCTTGGCCCAGGCCGTGGTGGCGTCCAGGTCGGCCATTACCTGGGCGTCCGGCACCTTGCTGACCACCTCGCTCAGCAGCTTGGCAATCTCGCCGTAGGCGCCGGCATCGCCCTGGCGCACAAACAACTCGGGCGCGACGGCAAAGTAGCCCTGCTTGGCCAGGCGCCGGGCGACGTCGGCAATGTGCTCATGCACGCCGAAGATCTCGCTGATCACCAGCACCACCGGCGCATTGGCCTTGCCCAGCGGCGCGGCGCGGTAGGCCGGCATCTTGAAATCACCGACAGGGACGGTCACCTCGCCCACCAGCAGGCCGGTGCTGTCGGTCTTGATCACCGTCTGCGCCATCACCGGCAATACGGCAGCGGCAAAGCCCGTGCCCACCGAGGCACGCACAAAATCTCGCCGGCTGAAGTCTCGGCTGGGCGTGAGGCTGTTGAAGTCTTCTTGCGACATGGGCGGTCCCGGGGTGATGGCGTAGGCGTTGGCGTGGGCGTGGACGTCCAGCCGATGTTCGGTCCGTAGCGGATCCGGATCGCCGGTCGACCTCGCCGCATTCTAGGAAGTCGGCGGCCCGTCTCGGTCGTTGCGTGAGATTGCCGCGTTAGCATGCCGTATGCCACTTCGCCCCCCCAGCGCCACCGCCCCCCTGGCCGCGATCGACATCGGCTCGAACAGCTTCCGGCTTGAAATCGCCCAGCTGCAACACGGCCGCTACCGCCGCATCGCCTACCTCAAGGAAACTGTCCGCCTGGGTGGCGGACTGGATGCCAACGGTTACCTGCTGGAGAGCGCCGCGCAGCGCGGGCTGGACTGCCTGCGCCGTTTTGCCCAGCGCCTGCAGGGGTTCGACGCGGTGCAGGTGCGTGCGGTGGCCACCCAGACGCTGCGCGAGGCGCGCAACCGGGACGCCTTCCTGGTGCGGGCCGAGGACGCACTGGGCTTTGCGATCGAGGTGGTGTCCGGGCGCGAGGAAGCGCGGCTGATCTTTGCCGGCGTGTCCTTCTTGCAGCCGGGCAGCGCGCCACGCCTGGTGATCGACATCGGCGGGCGCAGCACCGAGATGATCGTGGGCCAGGCCCGCGTGCCGCGTACGGTCGAATCGTTCAAGACCGGCAGCGTGAGCCTGTCGATGCGGTGGTTTCCGGACGGCGTGTTCACCGAGCAGCGGTTTCGCGACGCCCAGGTGGCCGCCGGCGCCGAGCTGGAAGAGGCCTTGGAGCCGTTTGCGCCCCGCCATTGGCGTGAGGCCCTGGGCTCGTCGGGCACGGCGGGTGCGGTGTCGCAGATCCTGGCCGCCGCCGGCATCACCGACGGCACCATCACGCCCGAGGGCCTGCGTTGGTGCATGGCGCAATGCCTGGCGGCCGGCAGCGTCGACAAGCTCAGCCTGCCGTCGCTGCGCGAGGACCGCAAGGCCATCATCGGCGGCGGCCTGGCGCTGCTCTACACGCTGGCCACCCACTTCGGCATCACCGAGTTGCGCCCGGCCAAGGGCGCGTTGCGGCAAGGCGTGATCATCGACCTGCACGAGCGCCACGCGGCACGCCGCCAGGCCGGTGGCGGTGATTTGCGCGACCAGACCGTCACCGCCCTGCAAGCCCGCTTCGGCGTGGACGTCGAGCAGGCGCTGCGGGTGCGCACGGTGGCCCATGCACTGCTGCGCGGCGCCTTGCCTGAAGAAGCTGACGACGACGATGACGGCGAGGCGCTGCGTGAACTGGGCTGGGCTTGCGACCTGCACGAGATCGGGCTGATGGTGTCGCACCATGATCACCACCGCCACAGCGCCTACCTGATGGCGCACGTGGATGCGCCAGGGTTTTCACAAAGCCAGCAGCGCCGTATTGCCGACCTGGTGCTGGGCCAGCGTGGCGGCCTGCGCAAGATGGAGGCGCAGCTGTGCAGCGAGCGCTTTGCCTGGCAGGTGTTGGCGCTGCGCCTGGCGGCCATCAAATGCCACGCCCGTGGGTTGGTGGACACCAAGGCGCTGCGCTTGAAGCGCGACGGCCGGCAAGCCCGACTGGGCTTTCGCAACGACTGGGCCGCCAGCCACCCCCGCACGCTGCACCTGCTGCGTGAAGAGGCCGAGAGTTGGTCCCGGCAGGAGATGCCCAAGCTGGTGTTGCAGCCGGGTTGAGCCGTCCCCCGGGGGAAAGAATCAACTCGGGAGCGGCCCTGCGATGTCTCGTCTGGCGCAATGACCGCGAGTTACAGCTTTTCGGGGGTGCGCACCGACACCAGCACCACCTCGGACACGCCGTCGCGCTCCCTGTGGCGCAGCCACCACACCGCGCCCTTGCGAACCGCCCAAGGCGGTGAATCCAGCGTGCTTGCGCCGCCCATCAGGTAGGCCGCCAGCTGGCCCAGCATGGGCTGGTGGCCAACCAGCAGCACAGGCTCGCGGCTCTCGGGCCAGCGCGCCGCCGCCAAAGCCTGGGTGTGCGATGCACCCGGCAACAGCGCGTCCACGGCGCGCACCTTGCGGCCCAAGGCGTCGGCCGTCTGGCGGGTGCGCAGCGCCGGGCTGCACAGGATGCGCGTGCTGTCGGGCAAAAACCGGTTCAGCCATTCGGCCATGCGCCGGGCCTGCCTGTCGCCACGCGGCGTCAACGGCCGCAACAGGTCGTCGTCTGGCGATCCCTCGGTGGGCTCGCCGGCATCGGCATGGCGCCAGAGGATCAGGTCCATGGCTGTCCGAGTGCCTGTGCTCAAACCCGGGCCATGTAGCGCTCCATCAACGCAGCTTGCGCGCTGACGCCGCTATCGGCCACCCGTGCGTAGCTGCCCGACGGTGCCTGCAACCAGGCGTCGCGCTGGTCGTTCAGGTAGGGCACCAGGCATTCGTCGATCACGCGTTGGCGCAGGACAGGGTCGCGAACCGGCCAGGCAATCTCGATGCGGCGGAACATGTTGCGCCCCATCCAGTCGGCCGACGACAGGTACAGCGCCTCGTCGGCTTCGGCCTCGCCCCAGCGGAAGTAGATCACCCGGGTGTGCTCCAGAAACCGTCCCACCACCGAGCGCACCCGGATCCGGTCGGTCACGCCCGGGATGCCGGGCGGCAGCATGCAGGCGCCGCGCACGATCAGGTCGATGTCGGCACCAGCCTGGCCGGCCCGCACCAGGGCGCCGATCATCGCCGGCTCGGTCAGGCCGTTGATCTTCAGCACGATGCGCGCTGGCTGCCCGGCGCGTGCAGCGTCGGCCACCTGGTCGATATGGGCCACCAGCCGGCGGTGCAGCGCAAACGGCGCGGTCAGCAGGTGGCGCGGCGTGCGCACCTTGGTCAGGCTGGCGAGTTGGTGAAACACCGCGTCGGCGTCGGCCGTCAGCAGCGCATCTGCGGTCAGCATGCCCAGGTCGGTGTAGAGCCGCGCCGTCCCCGGGTTGTAGTTGCCGGTGGACAAGTGCGCATAGCGGCGCAGCACCGTGCCGCCGCGGCGGGTGGTCTCGCGCCGGGTCACCAGCAGCAGCTTGGCGTGGGTCTTGAAGCCCACGATGCCGTAGACCACCTGGGCGCCCACTGCCTCCAACCGCTCGGCCCAGTTGATGTTGGCTTCTTCATCGAACCGGGCCTTGAGCTCGACCACCACGCAGACATCCTTGCCGCGCCGTGCCGCGTCGATCAGCAACTCCATCAGCACCGATTGGCTGCCGGTGCGGTAGACCGTCTGCTTGATCGCCAGCACGTCCGGGTCCAGCACCGCCTCGCGCAGGAACTCGACCACCGGATCGAAGCTCTGGAACGGGTGGTGCAGCAGCACGTCGCCCTTGCGCAAGCGCGCAAGAATCGATGTGCCGCGGGGCAGGTCGGCCTCGGGCCAGCTGGGCAGGCGCGGCTCGAAGCGCAACTCAGGCGCCACGGCGTGGTCGATCAGCTGGTTCAGCCGCACCAGGTTGACCGGGCCGTTGACCCGGTACAGCGCCGCCTCGGGCAGGCTGAACTGGTCCAGCAGCAAGCGCCACAGCGGCTCGGGGCAGGTCGACACCACCTCCATCCGGATCGCCTGGCCAAAGTGCCGGGTCGTCAGGCCGCTGCGCATGGCCTGGCGCAGGTTGGTGACGTCGTCCTCGTCGACTTCCAGCTCGGAGTCCCGGGTGACGCGGAACTGCGAAAAAGCCTCCACCGGCCGGCCGCCGAACAGCTCTTCCAGGTGCGCGCGTATCACGCTGGTCAGCAGCACAAAACCCTGGGTGCCGGGCTCGCACACCGCTGCCGGCAGCGCGATCACGCGCGGCAGCGCACGCGGCACCTTGACGATGGCGATCGAGTTGTCGCGGCCAAACGCGTCCTTGCCACCCAGCTTGACGATGAAGTTGAGCGACTTGTTGGCCACCTGCGGAAACGGGTGCGCCGGGTCCAGCCCCACCGGCAGCAGCAAGGGCTGAACCTGGGTCTCGAAGTAGCGGGCCACCCAGGCGCGCTGGGCCGGGCTGCGCTCCGCGTGGTTGACGATGAAGATGCCCTTGCCGTGCAGCGCGGGCATGACCTCGTCGTTGAAGACGGCGTACTTCTCGTCGATCAGCGCGTGGGCCTCGGCCGCGGCCTGGCGCAATTCGTCACGACGCGGGTCGTCGTCGTCGGTGGCACCGCGCATCGCCTCCAGCGCATCGGCAAACCGGACCTCGAAAAACTCGTCCATGTTGGACGACACGATGGTGATGTAACGCAGCCGCTCCAGCAGCGGCACGTCGCTGCGGCTGGCTTGGGCCAGCACGCGTCGGTTGAACGCCAGGATCGCGCGTTCACGGTTGAGCAGCGCAGGAATCTCCTGGGCCTGTAGGCTGGCTTCGTTCATCCCCCCGATTTTATGAAGGTTGTGCGGCTTTTCCATGACAAGAACGCACCGCCGGTCAGCGCAACCGGCCCAATCTCAGTGCGCCTGCTCCCAGTTCGGCCCCACGCCCACCTCGGCCAGCAGCGGCACGCTCCACTGCGCCACGCCGGCCATCAGCCGCGGCACCTCGCTGCGCACCCAGTCCAGCTCGTCGTGCGGCACCTCGAACACCAGCTCATCGTGCACCTGCATCACGATGGCCGTACGCCTCGCGCCGGCATCCAGCGCGTTTTGCACCGCGATCATCGCCAGCTTGATCAGGTCGGCCGCCGTGCCCTGCATCGGCGCGTTGATGGCCTGGCGCTCGGCGCCGGCGCGGCGCGGGCCGTTGCCGCCGCGGATCTCGGGCAGCTCGATGCGGCGGCCGAACAGGGTCTCGACATAGCCTTTCTCGGCCGCGCTGGCCTTGGTCTCGTCCATGTAGCGCTTGACGCCGGCAAAGCGCGCAAAGTAGCGCTCGATGTAGTCGCGCGCCGCCTTTTGCTCGATGCCGAGTGCCTGGGCCAGGCCAAACGCGCCCATGCCGTAGATCAGGCCGAAGTTGATGGTCTTGGCGTAGCGCCGTTGCTCGGGCGTCACCGCGTCCACCGTGGTGTTGAAGACTTCGGCGGCAGTGGCCTTGTGCACGTCCAGGCCGTCGGCAAAGGCCCGGGTCAGGCCGGGGTCGCCGCTGATGTGGGCCATGATGCGCAGCTCGATTTGCGAGTAGTCGGCCGAGACGATGACATGGCCGGGCGGTGCGATGAAGGCCTCGCGCACACGCCGGCCCTCTGCCGTGCGGACGGGGATGTTCTGCAGGTTGGGGTCGTTGCTGGACAGCCGGCCGGTGACTGCCACCGCCTGGGCATAGTGGGTATGCACCCGGCCGGTGGCGGGGTTGATCATCAACGGCAGCTTGTCGGTGTAGGTGCCCTTCAGTTTGGCCAGGCTGCGGTACTCCAGCAGGCGGGCGGGCAACGGGTAGTCGGCGGCCAGCGCCTGCAGCACTTCTTCGTCGGTGCTGGGTGCGCCGGAGGCGGTTTTTTTCCTGACCGGCAGGCCGAGCTTGCCAAACAGGATCTCGCCGATCTGCTTCGGGCTGCCCAGGTTGAAGGGCTGGCCGGCGATCTCGTAGGCCTGCTGCTCGAGCTGCAGCAAACGCTCGGCCAGCTGGTGGCTCTGGGCGGCCAGCAGCGCGGGGTCGATCAGCACGCCGTGGCGCTCGATGCGCTGCAGCAGCAGGGCCACCGGCATCTCGATGTCGCCGTAGACATACAGCAGCCCCGGCACCGCCGCCAGTCGGGGGTACAGCAGCTGGTGCACCTGCAGCGTCATCTCGCTGTCCTCGCCGGAATACCGGGTGGCGCGCTCAACATCGACCTGGCTGAACGGGATCTGGTTGACGCCCTTGCCGCACAGGTCTTCGTAACTCAGCCCCTTGCGCCCGAGGTAGCGGTCGGCGAGTTTTTCAAGGCTGTGGCCGAGGTGGGCCTCGAAGACGTAACTCTCCAGCATCGTGTCGTGTTGCCAGCCGAGCACGGTGATGCCGTGGTTGGCCAGCACATGGGTGTCGTACTTGATGTTCTGGCCGACCTTGGCCGCATGGGCGTCCTCCAGCCAGGGTTGCAGCGCGGCCAGTACCGCGTCCAGCGGCAGCTGGTCGGGCGCGCCCGGACCGTCGTGGCGCAAGGGCACATAGGCCGCCTCGCCGGGCTGCACCGCAAAGCTGATGCCGACGATGCGGGCCCGCATCGGGTCCAGCGAGTCGGTTTCGGTGTCCAGTGCTGCCAGCGGCGCGGCCCGCAAGCGGACCAGCCACGCTTCGAGTTGCGGGAGGGTCAGCACGCTCTCGTAGTGCTGGGCCAGCGCGCTGTTGTCGGGCGGGCCGGCGGCGGCCGGTTGCCCCGGCGGCGGATCTTCAGCGTCGAACAGGTCGGGTTCGCCCGACTTTCTGCCGCCTGCAACCACGCCTGGCGCTGCCGCGACGCCCAGCCGGGTCTCCAGCTCCGTGCGCCAGGCGCGAAAGCCATAGCGCTGGTAAAAATCCAGCAAACCGGCCTCGTCCACCGGCCGCATTGCCAGGCCCTCCACGCCGGGCCAGCCCGCCAGGTGCTCGGTCAGGTCGCAATCGGTCACCACGGTGACCAGCCGCCGGGCTTGCGGCAGCCAGTCAAGCGCCTTGCGCAGGTTGTCACC
>Ga0209181_10007493_pt1 | contig 14935 bp, 13 predicted proteins | sample MAT05_FD_187208 | JGI IMG/M metagenome (GOLD analysis project Ga0209181, IMG submission 187208) | Freshwater microbial communities from Lake Fryxell liftoff mats and glacier meltwater in Antarctica - MAT-05 (SPAdes) (version 2) | ecosystem: Environmental > Aquatic > Freshwater > Ice > Liftoff... | reverse complement strand
GAGGTGAGAGGTTGTGAGAGGTGAGAGGTTGTGAGAGGTGAGAGGTTGTGAGAGGTGAGAGGTTGTGAGAGGTGAGAGGTTGTGAGAGGTGAGAGGTTGTGAGAGGTGAGAGGTTGTGAGAGGTGAGAGGTTGTGAGAGGTGAGAGGTTGTGAGAGGTGAGAGGTTGTGAGAGGTGAGAGGTTGTGAGAGGTGAGAGGTTGTGAGAGGTGAGTAATGAGTGTGAGTAGTAAGTAGTGAGTATTGAGTTGTAAGTAGTGAATGGTGAACGTGAAACGGTGAACGTGAAAACTACTTCTTTCAATAAAATACTTTGAAGCGAAGTGATATTTCTTTTTTATAACCATACTCTCTTTATCGTTGAAAACTCATGACCTATGCATTCAAAATTTAAAATTCAAAATTCAAAATAAATTCCTACCATTCAAAATTTAAAATAAACTCCCCACCATTAAACTTCAAAATAAATCCCCTCACCATTCAAAATTTAAAATTCAAAATCCAAAATAAATTCCCTCACCATCTAAAATTCAAAATTCAAAATTCAAAAATAATTCCCTCACCATTCAAAATTTAAAATTCATAATAAATTCCTATCATTCAAAATTTAAAATTTAAAATTCAAAATAAACTCCTACCATTCAAAATTCAAAATAAATTCCTACCCTTTAAAATTTAGCGTGCAAAATTCAAAATAAACTCCCTCATCATTCAAAATTCAAAATAAATTCCTACCCTTTAAAATTTAGCATGCAAAATTCAAAATAAACTCCCTCACCATTCAAAATTTAAAATTTAAAATTCAAAATTTAAAATAAACTCCGTCACCACCACAGCCTACAAAAGCATATTACCATATGACCAACCCGCATTTCAATACGTTTAAAAAGCAACTTAGTAACCCGTTTAGTTTTAAGCTTTTTGCGGCTACTAAGTTGCCCTCGGCCTGGTTTGCCGGGTTAAGGATAAAAAGTTTAGACGAAGAAGAGGCCAGCATAAGTGTACAATATTCATGGTTTAATACAAACCCGTTCAAGTCAATCTATATGGCCATACTAACCATGGCCGCAGAGGTTAGTACTGGTATTTTGTGCCTCGGCGCCATATTTAGGCGGTCCCCGGCCATAAGCATGTTGGTAGTAAAAAGTGAAGCGCAATACTTTAAAAAAGCAACCGGTACCATTGTTTTTAAATGTACATCGGGGCAGGCTATATCCAACGCGGTTGACGAGGCAATAGCTACCGGCCAAGGGGTAACGGTAGCTTGCACTTCTACCGGAAAAAATGCGCAGGGCGAAGTAGTGGCCGAATTTATATTTACCTGGAGTTTAAAAGCCAGGAAGTAGAAAATGTTCTCTATTAAATTATTATTAAATATTAAGCCCAACAAAATATAACCATATGAATATTTCCTTTCATGGGGCGGCCCACACGGTAACCGGATCTAAACACTTAATTACTTTTGCCAATAATAAACGTGTATTGCTTGACTGTGGCATGTTTCAGGGTATGGGCCAACAAACCGACGTACTTAATAGCAGCTTTGGTTTTGATGCTGCTACGGTTAATTATCTTGTTTTGTCGCATGCCCATATTGACCACTCAGGCCTTATACCCAAGCTGGTGAAGGAAGGTTTTAACGGGCGCATATTTTGTACCCCCGCAACCCGCGACCTCGCTGCCATATTGCTGGAAGACAGCGCCAGTATTCAGCGCGACGATACCAAATACATTAATCGTAAACGTGTAAAAAAAGGCCTCCCACTATTTGAACCTTTGTATACAGTGGAGCACGCCAAACATGCAATGTCGTTTTTTGAAGTAAAAGATTACGAAGAGTGGTTTTATATTGAGGACGATATTAAAGTGCTGTTTACCGATGCCGGGCATATAATAGGTAGCGCGGCAGTCAGCCTTCAATTAAAGGAAAACGGTAAAACCACCGCCATAACTTTTAGTGGCGATGTAGGCAGGTACAAAGACGCCATTTTGAGGCCGCCATCTAAATTTCCGCAGGCCCATTATGTTATTTGCGAAAGTACCTACGGCAATAAACTACATTACGATCCCCACTCAATAGTAGATGGGCTGTACAATTGGATTAAAAAAACCTGTGTAACAAAAAAAGGTAATCTAATTATTCCTGCCTTTAGTGTGGGCCGTACCCAGGAACTGCTCATAGCCCTTAACCAGCTGGAAAACGAGCGCAGGCTACCGGCGGTGAATTATTACGTGGATAGTCCGCTGAGCCTTGAGGCAACGCAGGTGGTGCGCAGCCATCCCGAAAATTTTAACGAGCATCTTAAAAAACTAATGCAAACCGACCGGGATGTTTTTGATTTTAAAGGGTTGCACTATGTCCAAAGCGTAGATGAAAGCAAAGCCATTAATATATACCAGCACCCTTGCGTTATAATAAGCAGCAGTGGTATGGCCGATGCAGGAAGGATAAAACACCATATCCGCAACAATATAAGTGATCAAAAAAATTCAATCTTACTGGTGGGCTACGCCTCCGCCTCGTCGCTTGCCGGTAAGCTGATGGCTGGGGTAAAAAAAGTAAACATCTATGGCGATGAATTTAATGTAGTTGCCGAAGTAGGCCAAATAAAAAGTATGAGTGCTCATGGCGATTACGACGATCTTTTAACTTTTCTTGAATGCCAAAACAACCAACAGGTGAAAACTATTTTTTTGGTACATGGCGAGCACGATGTACAGGTAGATTTTGCCCAAAGGCTGACCCGCAAAGGTTGGAAGGTGGATGTGCCCGCAATGCACCAACAATTTGAACTAACCTAAAGTTATGTAGTTGGTAAAATGTGGTAATTAAACTGAGAAGTCAATAATCATTTATAAACATAGCTACCGGTATAGACTTTATTGGCGGTGGGCTGACTTTTAAAAAAAAAGCGCCACACTCAAAGGCAATACTACTGATTTAACCATTTGTATGGCTGCGGCTAAAGCTATGGAAATTGGCTTTGGACAATATTGGCGCCAGCCTCAACTATCGTTTGGTATTAACTATCCTCACGCCTTTTAAAAAATTTTGAAGATCGATTTACAGATCGAAAAACCAAAAGGTTGTACCGGATAGACTTTAATGAGCGCCGCTGCACTTTGCAACACGTAAAACAAAGGTTAGCTAAACTATAAGTACATTGCTCCGGACCAAAACTGGTTGGGCAGGGCAAAATACTAATCGTTAAGTATATGATAGAAGCAAACAAAAAGGATCTTTACGTGGTAGACAACTTTTTGTTAAGCGAACCGCTGATAGAAGGATTTGAAGTATAATTACTTTTCAAAAACAGGTTCCCAGGGCTTGGCTTTTTTTAATGGAAAATAGGCATTAATGTAAAAAGCCAACAAACATTTTTTTACAATGAATGAGGGCTTTTTTGGTAGAGCGTACGGGATTCGAACCCGTGATTCCTCCGTGAAAGGGAGGTGTCTTAACCCCTTGACCAACGCTCCGTTTTTTAATTGGAGCGCAAAAATAAGGGCAAGTATATTTTCTGCCAAACTTTTTTTATTCTTTGGTTTTTTAGGCTGTTGTATTCAGCCGCTATCAGTAAATACCTAACTAACGTTGCTCGTAAGTTGTTTCCTTTTTTAATAAGTATAAACACTAAGTATGCTACCTATGTAAAATATTTCGTTTTTAAATAGCCACAATCCTTGTAGTTTTGCCACGTTTTTAACACGTATAAAATTATAAATAATGAGTACAGTAAAAGTTGCAATCAACGGTTTTGGACGGATTGGCCGGTTGGTTTTCCGCCAGATCAATAATATGAAAGGTATTGATGTGGTAGCTATCAACGACCTTACCAGCCCCGCAGTATTGGCCCATCTGTTAAAGTACGACAGTGCACAGGGACGTTTTCATGGAGAAGTGACCAGCACCGATAATTCAATAGTAGTAAATGGCGAAGAAGTAAAAATATATGCGCAGAAAGATCCTTCACAAATACCTTGGGGAACGCATGAAGTAGATGTAGTAATTGAAAGCACCGGTTTTTTTACCGATAAGGCCAAAGCCGAAGCGCACCTCACTGCCGGTGCAAAAAGAGTAGTAATTTCTGCACCAGCAACCGGCGATCTTAAAACGGTGGTGTTTAATGTAAACCACGAAATTTTAGATGGTACCGAAACCATTATTTCGTGCGCGTCGTGCACTACCAATTGTTTGGCCCCAATGGCCAAGGTTTTAAATGATGAGTATACGATCATTTCTGGTTTAATGACCACTATTCATGCTTATACCAACGATCAGAACACCCTCGATGCACCTCATGCCAAAGGCGACCTTAGGCGTGCCCGTGCAGCAGCAGCCAACATTGTACCCAACAGCACTGGTGCAGCAAAGGCAATTGGCGTAGTATTACCCGAACTAAAAGGAAAATTGGATGGTGGTGCACAACGTGTACCGGTCATTACTGGTTCGCTTACCGAACTGGTAACAATAGTTGGCAAAAAAGTTACCGTAGAAGAAGTAAATGCTGCCATGAAAGCCGCCAGTAACGAAAGCTTTGGTTACAACGAAGATGAAATTGTTAGTACCGATGTTATCGGAACAACGTTCGGTTCGTTGTTTGACGCTACCCAAACCAAGGTTATTTCTAACGGCGATGCCCAACTGGTAAAAACAGTAAGCTGGTACGATAATGAAATGAGCTACGTAAGCCAACTGGTACGTACGGTTCAGTTTTTTGCAGGTATAATGTCCAAATAGTTTCTATTTGAGGAATTAAGCATTGTCATAACCTCAGCGATTGCTCTTTCCAAATGCTGCTCCGTTTTTTTTCGGAGCGCTGTTTACATGTAACGCATCGATTTATTCGGTGGTCAATTGCAAACTGACTATGCAAATGGCGCACACCGTTTGGTTGTGTAGAATTACGGCAGCTCCTTCAAATCATAAATAAGTATCAACCGCAGTCACTGAAATGGCTGCGGTTTTTTGTTTAAAATTGAAACATGAACTAAGAGTAAACCAACGAGCTTCCCCATCTAATTACCATTGTGCCGGGCCTCATCGGGGGCAAGCCTACTATAAGAGGGATGCGCTGTCCTGTTGTAAGTGTGTTAGACTATCTTTCGTCGGGCATGTTTATTGAAGAGATTTAAGAAGACTTTCCTTATCTCGGGAGGGATGATAAATATGCAGCTTTGTACTATGCTTCTTTAGAATTAAAACACCTGGTAATAGTTGTAGATTTAAGTGAAGCCTTGTAATCCCAAACGTTAGATTGATCTTAATTTGCCTCCTGCCTTGGCTACCTCTAAAATGATTGTAGGGGTATGGCAAGATTTTTTAAAGAAATGAGATTTGAAACAATGCCTGATATGGAAGTCTTTGGCCAAGCGGCAACTGAGGTAAATACGATTGGTATTATTACAAAGCATATTTATTACTCAAAATTCTTGGCTTTTAAAAAGAGGAGTAAAAGGGTAATGAGGGCTTTGCTTAAAAATTGAGTAGGCTGGGCAACCTATATATGAATGATGCATTCGGTACCGCACATAAGCCACATGCTTCTACGGCGGTGGTAGCCAAAGCACACTAATTATGCAAATGGCGCATACCGTTTGGTTGTTTAGAATTACGGCCGCTCCTTAAAATCATAAATAAGTATCAACCGCAGTCACTTAAATGGCCGCGGGTTTTTGTTTAAATTTGTAGTATGAACGAAAAGCAAACCAACGAGCTTCTCCGGCAAAGCACTATCATACCGGGCCTCATGGTGGGGAAGCCTACTATAAGAGGGATGCGCTTTCCTGTTGTAGACATTTTTGAAATGCTGGCTAGCGGAACGAAAGAAGACGAGATATTAAAACAGCACCCAATTTTGGAGCAGGCTGATATTTCAGCTGCCTTATTATATGCAACCTTTCAAAAAAAAAGACAAGTATAATTAATGCAGCCTAACCTGGATAGGGAGATTTGGCTTGATTTACACATATCGCCAATCATTGCAAAATGGCAGGGAGAAGAAACTGGATTAATGGTTAAGTCTGCGTTCATTCTAAAACATCAAATATTAGATGATTTCACGATTTATAATTTTCCGAAAAATAATCCTAGTCCGGTTATTTTTATTTCAAAAGGTTTGGATTTACCCAAGCTGGTAAGACTTAACGGAGCCCCGCCAAAATTGATTTTTCTTTATATTGGCAATTGTGATAACCGCATAATGTATCAATTTTTTCTAAAAAATATTCAAGAAGCCATGATGCAGTTAATTAATGATAAAGCAGATATTTTTGAATTAATACCTTAACATTTTAAATAATAACCATGTCCAAATTCCAATCGCATAATTTTTCAGGTCAAAAGGCCTTAATACGTGTTGACTTTAATGTACCGCTCGACTCCGAATACAACATTACAGACGACAATCGTATGCGGGCTGCCATACCCACCATAAATAAAGTATTGGCCGATGGCGGCAGTGTTATACTTATGAGCCACCTGGGCAGGCCAAAAGATGGTCCAACCGATAAATATTCACTCAAACATTTGGTAAGCCGTTTAAGCGAATTACTGGATGGTGCTAAAGTTCAGTTTGCCACCGATTCTGTGGGCGAAGATGCACAGCAGAAATCTGCAGCATTACAACCAGGCGAGGTATTGTTGGTCGAAAATCTTCGCTTTCAAAAAGAAGAAGAAAAGGGTGATGAGAACTTTGCTGAAAAACTAAGTAAGCTGGGCGATTTATATGTAAACGATGCATTCGGTACCGCACATAGGCCACATGCTTCTACGGCGGTTATCGCTAAATTCTTTCCCGGCGTTAAAAAAATGTTTGGTCTTTTAATGGAAGCCGAAATAGTAGCAGCCGACAAAGTGTTAAAAAATGCAGAGCAACCGTTTACCGCCATCCTGGGCGGAGCCAAAGTAAGCGATAAAATAGAATTGATTGAAAGCCTTATGGAACGTGCACACTTTATTATTATTGGTGGTGGTATGGCCTACACCTTTTTAAAAGCACAGGGTAAAGAAATAGGCACCAGCATGGTAGAAATGGATAAGCTTGACCTTGCACTGGAGCTATTGGCCAAAGCCAAAGAAAAAAATGTAAACATCATTTTACCTCCCGATAGTGTTGTGGCCGATAGGTTTGCGGCCGATGCCAACACCATGACCGTTTCCAACGATCATATGCCTGTAGGATGGATGGGCCTTGACATAGCCGAAGAAGCAATTGATCTTTTTGGAAACATTATCCTCGGCAGTAAAACCATTTTATGGAATGGACCTATGGGTGTTTTTGAAATGGAGAAATTTCACTACGGTACATTGGAAATTGCTAACCTCGTAGCAAATGCCACCGCCTTAGGCGCTTACTCGTTAGTAGGCGGTGGCGATAGTGTAGCTGCCATTAACAAGTTTGACCTTGCCGATAAAGTTAGCTACGTAAGCACAGGTGGCGGGGCCATGCTCGAATATTTTGAGGGAAAGGAGTTACCCGGTATAGCAGCTATCAATAGCTAGTAAAGGTATTGTGGGTACCGTTCATCAGTTAAAAAGCAAATTATAACATATTGATAAATACCATTAATTCTCTTATGGCTATATTCAGCCTTATTTACATTAAATTAAAAACACTTTTACTAAACAAATATTCAATTTTATACAATGAAAGGAAGAAATCTAACACTCATTATAATCCTTGCTGCTGTTGTGCTGCTGGGCGGCTGCGGATGCAGCCAATATAATGGCCTGGTTACACAGGACGAATCAGTTAAACTTGCCTGGAATAACGTTCAGAGTGACTACCAACGCAGGGCTGACCTTATTCCTAATTTGGTGGCTACTGTTAAGGGGGAAGCAAATTTTGAGCAAACCACTCTTACAAATGTTATTGAGGCCCGTGCGTCGGCCTCGCAAATGAAGATTGATGCCGATAACCTTACTCCTGAAAAATTACAGGAGTTTCAGCAAAACCAGGGACAATTATCGCAGGCTTTAGGAAGGCTGTTGGTTGTTTCAGAACAATATCCAACCCTAAGGGCTAACGATGCGTTCAGAGGATTACAGGCGCAATTAGAAGGTACCGAAAACCGTATAAAAGTATCTCGAAACGATTTTAATGCCGCCGTACAGGCCTACAACATTAAAGTGCGCCAGTTTCCAGCAGCATTGTTTGCAGGCATCATGGGCTTTAAACCAAAAACCGGGTTTGCCGCCGAGGCCGGATCAGAAAAAGCGCCCGAGGTTAAATTTTAGTAAAACCAATTGTTTTGAAACTATTTCCTTTTACAAAAAAAGCTGAACAGCATTTTACACCGCCCGAGCAACAACGTATTGTGCAGGCAATACGACAAGCCGAAAAAAATACAAGCGGAGAAGTACGGGTGTTTATCGAAAGTCGATGCTCATACGTAGAAGCTATAGACAGGGCTGCCGAATTATTTTTTGGTTTGAAAATGGATAAAACCAACGACCGGAATGCTGTCCTTTTTTATATTGCTATTAAAGACCATCAACTGGCACTTTTTGCCGATGAGGGAATTTATCAAAGGATGGGTGCCGCATACTGGCAAAAGGAGGTGGACATTATCATAAACGACTTTACCGCTAAAAACCTGGTGGAGGGTATTTGCCATTGTGTAACAGATATTGGCAACGCCCTGCAAGAGCAGTTTCCCTTCGAAAGCGACGATAAAAACGAACTACCCGACGAAATAATTTTTGGAAAATAAAATGGTCCCGCCCCGGCGGGATCATTAGTAATAGCCAATGAGACACTTATTATTTACCATATCCTTTGTTTTATGTGCAGCCGTTGCAGTTGCCCAAAGTATTCCCCCAAGGCCTTCGCCGCCACGGTTGGTCAACGACTTTACCAACACCCTAACGGCCGATCAAAAAGCGACCCTTGAACAAAAACTGGTTGCCTACGACGATAGTACCAGCAACCAAATTGCTATTGTAATAATTAGTACTACCAGCGATTATGCAATGGTAGACTATGCAACCAAACTTGGTCGTGAGTGGGGTGTGGGTAACAAAAAAACCAACAACGGCGTAGTAGTGCTGTTGGCCAAAGATGATCGTAAAATTTTTATAGCCCCCGGTTATGGATTAGAAGGCGCCATACCCGACATTACGGCAAAGTCAATTGTTGATAACGATATTTTGCCCAACTTTAAAGCAAACGATTTTTACCGTGGGCTTGATATTGGTACCAACAGCATAATCAAAGCAGCCGCCGGTGAGTATAAAGCCCCCGAGGGATACCGTAAAAAGGGTAAAGGTGGGGGTGGCGGTTCAATACTGGGCGTTATAATCATTTTTGTTATTGTTATTTTATTGGCAGGTCGTGGTGGCGGTGGCCGAAGTGGTGGCATGATGAGCCGTAGGGGATATGGCGATCTGGTTACCGGCGCCTTACTGGGCAACCTGCTTAGTGGTGGCCGTGGTGGGGGAGGCTTTGGCGGAGGTGGAAGTTCAGGTGGTGGAGGAGGTTTTGGTGGTTTTGGAGGCGGAAGTTTTGGCGGAGGCGGTTCTGGTGGTAGCTGGTAATTCAAAACATACAATATTATCTATACACTTAAAAAAAGCCGGATGAAACTCTAAAGGTCATCCGGGTTTCTTATTTGTTTTTAAAGCTGTTTAAATTTCAATTACCTAAATCGCGGTAAAGCCCGGTGGTGCACTAAGTGTAATGGATGAAAGCCCGCCCGGCTTACATCAGTTGGACAGGCAACAATCTCTGCGGCCTTACAAATGAAAAACCAGTGCTGGTAACATAAAAATTCAATGGTTATCCGTTGTATAATACACTTAATGATGTATATAAGGGCATGATAAGAAATGCTGAATAAAATTACCAACATTACAAGAGTGCTACCTCTATGGTCATACAGGCAGGCTGCAACGACTGCTGAAAAAAGCTATAAAGCCCGGTTCCAAAATATCAGCACCAGATTTCGGACAATCACTTAAAATTCATTTGTAAACAGTTTCATAGCGCAGCGCTATTTGTTTAATTTTTCTTTAATATAGGCTACCTGTTCATCTATATCGGTTGAGTTTGCGGCGGTTTTGCCGGCTGTTTTCTTTTCAATCAATTCCTGCAATTGCCCGTTTATCAAATCTGCATATTGTTTACTATAGCCAGCAATCAAATTTCTAAATTTAACGATCTTGTCAAGTCCCTTTTTAAAGTTTTGGGTATTGGTTACTTTAGTTAAAAAGGTAAGGTAATTGCGGTAGCCACTAAAACGCTCGTAATTATTCAGTGAGTCGTAGTCAGCAGTCATTTCATCAAAATCCCGGTCGCCCTTTTGCAAAATTTCTAATAACGATAGTGCCTCAGCCAGGTCGCCCTTTGCATCTTTTTGTAGCCCTGGCGCCAGGGTAATTGCGACAACTTCATTTATATTGGCAAGCGCTGTCAGGGCCGCGCCTGCCACCGTGTACGATGAGTCGCTGGCGTTGCTAACAAAAAAGGCTTCGTAATTTTTATTACCGGTTTTGCCCAGCACATCTATTGCGGCTGCACGGGTAGTGCGCTTCGCATCTTTTTTAGCAATTGTTTCAATAGTATTAATGGTGGCATTGGGCAGGCTTTTTACAATCATTTTTAACCCTTCCAGTGCCCGTGCACGCAGTTTGTAATAGGGGTCGTTTAGCGCATCGGTCAGCAGTTGTACGCTGGCAGGCTGGTCGTTGTTGGAGCTGGCAAATGCAATTGACGCTAACCGGTTTTGAAACGAGGCAGCGTGCTTATATTGAAAAACGTACTGGTCGTTGGTCTTTTCATCCTCTACTACTGCCAGCAATATCTTCTCTGCATCAAAATCAATAAAATTAGGTAGGGTATTGCTTTTAAATCTAAACGTATCGTTTTTGTTTTCAAGCAACACTTTATACCGGTTGCTGGCCGTTCCAATAAAAACATCTACATTAAAAGGCAGTTTAAAAGCTTTGCCTGCTTGTTTTTGTTTTACATATACCAGCGCCTCGTTGTTACTGCTGTCGTATCCATACGTAATGGCCAGTTGTGGATGGCCGCTTCCGTAATACCACTGGTTCCAAAACCAGTTTAAGTCTTGCCCGGTTACCTGCTCAAAGGCCAGCCGCAATTGGTGTGCCTCCGCATTTTTAAACTGGTTTGTTTTAAGGTAAAGGTTTAGGGAGGCAAAAAAAGCGCTGTCGCCTACATAATTTCTCAGCATATGTAAAACACGCCCACCTTTTTGGTAGGTTACCAGGTCAAACATATCTTCTTTGTCGCGGTAAAAAAACCTAACCAGGTTGGCGGCTGCATTGCCATTGTTTAAATAAGCCTGTAGCGACCCGTAATGGTGGGCATCTGCGTCGTTTTTACCGTGTTTGTATTCTCTCCACAAATATTCGCTGTAGTCGGCAAGGCTTTCGTTTACTGTCAGGTTACTCCAGCTTTCTGCTGTCACCAGGTCGCCAAACCATTGGTGAAACAATTCGTGCGATATATAATCTTCATACTTGTTTCCATCAGTTAGTTGCCGGGCACTTTGTTGCAGGTAATCACTATGCAATGTAGCGGTGGTGTTTTCCATAGCACCACTTACATAATCCCTTCCGGTAATTTGTGCATATTTGGCCCATGGGTATTCGTAGTTCAGTTTTTTTGAGAAGAAAGCCATCATTTCGGGCGTCAGCCCAAATATGCGCCTGGCAACAGCTCCATATTCCGGCTCAACATAATAGCTGACTTCTTTTCCCTTGTAACTGTCTTTTACCACCGCAAAATTTCCCACTCCCATAAAAAACAAATAGGGTGAGTGAGGCAAATCCATTTTCCACGTATCGGTCCTGGTACCATTCGTATTTTTTTTCTGTGTTATTAGTAGCCCGTTCGATAGGGTTTTATATTTTGCCGGCACAGTCATAGCAATCTCTTCGGTGGTTTTCTGGTTCGGGTCATCAATGGTGGGAAACCACACCGACGATCCTTCGGTTTCGCCCTGCGTCCATATTTGTGTGGGTTTGCTACTATCCTTACCCTGTGGGTTTATAAAGTAAAGCCCCTTGGCATTGCTTATGGCCTTACTACCAACAGTGCGTAGTTCGTTAGGTTTAGCTGTGTAATCAATATAAACAGTGTACGTTTGGCTAGTGTAGTAAGTCCGGGGTAAGTTTATCCGCAATACGGTGCTGTCGTAAGTATATTTAAGCGGCTTATACAGGCCATTTTCAATTATCGACACTTTGTTTATGTTCATACCCTTTGCATCCAAAGCAAGGCTATCTGTTTTATAAAAATGTGGCCGTAAGGTTATCCATGCCTTTCCATACATATATGCCTTATCAAAATCAAAGCGTACATCCAGTTTAGTATGTAACAGATCGTTTATTTTTGGTTTTGTGCCGCGGTAAATGGTTGCCCATTCAGTGTTTTTGTTAGTTGTATTTTGGGCAAACAAACAATAGTTTATCAGTAGCAATCCTAGTAATTGAAGCGTCTTAAGCATTAGTTAATTTGTATTCAGGTAGTTATTAAATTTTGAGTGTGCAAATCTATCCAATTACCTTATGGCAACTTTAAGGCTCATCGTTACTTTTAGTTAATTTTGTGCATAATCGTTATTTGTATTTATCCCGCAATCATATTTAATGAAATATTTCTTTCTTTTTGTTTCCATATTCTTTCTGAACACCGTTCAATCCCAGCAAAATCATTTTGTTTTTATCCAGTCCGAAACACGCGAGCCTTTTAATGTTACTATTAACAAAAAAGTATATAGTTCAACAGCTACAGGGTATGTTATTGTTCCCAAACTGATAAGTGGCCAATACAACCTTACCATTGCCTTTGGTGGCAACACCACCCCCAACCAGGATTTTGCAATAACCCTAAACCAGGACGATGCAGGCTACAGCCTGAAAGATTTTCCAGGTAAAGGATGGGGGTTGTTCAATCTACAGTCGTTTAGTGTGGCTATGTCGCAACAGGCCGTACTATCTACAAGCACACAAATGTCGCCTTTCCAATCAGTTGGCACCAATGCAAACAATAAAGCCGAACCTGCAATAAATATTTTTCAGCCCGATGTTAATCAACCAGTAGTTACCAATTCCGCTACAAAAACGCAGCCTTCAAATCCGGCCAAACCAGCGCTGGTCGTTCCCGTTACTGAAAAGCCCGAAGTGCCCGGCGAAATTCCAATATCAACCGCGCCAGCACCTGCGGCAAATTTCGTAACCACACCCGCCGACAACCCTGGTCCGGTCACTACCCAATTTAAAACACCACCCAACAGCAATACCGCCCCACCGCTTCAACAACCGCCACAAACGGAACTTGTAGTTGCACAAACTGCTGCAGAACCCTTTATCGTTTCTAACCCTTCTCATTCTTCAACAGTTGCTAATGCACTTAAAAACGTAAATAAAATTTCCGAACTCAAGGGGTCCGAAGCTTACTATATTACTTATGTGGATTACACCACAACTGCCCCCGATACCATTAATCTTTTAATACCTACATCACCTACCGAAGCGCTGGTAGCTATCGCAAAACCAGCTAATGAGCCTAAGTTTTTAGAGCTGTCGCCCACTGTTACTGCCGAAAAGGCAGTTGTTGCAGTACAGTCCGATTTAGGGTCAGCCAGCCAGGCTCCGCCAGTCACAAACACTAACCTGCCGCAACCAGCGCCGGTTAATGTACTGGCAAATCAAAATTCGGCAAGCGTGGCCTTACCAGTTACAAATACTGCTCCGCAGCCAGCAGCGCCGGTTTCAGCAACCGCAACATCTACAACAAACAAATGTAGTACCATGGCAACCTACAACGATTTTTTACAGTTGCGAAAACGAATGGCTGCTGCTGCCGACGATGATGGCATGATTGCCGAAGCCCGTAATACCTTTAAGACAATGTGTTTCACCACTAACCAGGTTAAGAACCTGGCATACCTGTTCCTTACCGACGACGGCAAGTATCGTTTTTTTGACTCTTCCTACTCATATATTGTGGATCGTGAGGCTTTTTCAACACTTTCCCAACTGATATCCGAACTTTACTATCTCAATCGCTTTAAAGCAATGCTTATTAACCAGTAAAGCCTTTTGCAAGGCCTATACCGCATGAAGTATTTTCTGGAAGTAAAGTATTTGGGCACCAATTACGGCGGCTTTCAAGTGCAACAAAATGCCATCACTATACAATCCGAAGTTGAGCGGGTAATGGCTATATTTTTCAAAACACCTATAAAACTTACTGGTGCGTCACGTACCGATGCAGGCGTACATGCGCGGCAAAATTTCTTTCATTTCACTCATTCTGCTGTTATATTGCCCAGGGTCTTATACAACCTCAATGCAATGTTGCCAAACGATATTGCAGTAATAGCCATACTGCCTGTGGGCGACACCGCCCACTCCCGGTTCGATGCGGTTTCAAGAGAGTACTGCTACTATCTCTACACACAAAAAGATCCTTTTCTGTATCAAACCGCCTGGTATTATCCCTATTTGCTTAATCTGGAGGTATTGCAACAGGCCGCAAGCCTTTTAATGGAATATACCGACTTCACTAGTTTTGCAAAACGCAATAGCCAGGTGCATACTCATAACTGCACACTCTTCAAAAGCCATTGGCAGCAGCAGGGTAATAGCCTTGTATATAATGTAAAGGCCAATCGTTTTTTGCGCGGTATGGTTAGAGGCCTTGTAGGTACTATGTTGCAGGTAGGGCGTGGTACAAACACAATAAAAGAATTTAGGCAAATTATTGAAGCAAAAGATTGTACCAAAGCCAACTTCACTACGCCGCCGCAAGGTTTATTTCTTCATGCTGTGGAGTATCCTCCTGGTTTAGTATCGGTTGTTTAACCAGTTTTTTTTTGAGCCCGGCGAAAGTATTTCATGGCATCATCCGTTGCGTCGCACAGCGTATACTTTTTATCAATGTGGGGCCTTAGCGTGGGTATTTA
>Ga0209181_10007492_pt1 | contig 14938 bp, 5 predicted proteins | sample MAT05_FD_187208 | JGI IMG/M metagenome (GOLD analysis project Ga0209181, IMG submission 187208) | Freshwater microbial communities from Lake Fryxell liftoff mats and glacier meltwater in Antarctica - MAT-05 (SPAdes) (version 2) | ecosystem: Environmental > Aquatic > Freshwater > Ice > Liftoff... | reverse complement strand
GTAGTCGTAAAAAGTCACAGGTTCAAGTCCAACGCGTTTTCAGTGCATTCTACAAAAACACGGGTTCATCACCCAGTAGTCTTGATTGCAAAAGTGGCAATTTGCTTAAGAATACACCTTCAGTCCGTTATTAGGATTTAAGCAAGCAACTGATTGACTGTTGATAGTTGAAAACGGCAGAGCGATCGCGCACCAGAATAGAACCCACCGGATGAGTTAAGGTTTACTTTAGAGAGAGTTTAAGGCGCAACCATCAGTGACACTTAGACTATGGTGTTGGGCGAATTCCAGTAAGGCTAGAAAGCGTCACTCGGTTATCGGTGCCAGTGTTGGCGATCGCCAATCCACTATTCCTGCTGAAGTGACTAGCCACTACTGTAACTTGGTTGGTGTTGCCGAGAATGCCTAAGCCATCCTTACGGTTATTCTGAAACTTAGAGTCGGTGACTTGAACTATGTTTTCACTGCCGATTGCCACGATTTGGAAGCCGTTCGCAACATTTTGGTTAAAGCTACTGTCGGTGATGGTCACTTCATTTAAAGCCCCGTCAATTTCAAAGCCATTATTCTGATTGCGCGTTGCCTGCACACCCGTCAAGAAGATGGCGTTGAGATCGCCCAATAGCGCAAACCCATCGTTGGCGTTATTTTGCAGTTTGGTATTGCTGATAGAAACATTGTTGAATGCGCCACCAGGAGCATCAATGCTGAAACCACTGTCTCCGTTGTTATTCAGGGTGCTGTCGGCAATAGAGATCGTGTTGAACACCCCATCAATTTCAAAGCCTGCTTCGCGGTTGTCGCTAGCAGTGACATTGTTCCAGACTACCAAGTTGTCGTAGCCCAAAATATCGAAGCCATCGCCCCCGTTATTGCGAAACTTGGTATGGCTGACAAAAACGCGATTGCCCGTGGCGCTGGCATCAATATCGAAGCCATCGCCTAAGTTTTGGCTCAGGTTGCTGCCTGTCAGCAAGATTGTATTACTTGTGCCATCAAGCTCTAATCCTTCTTCGTGGTTGTCGGTGGCGGTGATGTTGGTCAACGCGACTCGATTATTAGAGCCAAAAATATCAAATCCATCACCCTTGTTCCCCTGAAATTTTGTATTTTTGATGGTTACCGTGTTGGATTCAGCCGTAAAGTCAATATTAAATCCATCATCCAGGTTGTTATTGAGGGTGCTGTCGAGAATGGTGACAAGATTGAAATCACCCTTGATTTCAAAGCCTGCGATCGCATTCTCCTTGGAAGTGACCTTTTTCCAGGAGACGAGAGTGTCGCTACCTAAAATCTTGAAGCCGCTGGCGCGGTTGTTCTGAAAAGTGGTGTTACTCACATCAAAACGATTGCCTGACGCTAAACCAACCGACACCCCATCAAAGGTGTTATGAGCGATCGTCGTATTGCCGATGGTAAAAGTGTTGTCGCTGCTTTCTACTGCAAGCCCATTTCCGCCGTTACGTCTGATGCCGCTGCGATCGAGGGTGATTTTGTTATCACTGGTGAGGACATTGAAACCATTGTTGATGTTGTTTTGGACTGAGGCATCGCGCAGGGTAATTTCATTGCCCCCGCCCCCAATAATAGTAATGCCATCGGCACCGTTATGGGTGAAGGCGACCCGATTAAAAGAAATCTTGTTGGTAGCGCCGCGATCGATCTCAAATCCACTGCCTCCGTTGTTGGTTAAGGTGGTATCGGTGATGGTAACGGTGTTCACAATTCCATCAATCTCAATACCGTCGTCACGATTACCGCTCGACTCAACACGAGAGAAGGTGATTGTATTGCGACTTGAGTTGACATCGAAGCCATCGCTTGTGTTGTTGTGGAAAGAGGCATCACTAATATTAATGCGGTTATCGCCGCCCAGATCGACGTTGATGCCATCGTTGCCATTCTCAGAAAAATCAACCGCTCTAAAGCTGAGCGTGTTATTCCTGCCTCTGCTAATTTGAAAGCCTTCGATGCCATTTTTGGTAAAGCTGCTGTTGTTGATCGTCAGGGTGCTGTCATTGGCAGCTAAATCAATGCCATCTCGACCATTGGTCTTAAAACTGGAGTAGGAGACGGCAAGGGTGTTGCCAGTTCCACTCAAGCTGATGCCATCCCGTGCATTGTTGAGAAACTGACTGTGTTTTACGGTTAAGTTAGCGTTATCCCCGGTGCGGATGCCGTTAAGCCCCTTGGTAAAGGTCAATCCCTGTAGGGAAACTTTGGCGTTGCTGATAGAAAACAGGTCAAAGCTAGAATCTCCACTAATGATCAACTGACCAGACTGGGGTTTATTCAGAGTCAGGTTGTCGGTAATGACTAGGGATTGGGTCAGATTGATTTGTCCAGGGCTAGATGTCCGAAAGTTGATGGTGTCGAGTCCGGGTAGAGTGTTGGCGGCGTTGACTGCCTCGCGCAGGGTTAGCAAGCCATCGGTGGCACTGACGACATCAGAGAAGCTATTGACGTTGAAGATAGCCATTGGCGGGTTTCCTTATTTTGATCAAAGGTTGGATGATGAGTGCCGTTTGCAGAAAGAATTTAGCGGGCTAGTGGATGGGAAAGGCGATCGCAATTGACGCTTCACAGCGTAAGTTGTTGCCGTTTGCATAATTGGGCGGCGAATAGGAGTGATGGTTAGGCGGGGAAGGGGCGATCGCCTTCCGGCGGTTCTAAGGTGCTGGTTGGGAAACCGTTGGTCTAACCACTATGTCCCCTGGTTGTGGATCTCTGACGGTCGTTGTGTTAAAGATGGGGTCTGAGGTGTAGCTGGGTTTACCGTCAAACAGTGAGTTGTCTGTGGTAAACAAGAAGTTTTGCGCGGTCAACTGGCTAGCGTTGATACCCGGTAATTCAGCCAGTAGACGATTATTGCTTTTAACGCTAATCGTGCCGATTGTTACGCCATTTGCTGCTCTAGAACCCAAAAGCAGATTGTCGATCGACGCAATGCCCGGAGCCACGATACCGATTTTATCGGCGCTCAGGCTGAAGCCATTGATAGTTACTGGGGGGTTGGGTGCGGGCAGAGAACCTAACGCTAACCAAAAGCGGTCTCTGTTGTTGGGGTTGCCGCTGGCTGATTGATTTGAGGCAGGGTTTGAAAAATCAAAATCGTAGAAGGCTTCAAACGATGCTTTAGCATCAACCAAAACGGCTTCCTTCGCTACCCCAGTCAGGCTTGCTGTGGTAACGGGGCTGTAAGCCAGGTAATCGCCATTGGGCAGGTTGTATAGGAGAACATTGTTGGCATCTTGAGGCTTAAACTGGGCGGGGTTGTAGTATTGAAGAATCGCCCCAATTGGGATTTCAAAGGAGGTGCCGTTGAGCAGGTCAATTTTGGCGTTTCCTTGAATGCGGGCAATTTGGGTAAAGGGCGAATCAAACCGGGCTTCTGATAGGGTTGCGGTGCCAATGGTGACTGAGTTCGGAGCGGCTATCAGCGTAGTTTGGGTTGTGATAGTGTCACTGCCACCCTTGGTATCATTCCAGGTATAGGTTTCACCGCCTTCACCAGCGACTTCAAGGCTCACTTCATAGCTTTTTTCAATCTTGACCGTGTCACCGGTAGTAAACTTACCGCCACCTTTGACTCCAATCTTAGATGAGATTTTCCAGGCTTTTTGGAATGTATAGGCACCCGACCAACTGGTTTGATCCGCAAAACTAAATGATTGCGACTGATTGACCGTGGTGGCGTTCCGCAGCGTGGCTTTCACTGTTTTAAAGTTATCGAGCCGCACTGCCTTATTGTTAGTAAAGTTGGGATCACCCAGATCTATCGTTATGCCAGAGCCATCAATCTTGGTGACAGGATTACCATTGTCCACGGAGGCAGCGTACTGCTCAGCCCATTTTTCGACGAGGGTGGTGACATCATTCAATTGGGCAGCGGTCAGGGTTTGCGTGGTTCTCGATCGCAATAAATCGCGGCTGTCAATCCGAATGCCATCCACTTGGGCGATCACCTGCCCCCCGATAGACTTACCATTCACTATCTGACCGCCCAGAACAATCAGTGTGTTGCCATTTTCAAACCTGAATCTGACTTGACTGGTCAGCCCACCCACATCAATTTTGTCACCCTGATCGCCATTGCTCAGGTCGGTGTCGCGGGTAAAATCTTTGATCACCATTGATCCGGCAGGGTTTAGCACAAAGCGATCGGCACCTGCACCACCAAATGCTTCCTTAGTGCCAACGCCGCCAATGATGATGTCGTCGCCATCGTCGCCAAAGAGTTTATCGTTGCCGCCAATGTCGGTTGCAAGGGAGACAACGACTGCACCTGAGCCAAAGCCCACAATATCGGCTAAACCATCACCATTCACATCGGCGATGCGGCGGGGGCGATCGTTGTTGTCTGAGAAGCCGCTGACTCGTGTGAATGAGCTATCACTAAATGCCTCGATCGTATTCGCAAAGGTGCCGTCTCCCTTCGACAAGGCGACCCCGACTTTTGCTTGCCCAAACCCAATGATATCTGCCCAGCCGTCACCATCAACATCGCCCAAGTAGCGGGGAAAAGTAGGATTGGCCCACCCCCCATCTCCCTGTGTGAAATTATTATCCAGACCGACGACCGCGTTTTCAAAGGTGCCATCTGTCTTGCCCAATGCGGTGTAGACCTCACCACTACCAAAACCGACAATATCGGCGCGTCCGTCGCCGTTAACGTCGCCTAACAAACGTAGAAAGTTATTATTGTCTCCCCAACCACCATTGGCAGGGGTGAAGCTAGCAATTGCGACTTTTGCAGGTTGAAACGTGCCGTCTCCATTGGACAAGGCTGTGACGACAGTGGTTTGCGAAAAGCCGACGATATCTGCCTTTCCATCGCCGTTCACGTCTGCCACATAGCGGGGAAATACTGCCCGTTCTGAGGCGGTATTTGGATCAAAGGTTGTGCCCCAGCCGCCATCGAACTGGGTAAAGTTGTTATCGATCGCAACTCTTGGAGCCAGAAAGGTGCCATCTTCTTTCGCTAGTGAGTAGTAGACCTCTCCCAAGCCAAAACCGACAATGTCTGCCCGACCATCCCCATTAATGTCACCCAATACCCGTGGGGTGACGTAGTTATTTGCCCATCCAGTCGCAGGAGTGAATGCTCCGCCAGCCAGCGCCACTTTGGCATTCTCGAAGGTGCCATTGGCGCGACCCAACGCCACATCAACAGCGCCCTCGCCAAAGCCGACAATATCGGCTCGTCCATCGCCATTCACATCGGCGAGTTCACGCGGGTATCTGGGGTCTCTCCAGCCACCATCTTCAATGGTGAAGGTGTTGTCTAGGGCACCAATGGCGGGTCTAAAGGTGCCATTTCCGGCGGCGCTATAGAGGCGATCGTTGCCTGCACCGCCCCTCAAGATATCGTTGCCAGTGCCGCCACTCAGCACATCATCCCCTTTCTCACCATTCAGAGCATCATTACCCGCCCTGCCCCAAAGGCGATCGTTGCCCTCCCCACCCCACAAGGAGTCAGTGAGTGAGCCGCCCCAAAGGCGATCGTTACCTTGGTTTCCAAAAATCGTCGATGCATATGTACTGCTACTATTGCCGAACGGGCGATCGCTATACAGCAAATCGTCGCCAGGTGTACCATTTCTGACCATTGCGTCTACTCCTTAAAATAAATTGTGTAAGGCAAGTCAACCGCCCTCATAGATTGCAAAGCCGCTGCCTGTAAAATCCTGAGACTTAACCACAGCGGGAGCATACTTCTAGCCTGAATTCACTTTTTGTTGCAGCAACCCAGCAGGTGATTTTACGCCCACGTTTGCAGTGAACAACTTTAAACTCGCAGCCAAAGGTTAGGTGAAATCACTGAAGCAACACAATCTCAAATGGTTGCATTCGGTAGCCAATTACTAGAGGTTGCAAGTAGTATTGGGTAGCAAAAATTCTGGAAGGCAGTGTATGAAGCCTGTATGAAGCTTATATAAAGCCTGCATGAAGTCATCACTATGAGTGTGCTTTTCGTAATAATTATCTCGTTTGCCGACGCAAACAATGTCCTTAAAACCGTGGCTCATTCAAAATGTGCGTAATAATGCTTAAAAAATTGTTGCAACCATAATTAGGCAACGGGTAGTCACTCAGAGTATGGTTTGGTGTAGAAATACTTGAGGTTCATTGCCTCAGCGGGAATTTCAAGACCATACAGGTTGCAAATCGTATCATCTACCCTCGTTGATCTCATGCTTCAGCCCCCTGCTTCCCTGGATATTGAAACGGCACTTCAAATTGGTGATACTTTAGTCTTCAGCCAAACGAGGCAACATTTAACTACGCTGCAAACCCAAATCTTTCAGGCAACCTGGCTCGATCAGACCTATGAAGAGATGGCTATAAACTGTCATTGCTCCGAGCCGCACCTGAAGCGAGTTGGCGCAAACCTTTGGCAAGTTCTATCGCAGGCGGTTGAGGAAGAAGTTAATAAAAAAACGCTGCGAGCCTCACTTGAGCGCTATTATCATGCCCATCAAGTCAATCTGACCCCGGACGCGGTTGCAATCTCAGGCAAATCGCTCACTGCTGACCCTGACTTAGGGGCGTTGATTCTGCTCAACCCTCCGCCCATTGCCGCCTCAGCCATCCCTCCACTTGAGGTTGAAACGTTTTGTAATTTGCCCTTTCCAGAAGGACCAGTCGAACTGCGATCGCCCTTATATATCGATCTCCCGCCCATCGAAGCCAAGTGTTACCGGGAACTGTTGCGACCCGGCAGTTTAATTCGGATTAAAGCACCTCACCAAATGGGCAAAACTTCGCTGTTGATTCGGCTACTGCACCACGCTCAAACGCAGGGATACCGCACGGTTGCTTTGAATTTGCAACTGGTAGACCGTAAAACCTTTGAAGACCTGGATAGTCTTTTGCAATGGTTTTGTGCGATCGTGACCCACAAACTGCAACTGACTCCCAAGCTAGAAACCTATTGGAGCGATATCTTTGGTAGCAAAACAAGCTGCAAAGACTATTTTGAGAACTATCTGTTACCTCAATTGACTCAACCCTTAGTGATTGCTTTTGATGAAGTGGATGTGATATTCAAACATGCTGAGATTTCTGAACAGTTTTTTGCCTTGTTACGGGCATGGCATGAGGAGGCAAAAAACAGCGAGATCTGGCAGAAGCTTCGATTAGTTCTGGTTCATTCCACGGAAATCTATATTCCGCTCAATATTAATCACTCTCCGTTTAATGTCGGGTTGCCGATCGAGTTACCTGAATTTAATGCTGAACAGGTTACATCCCTTGCCGCAAAGCATGGGCTAGACTGGACACTTAATCAAGTGCAGCAGTTAATCAGGTTTACGGGTGGACATCCGTATCTGGTGCGCGTGGCGCTTTATCATATTGCTTTCCACCGCTTTCCCCTCTCTCAATGGATATCGCTGGCAACAACTGAAATCGAACCCTTCAGCAATCATTTACGCAAACACTTACTGGTTTTAGAGCAGCAGCCTGAACTGATCATGGCTTTGAAGAGTCTATTGATGACCCTCAATCCGATGCGCTTAAAATCGACCGATCTTTTTAAGTTGACCCGGATGGGTTTGCTACGGCTGCAAGATAATCAAGCCACATTCAGTTGTGACCTGTACCGCCAATATTTCAGCACCCACCTATAGGCTGCTGAAGTAGGTTGCTGAAGCCTGAAGCATCGGTTTTGTTAATCAGAGGTGTTGTTGCAGAGTTGATCGGCTCCATCGTGGGAAGCGCGATCGCTCACCTGCGGATTTGCACTTAGATAATCCTTCACCCAATCACAGCTAAACTGCAACACCCGATCTAAATCTACAACTCGATCGAGATCCCAGAGAATCACTTTTCTGTCCCAGCCTGCGGAGGCTAGAAGCCGACTATGTGGACTAAAAGCGATGCCGCTGACCATGTTAGAGTGGGCCTTCAGGGTTGCCAGCAATGTGCCATTCCAATGCCAAAGTTTAATGGTTTTGTCTTGACTCACCGAGGCTAGCATCTCACCGTTGGGGCTAACAGCGATCCCACGAACTTGAGACTGATGTCCAGTTAAAGTCCGGATGAGTTTGCCATCTAGAGTCCAAATTTTAAGGGTTCCGTCCCGATGTGTCGAAACCAGTTTCTGACCCTCTGGACTAAACGCTAGATCATTTAACTCCCCCAAACCTTTGACAACGGTACGAATTAAACTGCCATCGGATCGCCAGAGTTTGATGCTGCCATCCCAACTGGCGGTTGCGAACTGCTGCCCATTCGGGCTGAATTTAACCGCGACGACCTCCCGCTGATGTCCGTTCAGTGTCTTAATCAACGTGCCATCGGGTCGCCAGAGCTTGATGGTTTTATCGAAGCTGGCAGAGGCTAGCAGTTTGCCGTTGGGGCTAAAGGCTAACCCAAACACCCCTGCCCGATGCCCAGCTAGGGTGGCGATCAGTTTGCCATCCGGTTTCCACAGCAGGATATTTCCCTTCATTTCTGTGCCAGCCGCGATCAGTTGACTGTCTGGACTGAAAGCCACGGCGATCGTGGTGTCGTGGCTACCCCTAAGAGTTCTGCGTAACTGCCCTGTCGGTGTCCACAGTTTAACTGTCTGATCGGGACTGGTGGATGCTAACAATTGACCATCAGGGCTAAAGGCTACGTTGACTGCCCAGTCTTGATGCCCATTTAGGTGAGTGACAAGGCGATCGCGCAACTGCCATAGTTTAATCTTGCCATCGGTACTACCAGAGGCTAGCCACTTTCCGTTTGGGCTAAAAGCAATGCCCCAGGCTCTATCACCACCCTTTTCTAGGGTGGTCAGCAGGGTGCCATCTGGCTGCCAAAGTTGCACCGTGCCATCGGAACTGGAGGATGCCAGAGACGTGCCATCGGAGTTAAAAACAAGCTTCAAAATTTCATCGCGATGCCCTTGGTAGGTGTGCAACAGGTGCCCATCCAGCCTCCAAAGTTTAACGGTCATATCCCGGCTACCCGATGCAATGGTTTGACCATCGGGGCTAAAAGCGATCGTCTGCACCAACCCGTGATGCTCTTGGAAGTTTTGCACCAAGCGCCCATCTAGCGCGAAAACTTTGACAGCGTTATCTGCCCCGCCGGAAGCGATGAGTTGTCCGTTTGGGCTAAAGGCAATACTCCAGACCTGCCCCCGGTGGTGCTTAAATGTGCGAACCAAGCGACCCGTGATTGTCCAGAGTTTGACGGTGCCATCAAAACTGGCGGAAGCGATTAACTGCCCGTCGAGACTGATGGCAGTTCTAAAGATCAGGTCGCTATGTCCCGTCAAGGTTCGTAGCAGGCGACCATCACGTCGCCAAAGCTTGAGTGTTTTGTCTTTACTAGCGGTCACAACCATTTGGCTATTGGGGCTAAATTTTACATCGGTGACCCAATCCCCATGCCCACTTAGCGTATGGAGTAACTTACCGTTGGGTGCCCAAAGTTTGGCGGTGCCATCTCGACTGGCTGATGCCAACATCTGACCATCTGGACTAATCGCCATGCTGTAAATCAATTGTTGATGCCCTAAAAATTGGTTATGTTCAACAACTCCATAAGCCGCTTGCCGTAAACTGGACTCCACTTGAGCCGCGAGTTGGGCATCACTGCCACCCAATGACACCAATTTTCGTCTTGCTCGAATGGCTTCCACCAGTGCTTCCAAACGATGTTCTGAGGCAAAAAGTGCTTCCGAAGCTCTGGCGACCGCCTGAATCTCTCGCATACTCGCCTTGCGATATTCCTGAAATGCAAATAATCCTAGCCCGGTTGTCAGCATCAGCGCCATACCCACGACTCCCAAAAAGTAGCGTTGCAGCTTAGCGGTTTTTTGTTCTTGCTTCAGTCGAGCTTGCAACTCGTGCGATCGCTCGGCTTCGGTTATCAATTGCAGTTTATGCTGCGCTGATTTTTGACTAGCGGCGAGAAAGCGATAGTCGAGATCACCCAAGCTTTTGACTTCTGCCCAGATTTGAGCATTTTTGAGGGCTTGCCCTTGTAGCAACCAAGAGTCATCCTGACAATCTGACTGTTGCCATGCCTTTAAGCTATTGGCATAAGGACGCAAATTAGCTAGTTGCTGTTCAACCCATGCGGCATTGAAAACAGATTGATAGATACGGTTGCAAACCTTTAAATGACCTTGCTCTTTAATCACTAATCCCGACAGCAGCAGTTCAACCTGCTCTCGGCTGTCGTTTGCTGGCACGGGTGTTGGAGAAGTCAACAGATTTTGGTAAAGCCCCAACAATCGCCCTGCCTGCTGCTCGTCGTATAGCAATCGGTGGGCGATCGTTCTCAAATGTTCGGGATCATCGTGAATTTCCCAGTAGTTAATTACCTTTGCCCCCACCAACGACTCCAACCACGCCCGTTCTTGTCCCACCGGAATAGGGTGAGATTTAGACTGACAAGCCTCCAGAATTAACTGACATAATTTCTGGGTTAAAAATGGCTGTCCTCCTGTCCAATCCAAAACCGCATGGAGGAGAGTTTCAGGCTGATGCACAATGCCACTTAAACCGGGTAAGAGCGGCAGCGATTCCTTAAGTTGAAAACCTTTTAGCGTGATCGCCCGCCCAATATTAAAGGGAGTCCGGTTTTTGTCGGCAATCAAATCACTGGGAGTAGTCACCCCTAGCAGTGCAAATGTCAAACGCCGATACGCTGGTTGTTCAGTCCGCTGGTTGTAACACGCCCGGATTAGTGCAAAAAAATCATCGATCGCAAAATCAAGCGTTAAAACACTATCAATTTCGTCAATAAAAATGACGATCGGTTGATCAATTTCAGCCAATAACACGGTTTCTAAGAAATCGCTAAATCGCTTGATGGGGGAGAGATGGGCGCGATCGCCCCACCAGATGGGTAAGCTTATCGGCAATTTGAAACTGCTCACCAGTCCTTGCAAGATCGACGCATACCATTGCTCTAAGGTAATCCGCTGGCTGCCAATCATCGTCATGTCAATCACACCTGATCGTGTCCCCGATCTCTGGAGGCGATGCATGGCGCGTAACCTTAAGCTAGATTTCCCCATCTGCCTGGCGCTCAAAACGTAGCAAAAATCGCCCTCCGTTAATGCCCAGTAAAGATCTTCATCGGCTTGCCGCGTCACATAGCTTGCCGCCGTCAGGGGCAAACTGCCACCCACTTGATATTCGTAAGCAGGATAGTTAGCAGTCAACATGCCGAACATCGCTCTAAATTTTGACTACATCTTGACACTCTTCCGCCGCAAGCTGTTATAGTAACCAATGTGCGCTGTTTAAGCAGCATGTTGGGGCGTCGCCAAGTGGTAAGGCAGCGGGTTTTGGTCTCGCCATTCCTAGGTTCGAATCCTAGCGCCCCAGTTTAAAAAATCACTTCAGTCAGCCTGTGTACAGTGACTAATTAAATGTCATCGGTGACAGATTAGTGTCGTCGGTGACAGATTAGTGTCATTGCGCCAATTTGCTGTCGTTGAACTGGTGGTGACAAATTAATGTCATCACTGCTAGGTCTAAATGATTGGAACCTAGGGATGGCGACTTTCAACCCGCTGTTGATACTTAAGTGAACTAGTGGGTCACTTGTAATGAAAAAAGAAATCAAGATGCTTATACAGCAAGCCTTTCAGCTATTATAAATGGCTAAACTCGAGGCAAATGACCCACTAGTGCTTCGTCAAAACTAAAAATTAGGGTTGGCAATCTCTACGACAAAGACTCAGTGGATATTTCCAAAGGTGAAAACCATAAAATTAAGCTGTGATATTGCACTAGCCTAATCTTTTAAACTGCCTCAGAAAGGACAGGTGATTGCGACGAGCGTCAATACTGAAGTCTTGTACGATCTTGAACTTTCAACCTGCCTCAGAAAGGACAGACGATCGTTTTGCCCGCGACTGCTTCGATTTTGATAAGTAGCAATCGCCGCCCTTCTTGTTAGAGGATTATCACTTCCACTCAAATAGAAATATTGGGCAAATGATTGGAAGAAAGGCTTCAATGGATTAGTCGCCCAGTTAAATTTATTTAGCTGTCAGTCAGGTCTAGAAAACGGGAACTATGAACATGACCCATCTCACGATCAGGGACATTAAATGGTTTCTCGATTGCCGATAGGGTGCGTTTTGTTTGTAGTGGTGCAGGTTACAGGCACCGATCGAAACGGCTCGTTCTTCACCCATCAATCGTAATCCTTATGTCAGAAGATTTTGATAAACGCTCCCTGACTGAACGGGATATTTGCACAAAATGGATTACGCCTGCTCTGGAACGGGCGGGTTGGGATATTTTGACTCAGATCCGCGAAGAATTTCCGCTAACTGATGGACGAATCCTCGTTCGTGGGAAACTGCACACCCGTGCCCGAAACAAGCGGGCGGACTACGTACTTTTTTACAAGCCCAATATTCCGATCGCCGTCATTGAGGCAAAGGATAACAATCATTCTTTGGGAGATGGGATGCAGCAGGGGCTGAACTATGCTGACATGCTTCAAGTGCCCTTTGTGTTTAGTTCTAATGGCGACGGCTTTTTATTTCATAACAAAATTGCCACGGACGGCATCATCGAGCGTGAATTGGGTCTGGACGAGTTTCCCACTGCCGATACGCTTTGGCAATGGTGGGCTGCCCACCGAGGGCTGTCTGAGCAGCAAGAAAGCTTGGTTACGCAGGATTACTACAGCGACGGCAGTAACAAGACTCCACGCTACTATCAAGTGCTAGCCATCAACAAAACCATCGAGGCGATCGCCAAAGGTCAAAACCGTATTTTGCTAGTCATGGCAACTGGCACGGGCAAAACCTTTACCGCTTTTCAGATCATCTGGCGGCTCTGGAAGTCGAAGGCTAAAAAACGCATCTTGTTTCTCGCCGATCGCAATATTTTGGTCGATCAGACCATGACCAACGACTTCAAGCCCTTTGGCTCGGCGATGACCAAGATCCAGAAGCGGCAGGCAAACAAAGCCTATGAGATTTATCTGTCGCTCTATCAGGCAGTCACGGGCACTGAAGAAGAGCAGAATATCTACAAGCAATTTAGCCCCGATTTTTTCGATCTGATCGTAATAGATGAGTGCCATCGAGGAAGTGCGGCAGAAGACTCGGCATGGCGGCAAATCTTGGACTACTTTTCCTCTGCTACTCAGATTGGTTTGACGGCTACCCCGAAGGAAACGAAACAAGTTTCCAATATCGACTACTTTGGCGAACCCATTTACACCTACTCCCTGCGGCAGGGCATTGATGACGGTTTTCTTGCTCCCTACAAGGTGGTGCGGATTGACATTGATAAGGATCTAGCGGGCTGGCGACCGGGCAAGGGCATGGTTGATAAGTACGGCAGCGAGATTGAGGATCGCATTTACAACCAGAAGGATTTTGACAAAACCCTGGTTCTGGAAAAGCGGACTCAACTGGTCGCCCGAAAAATCAGCGAGTTCCTGAAGCAGACCAACCGCTTTGATAAAACGATCGTCTTTTGCGAAAACATCGACCATGCTGAGCGAATGCGGCAGGCTCTAGTCAACGAAAATGCTGACCTGGTTGCCGAAAATTTTCGCTATGTGATGCGGATTACGGGGGACAACGAAGAAGGGAAGGCAGAACTGGACAACTTTATCTTCCCGGAATCCAAATATCCGGTGATCGCCACCACCTCTAAGCTGATGTCTACGGGAGTCGATGCCCAGACCTGCAAGTTGATTGTGCTCGATCAGCGGATTCAGTCGATGACCGAGTTTAAGCAGATCATTGGTCGGGGCACCCGCATCAATGAAGACTACGGCAAGTTCTATTTCACGATCATCGATTTCAAAAAAGCCACCGAGCTGTTTGCTGACCCTGATTTTGATGGTGACCCGGTGCAGATCTACGAGCCGAAATCTCTAGATGACTCGCCAGTGCCACCGGATCTGCCGGATTTACCAGAGGGTGAAGCACCAGCAGGCGACGATCGCTATCCTGAACCGGGTAACGGCAATTCATGGCTGGGTGTTGGCGAAGCGGCTGATTCTGACTATGAGCCTGGTGCGCGGCGCTATGTAGTGGCGAATGTCGAAGTCAAGGTCGTTGCTGAGCGGGTTCAATATTTTGATGCGGACGGCAAGCTGATTACCGAATCGCTCAAAGACTACACCCGCAAAGCCTTAGCCAAGGAATTTGCCTCACTGGACGATTTTCTGCGGCGCTGGAGCAGTGCTGACAAAAAACAGGCGATCGTGGATGAGTTGGCGAACGAAGGGATATTCTTTGAGGCGCTGGCTGAGGAGATTGGGAAAGATTGTGACCCCTTTGACCTGCTGTGCCATGTTGCCTGGGATAAGCCACCGCTGACCCGCAAGGAACGGGCTGAGCAGGTTAAAAAGCGCAATTACTTTACCCAATACGGCGATCGCGTCAGGCGGGTGTTGGAAGCCCTCTTGGATAAATATGCCGATGCAGGTGTAGGGCAGATTGAAGAAACTCAGATTCTCACTGTTGCGCCCTTTACTGAATTTGGCACCCCGATCGAGATTGTGCGTGCCTTTGGTGGGCTGGACAATTACCAGAAGGCGATACGCGACCTGAAAGAATCACTTTACAGTGCATGAAAACCCACCCTCCTTCCCGCCCGGTCCCCCACCGTCCTTCCCGCGCAGGCGGGAATCCAGTTCAGGCTTACGTCAGCGTTCAACCATCATCGCCCCAAAATCACCGCCCATCCCTCCAGTCCAGTCCCCCACCGTCCTTCCCGCGCAGGCGGGAATCCAGTTCAGGCTTACGTCAGCGTTCAACCGTCATCGCCCCAAAATCACCGCCCATCCCTCCAGTCCAGTCCCCCACCGTCCTTCCCGCGCAGGCGGGAATCCAGTTCAGGCTTACGTCAGTGTCTACCAATCACCGTCCTTCCCGCGCAGGCGGGAATCCAGTTCAGGCTTACGCCAGTGTCTACCAATCACCGTCATTCCCGCGCAGGCGGGAATCCAG
>Ga0209181_10007490_pt1 | contig 14940 bp, 9 predicted proteins | sample MAT05_FD_187208 | JGI IMG/M metagenome (GOLD analysis project Ga0209181, IMG submission 187208) | Freshwater microbial communities from Lake Fryxell liftoff mats and glacier meltwater in Antarctica - MAT-05 (SPAdes) (version 2) | ecosystem: Environmental > Aquatic > Freshwater > Ice > Liftoff... | reverse complement strand
TAAATGCGCTTGGTACAGATAAGGGTAATTTTAAAAATCTTTGTGAAGGCCTTACCGATAAGCTTGTTGAAAATGCCTGGGGCGGAACGATGGATGCAGGAGACTTTGACCGGCGCATTCATCACCTTGCGGGAACCAGGCGCTACCTGGAACTGATGGAACTTTACCCGGATTATTTTAATAACCTCTCTTTAAATATCCCGGAATCAAAAAACGATCTGCCAGACCTGGTGGACGAATCTTTATACGGATTGAATGTATACAGGCGATTGCAAATGCCTGACGGTGGTATAAGGGGTGGAATTGAGTCTTCGGAACATCCAAATGGTAATGTATCCTGGCAAGACCAGTTTATTACTATGGTATATGCCGCGGATCATTGGTCAAGTTATATTTATGCAGGCGTAGCTGCCCGGGCGGCAGTAGTATTAAAAAAATTAGGTAAGATGGATAGAGCGAGGGTATGGGAAACCAGTGCGGAAAATGCAATGGTATGGGCAGAGGAAGAATATGATAAGTGGAGAGCAAACCCTGATTATGCGAAAATCAGAAACAATACAAAAACCAGGGTTGCCGTAGAACGTAATCTTGCTGCCGTAGAACTTTACCGCCTTACTCAAAATAAGCGCTGGCATGAAGTTTATCTTTCAACAAGCAACATCCAAACCACTCGTACAGAAGCTGCATTTATATATGCAAGACTTGATAAATCAATGGTGAATGAAAAGGAGCATCAGTCAGCGATAAATATCGTAATGACTGAGGCAAAAAAAATGGTTGAACTTTCAGGAAAGAGCACTTATGGCATTACGAATGCCAGTCCGGGTAAAGCGCTGGGTAACTGGGAAAGCAGTTATTCGTTGCCTGCGGCAGAATCATTAGTAAGGGCGCATTACCTTACGGGAGATCAGCAGTATTTGAAGACAATGATACGGTCTGCCCTCTTTTCTGCCGGGGCTAATCCCATGAATTTAGTTTTAACAACAGGGTTAGGAGAAAATCCTGTTTTACACCCACTGCATATTGACTCCAGGTACACCGGGCAGCCAGCTCCGGTTGGCATTACTGTTTGCGGTCCAAACGAGGTAGCTGTTTATGGTCCACCCACATCCACACATGGGGAACGGCTAAATGCAGAGTGTACACCAGTAGGTATCAAATGGCCTTCTGCAGAATCGTATTTTGATGTGCATAGATGGGCGGGTATGAATGAGTATGTAGTAGATGGAAATATTGCTGCCACAGGGTATATCTGGGGATATTTGGCTTCGCGAAAAGAACAATAGGTGTAACCATGAAGTGGTGTCATTATTATAGCAAAAGAGCTATGTGTTACCCAAGGTAACTCCGAAGCAGTAAAATATGTCAATCCTTCGGAGCTGAAATATCTTTGTTTTATACTGGTTGCTATAATTATTTCATGCTTTCGGCATTTTATAAGAGAGACCTGTAGTGCGAATTTAATTGGCAAAAATTAATACTAATAAATCACATCAAATAATACTAATCACAAAATTTAAAAATGGTCAAAATGGAAACAAATTATTTAAGCAACGAACAAGTAAGCGCTTTCCATCAGGATGGCTACATTATTGTGCCAGGGTTCTTTAATAAAGAAGAAGTAACCAAACTACATCAGGTAGCCATAGAGGACGATGCAGTTAGCAAAAACTCCTACGATATGGTGGATAAATCTGGCAAAAAATCTAAACTTGCTCTGTGGTTTACTCCCGGAGATGACACTTACGGGTTGTTAACGCGTAGTAAACGAATGGTATATTCAGTAGATCAGTTGTTGGATGGAAATTCTGCCGTGTGCCATTTTCATTCTAAATTAATGCAAAAAGAACCTAAGGTTGGTGGTGCGTGGGAATGGCACCAGGATTATGGCTATTGGTATAAAAATGAATTTTTATTACCCGACCAGTTAACCTCGGTAATGATTGCGATTACTAAAGCCAATAAAGAAAACGGTTGTTTGCAAGTAATTAAAGGTTCGCATAAAATGGGAAGAGTAGAGCACGGTATAACAGGAGAACAGAATGGTGCAGCGCAGCATTATGTTGATCTGGCCCTTAAAACAATGGACCTGGTGTATGTTGAATTAAATCCCGGTGATGCCTTATTCTTTCACAGCAATTTATTACATCGCTCCGAAGCAAACCTTTCTGATGCGCCAAGATGGAGCATGATATCTTGCTATAACAGGCAGGAAAATAAACCATATAATGAAAAATCCATTGCTTGCATAACCCCTATTTCGGTGGTGCCTGATGAAGCTTTACTAGATAATAAAGCTGCCGGACTGGTAAGCGTAGATTTTCTTGACAAAGAAAGCGATGTATCAATTAAATAAATCTTAATAACAATTATAGGATTAGGTTTTATCAGCGCAAACAACGATTGGTAGCGGCCTCGAATAAAAAGTGCTATAAAATTTCAACATGAATCTGTTAAAAAATCATCCGCCGCTGCGGATTGATTTTTTTGTTTCCCCGCTCGCTGGCGGGGAAAATGAAGTGAGCCTATGCTCAGTTCATGTTTGCGGGTGCTACATCTAATTCTAAACAATTATATACCAATGGCAATTATTACACACCAGGTTTCGAATCCCGTTAAAATTAAAGCAGTAGTAAACAGAAGTTACCTCTATCCGGTAAGTGCTGTTGTTGCACTTGGCGGAGTATTATTTGGTTTTGACCTGGTAATCATTTCCGGGACTGTTCCTTTTTTTACAAAATATTTTCACCTAAATGAGTTTTCTACGGGATGGGCGGTAGGGTGTATTAATTTAGGAGCAGCAGCCGGAGCACTAATGGCAGGTAAATTGAGTGACGCCATCGGCCGAAAAAATCTGTTATTTATCTGTGCAGTCCTGTTTGCATTAACAGGTATCGCTACCGGATGGGCAGATAATTTTACTTTGTTTATTATTGCCCGTTTGCTTAGTGGCGTAGCCGTTGGTGTGGCGGCTTTGGTTTGCCCAATGTATATCGCCGAAATAGCGCCTTCAAACCTACGCGGCAGGTTAGTGTCATTTTATCAATTGGCTATAGTTACGGGCTTAATGTTGGCCTATCTGTCTAACTATTTTTTACTAAATACAGGTAGTAATAATTGGCGATGGATGTTTTCTTCCCAGGCAATTCCTTCTTTATTATTTTTCGCTGGTTTGTTCTTTGTGCCCGAAAGCCCCCGCTGGCTTATCAAAAAGAAAAAAACAGCATCCGCTTTAACTATTCTTGAAAACGTAGGTGGCGATGAATATGCTAAAGAAGAAATGAAGGACATCGAAGACACCTTAAAAAATGAACCGAAAGAACATATTAAAGACCTGTTTAAACCAGATGTAAAGCACATCATTATTATAGGAATAATGGTGGCGGTGTTCTCCCAGGCAGATGGGCAGAATTCTTTATTTTCTTATGCGCCGGTAATTTTCAAACAAGCCGGTATGGCAGAAGATACCGCCTTTTTACAATCCGTAATTATCGGTTTCATCAATATCATTTTTACGTTTATTGCCATATCAACCATCGATAAAATAGGCAGAAAAAAATTGTTGATTTATGGATCATTGCTATTAGGATTAGATGCCTTAATTCTTGCGTATTGTTTCTACGCGGGTGTTGCATCTTATTGGATATTGATTTTCGTGCTGGGTTTTGTAGCCATTTATTCTGCCACCTTAGGTCCTGTTACCTGGGTAATTTTATCAGAAATTTTTCCAAACAGAATACGTGGCAATGCGATGGCACTGGCAACATTAAGCCTATGGATAGCTAATTTTTTTACAACTGCCTCTTTTCCCATTTTAAAAGAAAACTTCGGGTTGCATATTACATTTGCTATACATGCAGGTATTTGTTTTATATACTATTTGTTTATAAAAGCTAAAATTCCAGAAACAAAAGGAAAATCATTAGAAGAGATTGAAAAATTTTTAGTTAAATCTTAACTGCATGGGAAATCAGTTTAAGTGTCCGCATCGGGGAGGTGAGCATCTGCCAGGTAACTCGGTTCTTAAAAAAGTAAAAGATTCCGGATATCACTCATTACACCCAGGCGCAGGAATGGGCCTGGCTTTGTAAGTTGGACTTCGTGTGCCCGGTTGCTACTAATGTCTTTTTCTGAAGGGAATAACTCAAGCAAATTATAAAACAAATGACAAGATGCTAACAATCCAATTTACTTACAAAAAATATTGTAAATAGAAGAAATCATGAGCAACAAAAATTTACGATTCTCAAAAAATATGTCAATGTTATTTTGCCTGGCCTGTCATAAAACGGCATTACTTTCCGGACTTGTTTTAATCGCTGTTGTTAGCGCCAATGCCCAATCACTTATCACCACAGACTTTAACCGGGAATTCCCCTGGTTAAAAGATTATAAAAAAGCAGAAAAGTGGACGGAAGTTTCAGCCATGACAGATAACCCTGCCCTAAAGGCAACAGTGGAATGGGGTAAATATGGTGTAGTAGATGTGGCGTATACCACTGTTTTTTCTGATGCATTACAATTAGTGGTAGAAAATGCAGGCAATCAAAAAAACTGGACAGCCAGTCTTAACTCAGGCCCGCTTTCAGTGAAAAATACGGAAACTAATTTGGGGAAGCTTACACTTAGTTTCGATCATTCGGCATCCTTTGTACGACCAATAGTTGTACGGGTTGAATCTTTCAATGCAAGTAAAATTCGCACCGGGGGTGTAGAAAAAACGGTATATCCTGCTACCGCAAACCATTTTGTACGCTCGGCTTTCGAATTAGCGGATATGATGGCTGTTGGTGAAGGGAAATTCAATCCACAAGACCCCTATGTTAAGGTTGGTTTTTCAATTAGCCATACAACAACAAGTGATATTATTGAGGCTAAACAAGAGATACGAATAGATAACTTTTCATACAGCACGCCGGCTTATTATGTAAGTGCTACGGGTAATGATAAAAATGATGGGCGTACAGAGCAAACTGCTTTAGCAAATCCGCAAGCTGCCTTAGACAAGTCTAAACCGGGTGATATCATATTATTAATGAATGGAAGTTATGCCGGATCAGCAAATCAGAATGCCGTGGCTAATTTTACACATTCGGGCTTGCCGGCAGGTTGGATTACATTAAAAAATTATCCCGGACATAAACCAACCATTTTGTGCTATGGTAAAGATGGCGTTCGGATGACGCAAGGCACATTTTCAACTCGCACTAATTCGCCCATACTTGCCTATTTGGAAGTGAGGGGTTTACACCTAAAAGGAAATAGTGAAGAAGTGCTTAAACAAAAATTGCCCGAATTAGGTACTTCAACTCCTGTTACTGAAACTACTGGTATTAATATTAACGGAGAAAACTCTCCGGTTAGAATGTATCACCACATCCGTATAGCAGATTGTATTGCTGAATACTGTGGTGCAGATGGTATTTACGCCGACTATACTGATTATTTGGCTGTTTAAAATAATGTCCTTCGGTATAATTGCTATACATCTGTGCATTGGTGTATGTCTGGATTTACCATGATGCACTATGCCGATTTTGACAAGCTCGATAATGTTACTAAAATTTTGGTTAGAGGAAACCAGGCGTATGCCAACCAATGCAAAACCTATAAAACATCAGGCCCTTTTAAAATTTATAACGGTAACGGTTTTCTGTTTGATGCCAGTGCCGAAGAATATTTGGCCCCGGATGCTTATTTAGGAAGAACACTTGTTCAAAACAATTTGGTGTATGGCAATGGTGGCGGCGGAATTCAGATGTGGGGAGCCCATCGGATTGATGTGGTCAATAACACTATGTATTATAATGGCATAACCCCTGAATTAAAATGGGGAAACATGGGATTTGATTATTGTAAAGATATTCGTGTAATTAACAATATTGTGGTAGCTCAACCCGATCGTCCTCTTGACTTTTGGGAAATGCCTCGTGATGACCGGAATACTTCAAACATTGTCCGCATAAACAACTTGTATTTTGGGGGTATAAAACCTAACCTTAAAGGCACCGGCGATTTAGTGGGCGACCCGCTTTTTGTAAATCCTTCCATTGATACTACTATAGCAGATTTTCGTTTAAAACGGGGTAGCCCTGCTATAAAAGCGGGTTATATTAAAATTGATGCGTTGCCAATAATTGATGTAAGCGGGAAATCTTTGAATAATAAAGCCATTGTTTTAAATAGAGGTGCTTATCAGGAGTAGCTAATTGCTTTCAGTTCTACTGAAACTATCGAGAGCATGCCGCTAGCCAACGCAATGATTAGTTTATGAAAGCTTAATAGTGATTAAAAAATAATTTAAATTCTAATGAAAAAAGTAAATCATCATTTAGTTGTTTGCATTGCTGCAATTATATTTTTTCCTTTCACTTTATTGGCTCAGCATCCAGCTACTTCGGCCACCGAAAAAAATGCTATAATTGATATTGTTTACCCACCACTCACCCAACGAGAAGGAAAGGGTTTGAAAATCCCTATCCCGCCAAATGAGCATCCCCGATTATATTTTCGTAAAGGAGATATCCCTGCATTAAAGGCAAAAATGACACATCCTTTACTCAAAGATTGCTGGAGTAGAATAGCCAAAAGTGCGGAGATGGCTACCGACGGGAAACTTTATAAAGTTGTTGGTAAAACCAATATGGACCTCGACGTAATGAATGCCATTGAAGCAAAAGCATTGCTATATGCGCTGACAAATAATCGGGTGTTAGGGCAAGAGGCTGTTACTGGGGTACTTAATTTCTTCAAAACCATTGATTTCGATTACACCAAAATAACAGTTCGTGAAAGTGGCAGTGCAATAGCTGCCGGTTCTATGGTTTATGATTGGTGTTACGATTTAATTAATGCCGAACAGAAAAAGTATTTAATTGGACGGATGGAGACGTTGGCCACAACAATGGAAGTAGAATGGCCTTACTTAGTACAAAGCTCAATTATTCAACATGGTAGCGAAGCACAACTTTCCAGAGATATACTTTCTTTGGGGATCGCCACGTACAATGAAAAACCAGCAATATACAACCGGGTAGCCGGGAGATTGATTGCCGAATTCATTCCAGCAAGGGCATGGGCTTATCCAGCATCATACCAGCACCAGGGAACGACTTACGGACCGTATCGATATACGTGGGACATGTTTATGACGATGGCTTTTGATAGGATGGGCTACCCTAATATTCTCGGTAAAGATCAGGTTAAAGTACCTTACTCGTGGATATATCTGTCCACGCCCGATGGGCAGATCCTACGTCAGGGAGACGAGGTGAATGACCAAAACGCGGTTTTTAATTCCGAATATTTACGCTATTCCAATCTGTGGGCAGGCAGTTATTTTAAAGATCCTATTTTAATGGGGGCTGCAATAGGGCAGGTGAATATCTACCGAAAAAACATATTTGATTTCTTGTTTGTAAACCCCGAGACCCCTGCCAGTACGGATATATCGGTGTTGCCGCTTACTCGATACTTTAAAGAACCAAACGGGCAAATGGTAGCCCGCACCAGTTGGGACACGGGCATTAATTCAAACGCTGTAGTAGCGCAGATGAAAGTAGGCGTTTACAATTTAACCAGCCACCAGCATTTGGATGCCGGAAGTTTTCAACTTTATTACAAAGGCCCGTTAGCGCCTGCATCAGGCATTTATATTGGTACACAAGGAGGCTGGGGTTCAAGTCATTTCTTAAACTATTACCAACGAACCATTGCCCATAATTCGATGCTGATATATGATCCTGCCGAAAAATTTATTTTCAGGGAACAAGAAGTAATAAACGACGGCGGACAGTTGTTTCCCAACAAAGGCTACGAAGCTATGAATTTGCAGGAAACCCTGGCCAAGAGTAAAGTAAGTGAAGTGCTAGCGCATGATTTTGGCCCCGATTCCATGAAACCGGAATACACTTACTTAAAAGGTGAATTGGCGCCCAATTACAGCAGTCATAAAGTGCAAAGCTTTAAACGCTCCTTCGTGTTTTTGAACTTAATGAACGAGAACGTACCGGCTGCATTAGTGGTGTTTGACCGCGTGAATTCTGTATACAAAGAATTTAAAAAAATATGGCTGCTGCATACTGTCGAGGAACCGGTAATTACCGACAATTCAACGCTGGTGAAGCACAAAGAAGGCTACAACGGCCAGATGATAAATACCACCTTATTGCCGCTTGCTACTAACTTAACAATCAATAAAGTAGGAGGAAAGGGAAATGAGTTCAGCGTTTTTGGCAAAAACTTCCCTCAAGCTTTTCAGTCAGAAAAAAACACGTCAGAAGGTGCGCTTTGGCGGATTGAAGTTTCACCAAAGAATGCTGCGAAAACTGATAATTTCTTAAATGTGATGCAGGTAATGGATTACAGTGGGGATAAAAACAAGACCCTTAAAGTTGAAAAAACTGAAACGGAGGCTTTTGTTGGAACTACAATTGGCGATAGAATGGTTCTTTTTAGTAAAAACAGCGAAGTAGAAAATCAACCTATCAAGCTTATAATTACCAATAGTGGTATTACTAAAGTATTGATTACAGATTTGGCTATAGGCAGTTGGGATATACAATGCATTGACAATAAAAAGCAATCCATCGGCAAGATAAAGAATGAAAAAAACCTGCTTTATTTTAACGCAGCAAAAGGAACGTATTTGATAACAAAAAAATAGTACTAAGTATCAAAGATACAGGTCATCATAAAATATTAAAAATGAAAATTTATAATCGTTTTTTAATTACATTCTTGCTTGCTTTGGCAGTCTGCCCAAAGGCATTGCTTGCTCAGCAACCCGCTACTTCTCCGACCGAAAAAAAAGATATAATTGATATTGTTTACCCTCCACTCACAGAACGTGAAGGGAAGGGATTTAAAATCCCTGTTCCGCCAAATGAGCATCCCCGATTATATTTTCGTAAAGGAGATATTCCTGCATTAAAAGCAAAAATGAGTAACCCATTAACGAGTGAGAGCTGGAGCAGGATTGCTAAAAGTGCGGAGATGGTTACCGACGGAAAGCTTTATAAAATTGTAGGTAAAACCAATATGGACCTCGAGGTGATGAATGCTATTGAAGCAAAAGCATTACAATATGCGTTGACAAATAACCGGGTGTTAGGGCAAGAGGCTGTTACAGCGGTAATTAATTTCTTGAAAACTATTGATTTTGATTATACCAAACAAGATGTTTGTCGTGAAATAGGCCGATCTATAGTTACAGGTTCTATAGTTTACGATTGGTGTTATGATTTAACCACTGCCGCACAGAAAAAGTATTTGATTCGGCGGATGGAAACTTTGGCGACAAAACTGGAAGTAGAATGGCCGCACTTAATACAAAGCTCTATTATTCAGCATGGTAGCGAAGCCCAACTTTCTCGGGATATGCTTTCTTGCGGTATAGCCACGTACGATGAAAAACCAGAAATATACAATCTGGTAGCCGGTCGTTTGATTGCCGAATTTGTTCCTGCCCGTACTTGGGCTTATCCAGCATCTTTCCAACATCAGGGCACTGGTTATGGCCCGTATCGGTTTACCTGGGATATGTTTTTAACGTTGATTTTCGACAAGATGGGGCATCCGAATATTCTTGGTAAAGACCAGGTTAAAGTACCTTATTGGTGGATTTATTTGTCAACTCCCGATGGGCAGATTATACGGCAGGGAGATGAGGTTAATGAAAGTTCGGCAACTTTCAGAACCGAATATTTAAGGTATTCTAATTTGTGGGCAGGTAGTGTATTTAACGATCCTATTTTGATGGGTGCAGCTACAGGACAAACAAACACCTATAGAGAAAATATATTTGATTTTCTGTTTATCAACCCATTAGTTCCTATCAGCAGAGATTTGTCGGTGCTGCCACTTACTCAATATTTTAAAGAACCAAACGGACAAATGGTAGCACGCACCAGTTGGGACACGGGAATTAATTCAAACGCTGTAGTAGCGCAGATGAAGGTTGGCGTTTACAATTTAACCAGCCACCAGCATTTGGATGCCGGAAGTTTTCAACTTTATTACAAAGGTCCGTTGGCGCCGGCATCAGGAATTTATATTGGCACACAAGGAGGTTGGGGGTCAAGTCATTTCTTAAACTACTATCAGCGAACCATTGCCCATAATTCTATGCTGATATTCGACCCTGCGGAAAAGTTCTTGTTTCGTGGGAAAGAAATAATAAACGATGGTGGACAGATATTTCCCAACAAGGGCGATGAGGTTATGAATTTGCAGGAAAGCCTCGTCAATAGTAAAGTTAGCGAAGTACTGGCGCATGATTTTGGCCCCGATACCATGGAACCGGAATACACTTACTTAAAGGGTGAATTAGCACCAGCTTACAGCAAGAATAAAGTAAAAAGTTTTAAACGCTCCTTCGTTTTTTTGAACTTGAAAAATGAGAAAGTTCCGGCAGCATTAGTAGTGTTTGACCGTGTGAATTCTACAAACAAAGATTTCAAAAAAACATGGTTGCTGCATACCATGGAAGAACCGGTTATTACTAACAACACTACTATGGTTAAGCGGGTTGAAAAAGGCTACAACGGCCAGATGATGAATACCACCTTGTTGCCGCTTGCTACTAATTTAACAATCAATAAAATAGGTGGAAAAGGAAATGAGTATAATGTTTTTGGCAAAAACTTTCCGCAATCTTTCCGTTCAGAAGAAAATACGTCAGAAGGTGCGCTTTGGCGAATTGAAGTTTCGCCTAAAAATGCTTCGAACACTGCTAATTTCTTAAATGTGATGCAGGTAATGGATTACAGCGGCGGTAAAAACAACGCCCTTAAAGTTGAAAAAGTTGAAACGTACCAGTTTGTTGGTACAGCAATTGGCAACAGAATGGTTCTTTTTAGTAAAAACAGTGAAGTAGAAAATCAAACGATCAAGCTTACAATTGCCCAAAGTGGTATCACTAAAGTACTGATTACAGATTTGGCCATAGGCAGTTGGGATATACAATGCATTGACAATAAAAAGCAATCTATCGGCAAAGTAAAGAACGACAAAAACCTGCTTTATTTTAATGCTGCAAAAGGAACGTATTTGATAACAAAAAAATAGTAATAATAGTACATTGATTGATCCTTTAAAAATTCATTTAAAAAAAACAGATCACTTCTTTTAAAGATAATTGAAAACAAACACACTAAAACAATACCAATTACAATCAGAAAATAAATAACATGAAATTAAAAGTCCCAGTATTTAGTCTACTTCTTATCCTCTCTACCTTTAATTTGAGCATTCAGGCTCAAACGCAGTATTACAAATATGTCGATCCATTTATCGGAACCGAAGGTGCTGGCAATGTAGTAGTGGGACCTACTTGCCCCTATGGTATGGTCAAGCCCGGGCCAGACTGTAGCAGGTTTGCGAATGCAGGATACCGGCCTGACATGAAAACTCCTGTTTTTGGGTTTAGTCAGGTGCATGTAAGCGGAACAGGGGGAGGAGCTAAATATGGAAATGTTTCAGTGATGCCTTTTATGGGAGAGCTTGATGCCATTACACAAACATCGTTAAGAACAGACGAAAAAGCAGCATTAGGTTATTACTCGGTTATACTCAATAAGTCGACTATTAAAACAGAACTTACTGCTTCACACAAAGTGGCTTTTTATCGTTTTAATTTTAATGCACCAGGCAATAGGGCTGTTAAGCTTGATGCCGGTGAATTTTTAAACGAGGGGGGAAACATCGCTGCCCGGGAAACACAGCATTTTGTGGGGTCACAAATCAAAGTGCTTTCAGAAACAGAAGTTTGTGGATACAACCGTGTTAGAGGTGGTTGGAACAGCGGGAGGGCTTATACCGTATATTTTCATGCGGTTTTCGATAAACCGATTAAGAATTTTAAAACATGGAAAGGTGATAAGTTAGCTGCAAATGTAAAAGAGCAAATGGAAACCGGCGAGAAAACAGGTGCTCTTTTATCGTTTGGTGATGCGGGTACTACTTTGCAAATGAAAATTGGTATTTCATTTGTAAGCGAAGAAAGGGCAAAACTAAATGTAGAAACAGAAACCCCAAATTGGAGTTTTGAAGAAATATTAACCCAAACCCAACAAAAATGGGAGAAACTTTTAAGCCGCATTGAAATAGACAAAAACGCATCTGACAGTTATAAAAAAATGTTTTATACCGGTATGTATCACTCCATGTTAATGCCTGTTGACAGGGGCGATGAAAACCCGTTGTGGAAATCAAAAAACTCAAACTATGATGATTTTTATGCCATTTGGGATACCTACCGTTCTTCACATCCTTTAATAACATTGATTGATCCTAAAAGGCAAGTGGATATTGTAAACGGGTTGTTGGATATATACCAGTTTGATAAATTTTTGCCCGATGCCAGGAGCGGAAACTCTAATGGCAGAACCCAGGGCGGTTCAAATGCTGAGATATTGATTGCCGATGCATACGCAAAAGGTTTGAAAGGTATAGATTATAAATTGGCTTTGAAAGCAATGCTCAACGATGCAGATGTTGCACCCGGCGGCAACGAAGAACAAGAAGGCAGAGGAGGGTTGGTCGACTATAATAAGTTGGGCTATGTTTCCACGGATTTTGTGAGAGCAGGCACCCGTACGGTTGAATATTCTTATGATGACTTTGCTATTGCTTTAGTAGCAAAGGGCTTGGGCGAAAATGCCATTTACCAACGGTTTGCAAAACAAGCCAACAATTGGCAAAACCTGTGGCGTAATTATACATCAGACGGAGCTACCGGTTTTATTTGGCCCAAAGATGCAAAAGGAAACTGGGTAGATTCTATTAAATGTACTTCTGCAAAACTGCTTAATACTACAATCGCTTTTAGCCCGAGGTACGTAAATGTTGGCCAATGCGAAGATTGGTGGTCTGGGTTTTTATACGAAGGTAATTCCTGGGAATATTCTCTTTCTATTCCGCATGATATTGCTGGTTTAATTAAGTTGAGCGGTGGAACAGAAGCTTTCAAGAAAAGATTAGACGTATTTTTCGATAAAAAAATATATTACGTTGGTAATGAGCCAGCCTTTCTTACACCACTCATGTACCATTGGATTGGTAAACCTGAACTTAGTTCAGATCGGGTGCTTGCTATTGTTAAAGCAAAATACAATGATTCACGAAAAGGGATACCGGGCAATGATGATTCCGGTGCCATGTCTTCCTGGCTTGCCTTTCACATGATTGGCATTTATCCCAATGCGGGGCAATCGTATTACCTAATACACACACCTTTGCTGGCCGAAAGTGTGATCCATTTAGATAATGGTAAAAGCTTTAAAATAGTGGCTAAGAATTTATCAGAAACCAATAAGTATATCAAATCAGCAAAACTGAATAAAAAAACGTATTCAAAATCTTGGATAGAACATGTTGATATTGAAGCAGGCGGAGTGTTGGAACTTGAAATGAGCGATAAACCCTTAAATTGGGGAAACAGCAATTTGCCACCCTCGCTTCGGTTTAATTAATAATTATAAAGTAAATGTAGGGTTGGGTTAACCTCGTGCATTTCAAATTATCGCAGTCTTTAAGTAGCTGATTTAAATGTGCAAACAAAGTATGAATTGTTCGATGGCGTCATTGCGAAGAGAGATCCGAGGAATGAGGATTTCGATAAACCAATCTCCGGGATTCTGTTCGGGAATTGCTTCGTTAGCTTTCATAAATCTCCTCCTTCGTGGGATTTTAAAAACAAAGCTGCATCTCAATGACGGCTCATTACATCCCGTTATTCTTGACATCACAACAGGATGGTAACTGGCAATCAAGTATTCAGATAAAGATCTCAACATTAAGTTTAACAATTTTATTATGATAAAAAAATACACATTAATCATTGGTTCCTTTTTTATAGGAGCCTCAGCGGCAATTGCTCAACCATATGCTTCATGGAATAAAACAGCATTAAAATTAAACAATGGAGTTGTTGAAAGAACCATTGTGTTGCCCGGAGATAAGGGGAATTTTATAACCGCATTATATAAGCCGGTTAAAGGGGAATTTAAATACCTGCTACCTGTAAATACCGACTTTCAATTTGAAATGAATGGCACCACTTATTCTGGTAAAGGAAACTGGATGCTAAAAGATGTAATTAAACATACCGATGCTAAATCTGGGGATGGTGCTGCTGTAACCATATTAAGTGAAGATAAAAAGGTAGAGCTCACCCTCCAGTTTTTACTCTACCCCAACTTACCCGTTATTCGTAAAAACCTGGTAATAAAAAATCTTTCAAATGAAACTGTGCAACTTGAATCTGTAGATATAGAAAAATTTGATTTACCTGGTTATTGGCCCGCTACCTTCAGTTGGGTTTGCCACGATTATGGCAGAAGGCGTTCTATTGGCCCTTACGATGGAGATATGCAGGATGCGTTGGTTACCGTTCACAACAGCGATTGGCAGCAAGGCATTGTGATTGGCAACGAAGCCTCAGGCGTAATGAAACATACGGCTGTGTTTTGGAATGAACTGGCTATTAAAGTTGGACTTACCCAAAAAGATGCCCGTTTCCCTTTTAAAAAGTATATACAAAAAGGCGAAAGTTTTACCACACCGCAGGTTTTTACAATGGTATATAATAACCATAAAGATCCTGATGAAATGCTGAATACAGCGGTGCCGGATTTTGTACGGAAACACATGGGTATACGCCTTTCAGAGTTAAAACAGAAGCCAACATTTGTATATAATACATGGACTCCCTTTGCCAAAAAAATTGATGAAAAGCTAATTATGGAGTTGGCAAAAGCTGCTGCTGATGCAGGTATGAAAGAATTTGTAATTGATGATGGATGGCAGGATACGTATGGCGACTGGGGTATTGATAAAAAGAAATTCCCCAATGGGTTGAAACCCGTAATGGATTACATTAAGTCTTTGGGTATGAAGCCCGGCTTGTGGGTAAGTATTGGTACTGCCGATCCAAACAGC
>Ga0209181_10007489_pt1 | contig 14941 bp, 7 predicted proteins | sample MAT05_FD_187208 | JGI IMG/M metagenome (GOLD analysis project Ga0209181, IMG submission 187208) | Freshwater microbial communities from Lake Fryxell liftoff mats and glacier meltwater in Antarctica - MAT-05 (SPAdes) (version 2) | ecosystem: Environmental > Aquatic > Freshwater > Ice > Liftoff... | reverse complement strand
TTCAGCACTTGCAGACGAGGATAGGGGAACCTTGATTCAGGAGATGGAAGACGCAGTCTCGTTTGCAGGTGACGGAGTCAACTGGTGCGGTGACGCCACCAGCCGCCCCGCATCTGCCATCCAGCACAATGTGTTGACCAGTGCCATCTGCTCCGGCGTCTTGCACTTGATCGCCGTCAGCGCCGGGTTGGCGACCACGATTGCCAGACATTTGGCCCGTGACACCGCCACGTTGAGCCGGTTCTTGCTGTACAGAAACTCGATGTGCCGTGGCAGGTCCTGCTCACTGGACGTCGTCATTGACACGATCACCAGTTCGGCTTCTTGCCCCTGGAACTTGTCGACGGTGCCGACACGCGCGCCATCCGGCAGCAGGCGCTTGAGCAGGTTGACCTGGACGTTGTACGGCGCGACGACGAGTATGTTTGCCGGCGACATGGGGTGTTCGTTGCCCTGCTTGTCCGTGTACCGCTGCTGCAGCGCGCTGGCGTAGACCTCACCGATCAGTCTGGCTTCCTCTTCGCTTCGCTGGGAGCATCCCTGGTGATCGACAGGCGCATGAACGATCCCCGCTGGCCGGAGCAATGGGTGTGCCCCGCCATCGAGCACTAAGGTTCGAGCCACGTTTCCGGCCTCCGGCAGGAGACGCCCGTCGTACACCGCGTCGGAGATGAACTGGCAAACGTCGGGGTGCATGCGGTAGCTGGTGGCCAGAAAAATGCCTCGATCGGCTGCGATGGTGGCCGCACCATCCAGCAAGTAGTCAAGCCCCGAGTCACCCGAGCGACCAGGGTGCACGCCCTGCACCGGCTGACTGAGCTGCATCTGGTCGCCCAACAACACGATGTTCCGCGCGCAGGTGCCGGCGGCAACCAGGTTGGCCAACGCAACCTGCCCGGCTTCGTCGACAAAGAGTGCGTCGAACTGCTGATCGGCAGCCGGGTCCGCGAAGAGCCAGGCAGTGCCCGCCACCAACATCGCCTCGGACGCCCACACGTCGGCGTTGGAATGAACGTTGATGACAGTCCCGACGGGACCGTCGAATTCGGATTCCGGCTTCCCAGCCGTGCTCTTTTTGACCACGCGCACGTCCAGCCCCTGGTCGTCCACGACACCCATGACTCCGGCCAGCAAGTTGTTGATGGCCTTGTGGCTGTTGGACATGATGCCGACGCGCCACCCAGCGGCCAGCAGGCTGGCGATCATCCTGGAGCCGGTGTATGTCTTCCCCGATCCTGGTGGCCCCTGAACGTAGAGGCAGGTTTGGTCCATCGCCAGCGCACCGGCCAAACTTCCCGCCAGGATGTCCTGCCCCGGCTCAATGATGGACTGGCCAGCCGACCATCCGGTGAGGCGCGGCGGCTCTCGATGCAGCAAGCCCGACAGCGCCACGTAGCGTCTGTCGCCGGCGATCTGGCTGTCGGCAAACCGGTACAGCGCGTTGACCAAGACCTTCGAATCGATCGGGCCCGATGGCCCGATGCTCAAACGCGGTGGTGGCGGATTCTTCTTGGGTCCGATCTTCAAGCGGACCCGCCGGGTCGCCTCATCGAAGTCGAGCTTCCCCAACTTCTCGGCTGTGTCGGCGCGCGTGCACTCAGCGCCGGTGGCGAGCTTGCACTCCTGCTCCGGCGCCAGATACGTGTAGACCGTGGACCGCTTCTCTGGGGTCGGCGGATGCGCCGGGTCCAACTGCAGGGCCGCCAAGCACTCCGGGTCGTCCAGAAGTTCTTCTTCAGTGAGGTCCATGCGCGCAAACAGCGCCCACCAAGCTGGCTTGTCGGCACGACGGTGGAAGTCCAGCAGCTGATAGGTCAGCTCGGAGACATGGTGTTCCGGCGTCCAGGCGCTGCGCTCTGCCGGCAGTTCGTCCACCAGGCGCACGCGGTAGGGCACCAGCCGTTGCTCGGCCTCCTGGGCCTTGGTGAGCGCCTGAGCTTCGCCATCCTCGTCCGCTGAAGCGGCGCCTGGTCTTGCCTTCCATGGCAAGCCCGGCGGTCGAAGCGTCAGCAGCCAGTCGCGGAGTTGTTGGGTGGACTCGACATCGTCGCGGTTGTAATCGTGAATGTCCTGCAACAACTGGGCGTCGCGCGTCTCGCGCCAACGCTCGTAGTAGACGATGCTCGCGCCCGCGTTCTGCACATCGCCGGCGCGGGCAGGCCGATAGAAGTGTTCGACGTATTTGATCGAGTAACTTGGCTCTGAGATGCGGATGCCTTCCCGCACCACCTTGTAGAGATCGACCAAGGCCCCCTGCCGGAGCAAGTTGTCCACCTCGACCTCGCGCGTGGCGTGCCAGCTGGCCAGGCGCTTGAGGGCGGTCTCCTCGTAGCTGGCGTAGTGGTAGACGTGCGCACCGGGGTGTTGCCGGCGCCGCTCTGCCACGAAGTCGATGAAGGCCTCGAAGGCGACACGCTCTTCTTGTCGTGTGTGGGCCCAGAAGGGAAGGAAGGCCCAGGCACCGTCCGCCAGAAACCAGACGCCGAACAGGTACTCCAGGCCGCCGTCTTCCAGCGGGTTACCTTCCATGTCGAAAAACATGTCACCGGCATCGGGCGCAGGCAGGCGATGGAAACCACGGCGGCCATCCGGGTCAGTCGGCAGAACGAGCACTTCACGCTGACCGGTACGGCGCGCGCCGTCTTGCAAGGCCGCCTGCGACTGCAGCCGCGTCAGCATGTCACCATGCATCTTCGGGATGACATGGCCCGGCGGCAGCGCCGCAAGCCTTGCCAGCGTGTCGATGCCTGCCGCCTGCAGCTTGGTCCATTGGACGCGCGAGATGTTCGCCACTTGGCACAGATGGTCGTCCGCCACACGCTTAGCCTCGCAGCGCTCCCGCCAGTGGCACAGGTCGCAGTGGGCGCACGGCAGCGGATAGGTGCCCGGATCTGCGCCACCAGCCAGCGCCTGGATGCGCGCGAGAAACCGGGCCAGCAGGGCGCGGTAGTAGTGCATGAAGTCGGCGCAACGAAACGCTCGCTCGGTCTGGTCGCCCAGCACGACGTGCATCCGCTTCGGCTCGGCGCCCTGCGCCAGCGCGAGCAGGTGGCTGTAGAACGCCAGCTGCACCAGGAACTTGGCCTTGGGAGAACGCGCCAGCTTGGTGTCGGCAACCTCGTACCGCCAAGTGCCCAGGTTCGACGCCTCGCCGTCGACGCGCATCAGGAAGTCCGCATGGCCAAACAGTTGCCCGTCGCGCAGCGTCGCCTGGTAGATGACTTCTGCGCCGCTGCGCATTGCCGCCAGCGTGCGCGCCACCTTGTCATCGATGCTGCCGCCTCCGGCGGCGATGTCGATTACGTCACGGCCTTCCGCCCGAAGGCGGTCCAGGTAGGAGCGTTCATGTTCGTCGCCCTTGCGGGCAATCAACGCCGCAGACTCGTCGGGTGCAGTCTTCGACGCGCGAGCGTCGGCGTCGTGAAGGCTCTGAAGCTCAAGTACCGTCAGGTGCTCGCATTCCAGAAAGCCCACCAGATCGGTGGCGGAGAAGAGATGAGTCTCGTCGCGGAGTTGCATGCTGGTTCAGCCCTCGCCTTCGGCGGTTGTAGCGCACAGGCGATTGAGCTGTGAGGTTAATGCTTGAAGACCACATTGGCCTTTTCGGACGCGGTCAGGTCCGACAGCAGCGCACCGTCGCGCTGCAAATCCAACTCCTTAATCTGCATGGTTTGCGCCGCACCAGCGGCGTCCAGGAGCCAGGTCTGCGGGTTTACTAGCGCTGGCCTCGAACTGACCGAAAGATGCAGAGCCTGCAATGCAACTTGCGTCCCGTTGGCCACGGCCAGCTCCGGCAATGCGGGCACCGAGTTCTGGAAGTCGGCCAGGTTCAACCTGCGCACCAGAACCGCGTGCCGCTCAAATCGACGTGCGTCCTGCATCTTCGGAAATTTAGGCGCCGCATCGTCTGTGGGCATGTATGTTCTCCCTGAACTCTTTAACGACACGCATTACCAGCGAACCGCCATCAGCGCGGCCTTGGCGGCTTTGGCTTCCGCAGTTCGCTGCTCGATGTACTTGTCGAGGCTGTCTGTGTTGTACGGCCAGAACAAATTGGTATAGGCCTCATTCGGCGCTGGCACAAGCTCGTTGAACAGCGCAAGCTCGCGCGGTGAACCAACCAGCCAGGTCGGGATATCCGGCTTTGCCATCAGCGCCGAGAAGCCACTCGGCATGACGTGCTTAGCTACTACCGCCAATGGCACATCGTTCATGGCGCCAGGCTGCTGAAGCAGCTCGCCAAGCAAGGCTGCCGCACCGTCCACATAGCCAGCCCCAGCGTAGAAATGGGCATCGCGATAGCCCGGAGGCTCAATAGTCCAGTGCTTCACCACAGCTTTTTGATAAGCCTTCACACTGACCGTCTTGAACCCCTTCTTGACGCGACTAATGAAGCCCAGCGCGTTGTGGGCGTAGGCGTTTGCCAGCGCCTCTTCAAGCGGGGCATGTGGGTGTCTGAATACATTGCGGCTCTGCGCAACGCAGTGATCCAGAAACAGCCGCCGGGGCTTGCCCTGCGTGGCCAACACGATCTCCAGTGTCGTGGCGGTTGACTCCACGAGGTGGTGAAAGAACTCGTGATTGAAGATCTCGAACAGCACCAAATGCATCAAGGTCTCAGGTGAAAACAAACCGCTACCAGCACTGCGCGCCGCGAGGCGCTGGTGGTAATTCAACAGAGGTCCGATGAGCAGATAGATGCCCCACTGGTCGAAGGGCGGAAAGTGAAAAGGCCGATAGAAGGCCATCGCATCAGCAGGCAGCCGGTCCCAAGCGAGCGTCCGCACGCTTGCCTCGGAGGCACCGACAGCCGCCCATATCGCCTCCTTGCTGATGCCCTTAGGCTCGGAGTCCTTGAACCGTTCTTTCAATGCCTTGAGTTCGTCGCCGCGCAGCGGACGCGCTGCCTGGCGATTCGTCGCCTGCGCCAGCGCGAAGCTACTGCCCAATGAAGCACCAAGCAGCGTGTGGTGCGCTTCCTGGTCCAGCGCTCCCGCGGCGTCAGTGAGTCCGTTTACGGCCAGCCACTGAAGAAGACTCGACATGTCTTCGCCTATTGCAGGCCGCAAACCGAGGTCAGCCAAGGCTGATAGTCGTGATCGTTTCAGGAGCATGGCGCCTCGCGAATCTCATTCGCAATACGGGGCGAAAGCTTGTTCATCAGACAGTCTTCGATGCCCACCCATTCATCGGTCATCGCAGTATTCGCAGCTCAAGCCGACTCATGGGAAGCGTGAGAATCACTACGGCATCACCGCTCTCTGGCATGGAAACATGCAATTTCCATTCGGCCACCTCCCACCCACCATTGACATCGTTGATCTCGACAGTCCCTACAACACGACGTCGCTCCCATTCCAGCCGGGCCGTCTCCATGGTGTCGGTGTGCGTAAGCAGGCAGGTGCTCTTGCTAAGCGCGACTTCTACGCGCAGTCCACCAAAGTGAAAACTCGAATCTTCAGCCACCGGCTTGTCCTGGACCCGATCGGTAGGCACAGGGATCGCTGCGGGCGCCACGGCAACACCTACAACTGAAACTCCCACAACTGATTTCTGACTAACCGGCGAAAGGGACGCTACGGCACTTGCAATAGGGCTGCGATCCAATGGACTTCCCGCGACGGCCGAGTTCGAGCCGCGCTCATCCATCGGAAGCAATTCAGGATAGTCAGTAATCGACACAGGCGGGGACAGGCGCCAACTCTGAAGCTTCGTCTGGAGGTCCGATTCGATCTTTCGTACGAGTCCACCGTCGACATTACTTTTTCCGCTCTCATAGGCGAGCTGCCGCAGTTTCACTGCGAGCCAACGCATCCTGATCAGACTCTGCTCGTCTGCGCCGAGCTTCTCAGTAAGGACCGCCTCGTAGAACTGAAGTGAGTCTGTAATCCTCCCCGATCGCTCGTGAGCAGCACCAGCCTCGAGATACGAAACTCGGTCTCTCCACTTTCCCTCTTTGACGCGGAGAAAGTCTCTCAGGAACTTGCTGATGATCTGCTCAGGCCGTTGCGGCGCTTCCGGTAGTAGTTCTGACCTCGCCAAGGCCCGGATCAGCGCAACTCGCAACTCCGGTGCGCTTTCGCGCACCCACGCGCGGGCGGCCTTCTCCTTCCATGCGTCGGTAGTGCCCAGATCTCCGTTCGTTATGAATTGAGTCAGCGGCTGCCACTGCCCAGTGAGTGCGTACATTTCAACCGCAACACGCATGGCTGTAGATGCAAACTCTTCGGCATCCGCTTTGCGCGCCGCAATCGCCACCGCGAGGAGAGCGTTGCCGGAACGGGCTGTGATCGCCAACCGTAGGGCTTCATCGAAACGATTCAACTCCAACAGCGCCTTACTAACGACCTCCGCTTCGCTTGACTCAAGCGGAAGATCACTATGAGCATTGAAGGCATCTGAAATACGCCGAACGTCACCGAGCCGTTGGAGGTACTCGAGGTTCTTCGGATAAGCGATGGCTTGCGCTCGTGCCTCAAAATATCGGGCACTGCGCTTCTCACCCATCGCTTCCCAAATCACAGCAGCGCGCTCAAATTGACCGGCGGCAAAGCTGATGTCTGCCAGAAGGCGTGGCGCCGTCTTAATGCCAACCCGTTCAAGGCGGTCAAGCGTATCGACCATCCCAGCCGCTACAACCGCGGGTATGGTCACGCTACTCTTGTCGGCTAGACGTTCCAGCAACGCCGCGACAGCTGTTTGCCATATGGGCTCTCCATAGCTGGCCTGGGCAAACTTAGCGTCGTTTTCAAGCCTTTGTGCGAAGCGGTCAAGTACCTCCTTCGCAGTCCTGATATCGGCTTTGCTTTGAACAGCCTTTGCCCACTGCACTTCGAGATGACTCAGTAGCTCCGGGTTGTCACCAGACAGCTCAAGTAACTTGAGCCAACCAACCCGCTCGGCTCGCCACAGGCAGCGCCGCGCCTCTTCAAAGAGACCCGCCTCTGCAAACGCAGTCCCCGCATCCAGCGCCTTCTCGTCATAGTCGAGGGCCCAGGCGCGACACTCGCGCCACTTGGCGGTATCGCCAGACTCTCGATAAACATTGGCTGCCTGGATCAGTAAATACGAGTCGCGTCTTGCGCGTCCTTCATCTTCGAACGCGCGTGCGTTCTCTAGACGATCTGGCACCTCGTCCCTCGAAAGATCGCCCGCCCGCCCGGGACTCATACCACCGATCTCCGCGCCCCAAACCTCCGTGCCGCGCTTCAGTATGCCCACCAAACGTTCCCGCGCAAATTCGTCCTTCGCAGCCTTCCAAAGTTTTTCTACTCCTGCGGCGGTATCTACAATGATCAGTCTGCGCTTCGCCCGAGACACGGCGACATAGACACGATTAATAAAGTATTGCAGCGCTAGTGAACGCTTCTGATCGGACCCAACGGAAGACGTCTGGCCCAAGTTTCCAATCAGATCACTCTCGGATGACTCCCCGAATCCGTACACCACCACAGCTGGATATTCGCATCCCTTCGCACGTCCAGCGCTGAGCACGTTTCGCGGTACGCCATCTTCAACGTCAATGTGTTCACGTAGACGGGGGTCTCGTTCGACGAACTCCGCCTCTTCGCCTTCGTTGCAGGGCACGATAACAACATAGCCAGCGGCTTGCTCCCGATAGGCATTCCAGAAGTCACCGTCATCCGCATTGAAGAACAAAACAGGCGTCGCGCTCTTGTGCCGAACCCACGGCCGCTGCGGGCGCAGCTCTGGGATGTCAAAGCTCGCAGAGCGAAGCGCTTGGACCAAGTTGCCAAAGCGAACAATAGGTTCTGCTGAGCGATAGTTGAAGCGCAGCTCACGGTAGTTCAGATCAGCTTTTTCGGTGCGTCGCGAAGGGTCGAGCTCGAAAATGAACTTCTCAACAAAGGCTGCCTTGATAGCGTCCCACCGAAACCCTGTTGGGTTGAGCGTTTGGAATTCGTCCCCGGCAAAGGCAAACGGCACCCTACAGACGGCATCCGAGGGAAGGGCTCGATTTGAGTACAGGCTTAGCCGCAGTAGTACCTCGAGTTCAATGCGGGTGAAGTCCTGCGCTTCATCGCAGAACACGGCCGAGTAGCACCTTGGCGCAAGATCATCTTCCAGGATGTGCCTAGCGAGATCTTGATCATCCCAGTACCCTTCGTCGGCGACACCCGCGTACCAACGCGTCCAAACTTGCTCGTATACTGCACGGAACATCGTCGACGACACCGTAAGTTGATTCTCAGGCAGCTGCTCGTAGTCGTCGGGCCCTAGGTAATCGTCTGAGCCCATCCCTTTGATGTAGCTTCGTATGACGTGCCACGACACGTCCGGTCCGTGTTCTTTTCTGGCCCGTGGCTCCTTTCCAAATCGCAGTTCCCACAGTCTTCGGAAGTGCGGGTAGTCAATTCGCTTGCTTCGCTGAAACTGCAAGCGTCGATCCTTTTGCAGCAGTCCGAGCATGAAAGGCTGAAACTCTTGGAATGCTCCATCCAACAACTGGCGGAGCTCAGCGCCGCCCAGCTTATTTTGTTCGTTGTCCGGGGAAGCGAACCGCGCCTCGCTGGTCAATAGTCTCTCAACGAAAACACGAGCATTCCGGAGAAGTTCCCCGTTGGCCGTGAGATACAAAGGCCAGCCAGGTGTGCCGGGTATTGCCGACTCGTGCCCGTGCCCCACACCGAACTTCGTCCCGTACGCGAACAGCAGGTCTGCGAACAGGTACTGAAGAATCGTGGACTTTCCACTTCCTGCCCGGCCATTGATGAACAGTGGAAATGGTGCATCCGATCGCCTGGCACTGTCGAGGACCTCGGTCTCCTCCGGCGACAACGCCATGTTGGCGATTTCCTCCCTTTCAAGATTGAGCCATAGTTGCTCATCGGCTAGCACGATTGCTGGGTACGCGCGTCGACTTGCCTGCAGCAGTGCATCAGCGCCGCCGACATCGAGGTCAGCAGCAAGCGCTCGCGCAGCTTGCTCGGCGGCTTTAGCGTTGGCACCGTCAACCACCCGGACGAGCAAGATATAGCCGCCTTGGCGATATGTCCAGACACCCCAACCTAACTTTTCTTTTGACGGCCAGAATCGAAGGCCTGCTTCGGCTGACAGCGCCTTAACGCAGGGTTCGGCCAGCCGATTAAGTTGTGTCTGTATGCGTGAGTCAGCCACCTGCTCGACCCATTCGTGTGTTTCGCACACGATCCTGTCAAGTTCATCGCCCTCTGCGTCGGGAATGGACACTCCGGTATGGGAGAAGGCGGTGTACAGCAACTCATACTCCGCATCCGACGGGATCGGCTTACCCGGTGCATCGTCCACTGCGGTCCGCTCGCTCACATAGGCTTGGAGTACGTCGTCACGAACGAGTCCAGCAAAGTTGCGTTCGCCATAAGCGACTGGATCGCGGCAAAACTCATCTTCGTACTCATTGCTGCCGCGGATCATCACCACCAAGAAGACGGCGACCATATGGTCGCCTACCTTTCGCAAATCAGCTACCAGGCGCGGTTGACGGCCAAGCAGCTTCTTCTTGACGATGTATGGTGGAGGAAAGTGGTCGAACTGAGAGAGGCTCTGCCTCTCTTCAACGTCTGCGCTCAGACGCTCGATGATCTCGGTCAGACCATGCTTCCTCGCGCCGGCGCGACACTCGTCTGAGACAAAAACAAGTAACGTCACTTTCTACCCCCTTATTGCGAACTTGGCTTCTCGTATGGGCCGGTGCACAAGGTACGCGCCGGCAAATGCACCCGCGCTAAAGATCAGCGATGCTGGCGGGCCTGCCCAAATCAAACTTAACCTGATTCACCCGAACGTATCGCCACGCGGTCCCGGTCGCCTCGGCAATGCGCTCGCACCAATCGCGTATCGCCTCGTCCTTGGCCTCGGTACCCTCCCAGACTCGGCCCTTCGTCTCGATGATCCAGTTGACGTCTCCGGCCTTGGTCTTCTGCACGACCACCCAGTCCGGGTGATAGAACCCGATCGCGCCGCTGGGCTTCAGATAGTCCACCCGGAACTGGGTGCCGGATTCCCCTTGCTCCGTGGTGCCGAGGGCAGCGAAGCGCAACACGTCGGTCGCCTTGTTGTCTAGGAATTCGGCGAAGCGGCGTTCAAAGGAGTTGTACGTGGCGACGTAGTTGAAGATCGTCTTCTTCGCCACCAGGGGAGGTGGCAGGTTCCTCCGCCAGCTGAACGGCTTGGTCTCCGAGAGCTTGTAGTCCGCACGATCAAACTCGATGGCGCGGTGGTCAATGGTCAGCTCGGCAATCTTGCGCGCCAAGTACTTGGCGATGCCCTCTTGGATCTCGATCCGCGAAAGGTGTGAGCGGATAGGGTCGCTCTCCAGGTCAACCACTTGGCCGAAGCTGCGGGTGCCAACGTAGTCCCGCACTGCCGGGTACAACTCGGCGAACCGGTTCGGCAGCTTGGCACGGTCGATAACCTTGTTGGTGATGGAGCCTAGCAGTTGCTGCGGCGTCGGCAGCTCGCCAGCACCGATATCAACCTGGCTGACCTCCGTCTCCGTGTGGGCAAACTCAAGCTTCAGCTTGACCCGATGCACCTCTGCGAGGTCTTCTTGCTCAAAGATAGGTTTGAGCACCGAAACGTCGAGATCCGAGAGCTTGCGGATGTCGTGCACCAGCCTCGGTTTGGTGATCGGGATGGCGATGTCGAAGCCCAGGCGCTCTTGCACTGGCTCGATGATGATTGGCTTGGGCGGATCGCCCTTGCTCGTCGTGACACCCACGCCTTCGGCTTCGAGCTGGGTACGCAAGACGTTGAGCAGGTTGCGCGTGCCGAGCACCTCCAGCGTTTGTGTCCGGTCCGGGCTGACGTGGGGCATAAGCCGCAGGCCGCGGCCGATCACCTGCTCGGGAAGTATCTCGGCCTTGGCGCTGAACGGCCGCAGGCCCAGCACCACGGTCACGTTCTTCACGTCCCAGCCCTCGCGCAGCATCATCACGCTGACGATGGCCTTGGTCTTGTTGCCGGGCTTGTCGATGTCCCGGGCCGCTTCGCGCGCCTTCTCCAGGTCGCCTTTGGTGATCTCGCCCTCGGAGTCGGTGTGAATGACGAGCACTTCGGCCTCTTTGAAGCCGAACTCCTTTGTCTTCCACAGGTACTCGCCCAGCGCGTCGGCGTACACGTTCTTCTCCGCCATGATGAAGAGTACCGGCTTGGTGTCGAGCTTCTTGTAGACGCTCCAGTGCTCTTTCCATCGCTGCACCGCGGCACGCAACCAGTAGCCGTACTTCTCGGCGACGTTGTCTTTGGTAACGTTCTCCGGATCCTGCGTGGGCTGTTTGGGGTCGTCCTCCTTGGTGACGATCAGCGGCGCCTTGACGATGCGGTCTTCCACCGCCTGAGCCAGCGGGTAGTCGCAAACGGTCCAGGGGAAGAACATGCCGTTCTGGTCCTTGGGCGTCGCGGAGAAGTCGAGCCACAGACCCAGGCCATTGGGCAGGGCCCGGTGGATCGCCAACAGCGATTGGCTCCATGCCAGCTCTTCGTCGTGGACGTGGTGGGCCTCATCATTGAGCACCACCAGGTCCTTGAGCGACTTGACGCGTTCCAGCATCGAGCGTTGGCCGGCTGCCAGGTCCTTGGCGGGCTTTCTGCCGAGTAGCGCGTCCACGGCGTTCTGCGGAGTCCACTCCTTGTCGCGCGACTCGTAGAGCTGGTGCACGTTGGTCAGAAACAGGTTGCCCGAGGCATCGGGCTCGGTAGCCTCGCCCCGCAGGATCACCTTGGGCTCGAAGGGCCGCCACTCGGGGGGAACGAGCGGAAGCTGTCTAAAGATGTTGTTGCTGCCGAAGTCCTTTTCCAGACGCTGGTAGACGATGACGTTGGGCGCGACGATCAGGAAGTTGGTCGAAAGCTCCGACCCCGGCACACGCTTCTTGTGGAAGTGCGACCAGACCACTGCCATCGCGAGCACCCAGGTCTTGCCCGAGCCAGTGGCCATCTTGAAGGCGAAACGGTTCAGGTCCTCTGGTGGCAGGTCTTGCACGCCCTCGCCATTCAGCTCTGGCACGTAGCGGCGCAGCTGCCGCTTGCCGTCCATCGTGGTCTGGAACACGATGTTGTCGGTGAAGAGGTCCTTCTTAAACCGAGTGGCGTAGGACTGGACCAGCTTCTGCGCGTCGTGCTGGCCTGCGATTTCAACCAGCCAGACCAGCGTCTCGATCGCCTCGCGCTGGCAGAAGTAGTACCGGAACGGGACCGGGAAGTCGGCGACTTCGTGGTCTTCATCGAACCAGTATTCGAACAGCCGCTTGGTCACGTCCGACGCGCCAGGATAGCCCTGCTCCCGCCATGCATCCACCGCCGCGCGAATCTTCGGCACCAGCAGCAGGCGGCTTGGTCGCCTGCCCGAGGTGTCTTCGCGCCACCCGGCCGGCGGCGCGTCTTTCACCAGAAACGAGGTCGGCCTCTCCCACGGGAGCCGGCCAGGGATCTCTGGCAACTCCTTGTCGTATGCGATGACTGCCTTGGCCATGGCTACTTCACCTCCACGTCGAAGGCTTGCGAGGTGTCGTTACCGAAGATGTCGATCACCTTGACCAGGATGCGGTACTTGCCTGCCTTCTCATAGGTGTGCGCATCGCAGGTGAGCGGCAGCGTGCGGTCCTTGCGGGTGCGGTAGGCCACCCAGCCCTGCATGAAGGTGTCGTTCCGAAAATCCCAGTCCACGGCCCAATAGTCGATGTAGTCCGACCACTTCTTGACCTTGCTCCGTACCTCTTCGGGAATCAGCTCCGCGTTGGGGATGACGAAGTCCTTGAGCGCCACCTGTGCCGTAAGCTTCTTGGGCTGCTTGATCTGTGCCTCCAGGTAGGCCAGCTCAAAGAATCGAACATCGCCCTTGTCGGCCGCCTGCTGTTCCATGACTTCGCGCGGGATGATCAGCAGGAGCAGCTTCACTCCCATCTTCTTTGCCGCCTCGACCATCAGGTCGTAGAGGCCCATTTCCCATTCCCAGCCGAGCACATGCAGTTCTCCCTGCTTGAGCTTGGCGCACTCGGCCACCGCCGTATTGATTTCAGAGATCGTCACCGGCGCGTCGACCGCACCGATGTGCACCAGCGCCTTGCCCTTCTTGCCGTGCAGGTGGGTCAGACCAGCCACCGGCTGTGCGCCGTAGAGTTTGAGGATGAAAGCAAGGTACTCGTAGAGTGCCTGCTCGGCCACGGGCTTGCCTTTCGCGCTGCCGAACGTCACTCCTTGCCAATACTGGCGCTCGTACTTACCAAGGTTGAGCACCTCAAAGGGTCTGCAATTTTGCTCATCGAGCAGTCGCTTCCGGGACAAGTGGTTTGACCATCGGGACATGTCGACGCCGATCCAACGCATGCCTTGCCGCTCCGCAGCCACAAGCGATGAACCAGAGCCGACAAAGGTGTCGAGGAACAAGCCCCCTGGCTTGCCCGCCAGTTGAATCACTCTCTCGATGAGGTCAACTGGCTTCTGTGTTTGAAAGTGCACCCACTCATTCTTGTTAGCGGGCTGCAGGCACCGGATTCGCCATACCGTATCAACGGTGCGCGTATCGGTTTCCCGATAAATGATGTTGCCGTCCGCGTCACGCGCATTGATCATCTTCCCGCCAACCTTAACGCGCTTCAGCTGGGTTACCGGTACGTCCCGCTTCTCGGTCAGTGGCGTGTAGGCATACGCCTTCCCGGCCTTGTTCTTGACGTAGTAGAGGATCTGGTCAAACGCCTTGGGCAGAGAGCGTTTGCGGCTGTCGTGCATCTTGTTGTAGTAGTACCAAGCTATCTCGTTCTGAAAATTGTCTTGTCCAAAAATCTCATCCATCAACACCTTGATGTAGGGCCCCGTGTGCACGTCCAAGTGCACGAACATGGATCCGCCATCTGCCAACAAGCCGTGCAGCAACTCCAGACGACCACGCATCATTGCGAGATAACTTGAATAGCCTCCGCCCCAAGTGTCTCGGTAGGCCTTCTCTTCGATGGCGCTGGGCTCCTTTCCGGCAACCGGGTCGTCATCATCACCGACCATTGTCTTGAAGGAGAAATCTGAGCCCGTATCAAATGGAGGGTCGATATAGATAAGATCGATCTTGCCCGCAAATTTGTCGAGTAGCGAACCCATCACCAGCAGGTTGTCGCCCCAGATGAGCTTGTTCCGCCAGCCCGCGTCGAACGTATCGCCCTCTCGACCATCGTAGACGTCGAATAGGTCGAGGCTGGTCGCCTTCTGAGCTTCCCGTGTGGCGCGGCTCACGTTCACAGTCTCTATGACCTGGAAGGGCAATTTGACCCGCGGTACCTCTCTCCGGGTGCCGTCCTCGTTGTATTTGCCAGGCCAGACCAGTTCGGTCCTGGTGATATCTATCTTCGCCATGGGTGTTATTCCTCCGAGAGTTCTTGTTCGGTATCCACGGCCGCGACATCGAGCCAGCCGTGGTCAAAAGTAAACGTGCGTGCCTTGCCTGCCGGGTCCTGTACGCGAATGATGCGGGCATCCTTCGCGCCAGCTCGCTCGACGACGTACATCCAGTACGCCTGGCCATGCTCCCGCGCGCAGTCGAACTGGGTGTGCGACAGCCCGACCGGGCGGTCGCGCAAGCTGCCCGTCATTGCTTTGACTTCGCACCAGCGCGCGGCGATGCCACCAGCGCCCAGCTCAACCAGATCAAATCCCGGGTTGTTGGTGGGCGTGCGTTGCCACTTGGGCTCGCGCTCAAGAATGAGTGTTATGGCCTGCGCTTCCAGGGCCATGCGGGCAGTTTGGTCTAGGTCGTCGGGATCGGGTTCTCCGTCGTCGGGCCCCGTGGCGACGTAGGAGATGAATGGTCGCCCGCCAGTACCGCCCGGCGTGCGCTTCTTGGTGTCGCCGTCGCCCGAACCCTTGGTATGCCCGCCGCCTTTGCCATCGCCTGGCCCGCCAGCACCAGCGCCATTGCGGTCACCGCCACTGCCTGTGCCTGTGCCATTTCCAC
>Ga0209181_10007488_pt1 | contig 14942 bp, 15 predicted proteins | sample MAT05_FD_187208 | JGI IMG/M metagenome (GOLD analysis project Ga0209181, IMG submission 187208) | Freshwater microbial communities from Lake Fryxell liftoff mats and glacier meltwater in Antarctica - MAT-05 (SPAdes) (version 2) | ecosystem: Environmental > Aquatic > Freshwater > Ice > Liftoff... | reverse complement strand
CGTGATGAGAGCGATACAATAATTCTGTCCTGTGCAATCGGTGGGGTCGCTGATTTTATCGTAAGCGGCGATAATCACCTGCTGTCCCTAAAAGCCTTTGCACTGATCCCCATCGTCACCCCCGCGCAATTCCTCGCACTTCTCAATCCACAGCCGCAAACCCCCGTTTCTGATCCGGATGAGCCTCGCCCCACCGAATGAAGATGACATCCCTCAGCCTATCGTCTCCAAACAACTTCCCAACATCCACTTGCTATGCTCATGCCTATCCATAATCCGCAGCGTCCGAGAAAACGCCCCACACTCACGATTAACTGATGTTTTTTATCACTAGACGGCGCTAAAATAAACGTGCTATCGTCATTCTATACTGTCTGACTGACAGAGGAGTTTTCCTTATGCGCAAACACTCGATCCTCGTGCTGCTCGTTTTGCTGCTCATGCTCTCGGCAGTGTCCGTGCCCACCTTTGCACAAGACGCCGAACCTGCCGCTGTGACCGAAGCCACCGGTGAAGCGCCTGTCGAAGGTGCCAGCACCCTCATCTTGCTCATCGGACTGGGTGCCATTGGCGCGGTCGGCGGGTTGACATTGCTCCGTCAAAGCTTTTATAGCAGTAACCAAGAAGCTCAGTAAATCACGGATTGAAACGCAGGACGCGCAACGGGATTCTGTTGAAAAAGTCGGACGCCCCGTTGGATTCTGTTGAAAAAGGGTTTGAATCGGCGGGTGACCACATTGGGTCACCCCTACAACAGCGGGTCGCGTAGCGGCAACCCAATGTGGTTGCCCGTGTTTTTCAACAAAATGCCATTGCACGCGGAAACTTTTTTCAACAGCATCCAACGGCGCGTCCGTTGCACGCAGAACCCTTTTGCAACAGAATCCAACGGCGCGCCCTACGGATTTTCTCATCCCATCACCTGCCCTTGTGAAAGTTCGCACAAGACAATTTTTACGATATGCCTTATCATTATGGCAAATGTTTAAGCAGTAGATTGAGATTGACCTCATGGCTCAGACCGCACAACCCTTGAATTGGGAAAAGCCCGCCAGCGCTGTTGGCAACACTCGCAGTCGCGGACGGTTCATGTATCTCATCGGCGGCGGCTTGATCGTCGCCGCCGTGATCGTCCTGATCGTGTCCGGCACGGTCGCGGGCGCGCGCTTCTTCATCACCGTCGATGAAGTGGTCAACGACAGCGCCTATGCCGGGCAAAGTGTCCGCGTCAGTGGTGCCGTCCTCGGCGAGACTATCCAGTATGATGCGCAAAATCTGGTCATCGAGTTCACTATCGCCCACATCCCCGAACAATTCGACGATCTCGCACAGGCGCTTCACGATGCTGTCGAAAACCCCAATGCCACCCTTATGCGGGTCCGCGTCGAAAATAGCGTGATGCCAGAACTGCTCCAAAATGAAGCACAAGCCATTTTAACCGGGCGCTTGGGTGCCGATGGCGTCTTCATGGCGACCGAACTGAACCTGAAATGTCCGACTCGCTTCACCGAAGGCGGTCCCGAACACGACAGCGTAGCCCCCGACTCGGCACTCCCCGGTGATCATCCAAGCGCTACTAGTCAAGGGGCATAACGCCGCATGATCGCTGAAATCGGTCTGATCGCGCTCGGTCTCACATTTGCCGCCGCGATCTACGCAATTTTCGCCTCGGTAGTAGGGCAACGCCTCCACCAAGATCGCCTGATCGACAGCGGGCGCAATGCCGCCTTGCTCACTTTTCCCTTGCTGCTGATTGCCGCCTTCGCATTATTGGCGGCGCTGCTCACGCAGCAATACCAGATCGCCTATGTGTGGCAGGTCAGTGACCCCAACACCCCGATGTTTTACCGAATCACCGCCTTGTGGGGGTCGCAACAAGGCTCGCTGTTGTTCTGGTCGGTGCTGATGAGCGCCTTCGCTTTCGTCGCCTTGCTGGTCAACGGGCGCAAAAATCGGACGCTCATGCCCTATTTCACCGCCTACACGATGGCAGTCTTGGTGTTTTTCATCGCCATCACCTTGTTCATGGAAAACCCCTTCGACCGCTTTTGGATCACCCCTGACCTCACGGCGGATTCCGGCGTGCCCGCCTATACGTTGATCCCGCCCGACGCCACTGCGCCCAGTCCGGCATTGCTGGCGAGTACGGCGCGCGGCTTAAACCCCCTGTTGCGACACTTTGGCATGATCATCCACCCGCCCATGTTGTATCTCGGCTTCGTCGGCTTCGTGATCCCGTTCGCGTTTGCCATGAGCGCGCTGGCATCGGGTGATCTTTCGTCGGCGTGGATCAAAGCCACCCGCCGTTGGACGCTGATCGCATGGCTGTTTTTGAGCCTCGGCTTGCTGCTCGGCGGGCGTTGGGCATATGACGTACTCGGCTGGGGCGGCTATTGGGGCTGGGATCCGGTCGAGAATGCGGCGTTTCTGCCGTGGCTGATCGGCACCGCCTTCCTGCACAGCGTCATGATCCAAGAGAAGCGCGGCATGTTAAAGACGTGGAACATGTTCCTCGTGATCTTTACCTTTAGCGCCGTGATCTTTGGCACCTTCGCCACCCGTAGTGGCTTGGTGGAGAGCGTCCACAGCTTTGCCCAAAGCGAAATCGGAATGCCGATGTTCTTCTTCTGGAGCAGCATCACGCTCGTCTCGGTGACGCTCACCTTGTGGCGTTGGCGACAGGGCAAACTGCGCGATGACCATCACTTCGCGGGCATCCTCAGCCGCGAGTCGCTGTTCGTACTCAACAATGTCGTCTTCATCGCCCTCACGCTCGCCATTTTCTGGGGCAGCTTCGGCGCGCCCATCTTGTCGGAACTGCTGACGGGCACCGAGATCACGCTCGGCGTCGATTACTTCAACGCCGTGACCGTACCGCTATTCGCCGTCCTCTACATTTTGATGGGGATCGCCCCGCTATCGGCATGGGGCGCAACCTCGGCAATCCGTATGGGGCGCTCGATCATCACCCCGCTGGTCTTGACGGGCGCAGCGTTGATCGGGGCATTCCTATTGGGCGCATCCAGCCCCGGCGCGTTGTTCGGCTATGGCGTCGTACTCTTTGCGGGCTTCGTCGCCCTCTATGAGACCTATCGCGGGGTGCTGGCACGCCGCCGTGCCCATCACGAAAACTTCGCAACCGCCTTGCTCGCCCTGTTCGGACGCAACCGCCGTCGCTATGGCGGCTTCATCGTCCACCTCGGCATCACCGTCATCGGCATCGGCGTGATCGGCAGCACCCTGTTTCAGGTAGAGACCCAACGCACCTTGCTAGTCGGTGAAACGATAGATGTGGACGGGTATGCGCTCACCTATAATGGGTTGCTCAGCGGGCAAGTGACGGGGGATGGACGCATCATGACCATCGCCCAAGTCAGCTTGGCGCGTGACGGTCAAGCGTTGGCGGAACTGCGCCCGCGCACCGATTTCTACCCCGAAGCACGCGGCATAAACAGCCAGATCATCGCGGGCGTCCACAGCACGCTCGAAAATGATGTCTATGTGCTGATCTCCGGCTTCGAGACGATCAACGGTGTTGAAGGCGCGACCGGCACCTTCAAAATATATATCAACCCCCTCATCAATCTGGTCTGGTGGGGTGGACTCATCCTGATCTTGGGGACGCTGATCTCGTCGGCACCCGCTGAAACCGTGACCGCCGCCGACCGCAGTCGTTTGCGGACAGCGCGCGCCCGCCCACAGATGGGCAGCGCCATGGAGTCCCCAGCCTGATGAACAGCCTACGCCGCATCTCACTGCGCCCCATCCCCTTCCGCCCTGTCTTGGCGCTCATCGTGATTTTGTTTTTCTTGCGGACGTTGAACGTCCCGATGCGCGTCTGTGCGCAAGATGCCGCCATTGATGGCGTGATCAGCTATGATGAAGTCAACGCAGTGGCGAAAGAACTTTACTGCCCGGTCTGCCCCAACGAGCTGCTCTCCGATTGCCAGACGCAAGCGTGCATCCAATGGAAGACCGAGATCAGCGACCAATTGGCGGTGGGGCAAAGCCCTCAACAAATCATCGACTCCTTCGTCCGCCGCTATGGGGATCGGGTGGCACATGTGCCCCAAGACCCGTTTTTGCGTGCCTTGTCCCTAGTGACGCCTTTTGCAGTGGCGCTCGTGGCGCTGATCATCGGCGCACGCACATTCCTGCGTTGGGGGCGGCTGGCGCGGCGCAGCCCGATAGCGGCAGATGCCAAGCATGACATTTCAGCCAACCCCATCGATAATGATTACCGCGCGCGGTTGGAACGCGACTTAGAGAATTGAATGGAAAACCACCCATGTCCCAACTCGACCTCCTCGACGAGATCGATCAACAGCCCGACCCCAGCGCCAAGCGGGGACTCGGCGGCGGTCCGATCATGCTGTTGGCGGGCGTCGTCGTCTTCCTCGCGGTGATCGGCATCGCCCTCGTGCGCCAAAACCAAGATCAACCGACCACTGGCTTAGCGCCCGATTTCACGATCACCACCTTTGATGGGGAGGTCTTCACGCTTTCAGAACAACGCGGCAAGATCGTCATCCTCAATTTTTGGGCGTCGTGGTGCGGTCCCTGTCACGAAGAAGCCCCCGCCCTACAACGCTTGGCGGAACGCTATCAGGATCGTGTTGTCTTCCTCGGCGTGACGCATGTTGATGAGCCGGATGACTCAAAAGCCTTTATCGAGCGTTATGGCATCACCTATGCCAATGCCGAAGACCCGCGTGATGATATCACCAAGCGCCTGTATCGCATCACCGGCGTGCCGGAAACCTTTGTGATCGCCCCTGACGGCAGTGTCGCGCAATTCTTCTTTGCGGCGATCAACGAGACCGAACTGGCAGCCCTGTTCGATCAACTTTTAGAAACGGCGGCGACATGAGCATCGGCGGATTAATCTTCTTCTTCATCATGCTGATCGGCGTGATCGTCGTGGTCGCTATGCCATTGTTGGCGCGCCCACTCCCGCCAGCGCGCCCCGAAGATCCGCTGATCGCCCGCCAGCGGCAACGGTTGGGCGTCTATTACGACCGCGTTCTTGCTAACCTACGCGACCTTGACGAGGATCACGCGCTTGGCAAAATTGAACCGGCGCTCTATGCCGCCGACCGTGCTTTATGGGTGGAACGCGGTATTCAGGCGTTGAAGGCATTGGATACCCTTGAAGAACGCGCCCTGATCGACGCCAGCGCCATCGAAGATAGCGCCATTGATCATGCCATCGCAGCAGCAGTGGAAATCGCCATTCAACAAGCTAAACAGGAAACTGCATGAGACGAACAACCCACCGCGTATGGGGCTTACTACTGGTTTTGGGCGGCATCATCGGTTTCGCCGGATGTTCGGGCTTAACCAGCGAACCCCCCATCGTGACGACCCTCATTCCAGCGACTAGCGCCCCCATCGAATCGGACTTCCCCGCCAGCGCGCCTCGTTTGGCGCTCGGTGCCCAACTCTATGCCGCCAACTGCATTCGCTGTCACGGGGAGCGCGGGGGCGGGGATGGCGAACTCGTGCAAAGCGGGCAAGTGCAAAATGCCGGCAACTTCTTAGACCCCCTCACCGCCGTCGTGCAAACCCCGTCCGACTGGTTCAAGACGATCACCAATGGGCGCATCGAAAATCTGATGCCGCCGTGGCGGGATGCGCTGACGGCAGAAGAACGCTGGGCGGTGGCGCTGTACACCTATACCCTGCATTACACCCCCGACGCCATCACGCGCGGTCAAGAACTGTACACCGCCAACTGTGCGGAATGTCACGGCGAGAGTGGGCGCGGTGATGGACCCAAAGCCGCCGAATTGAGCGATGACCCCGGCAACCTAAGCGACCCCGCTGGCATGGCGTTCATCGCCGATGCCGAAGCAGCCGTCTCGATCCATGAAGGCATTGGCAACATCATGCCCGCCTTCGGCATCGAGTACGGCGGGGAGCTGACCGCCGAGGAGATCACCGCCATTGTGGGCTATATGCGCACCCTAGCCGCACAGGATAGCGATGCTATTGGGCGCACAATCACGGAATTGGCGAGTTTTCGCAACAGCGCGCAAAACCCCACCCGCGCCCCCGTCGATCCTGCCACGACCGAAGAGGCAAACGCGCCCATTACCGCCGATACTAACGCAACCCTCGTCGCCCCAAGGTTTGTGCGCATCATCGGTCAGATGAGGAACGGCACCGCCAGCGGCACCCTGCCCGCCGCCCAAGAATTGAAGCTCTTCGCCTTCGATGCCGACTTTAACCAAACCGAGACCATCGCCGCGACCGCCGCAGATGGCAGCTTTGTCTTTGAGGGTATCCCCCACGCGCAAGGCGCTGCCTATATCGTGACCACCAATTATCGCGAGCGCGTGTTCGCCTCTGACCTGCTGCGTGGTGAAGCACTCGACGCCGCTGCCGCCGACGGTTTGGTCGAACTCCCGCTCACGATCTACGAATTGACCGACGACCCCGCCGTCATCTCTATCTCTGGTATCGTCACCCAAGTCAACATCATCGGGGATGGCATGGAGATCGCGCAGATCTTCAACGTCACCAATACGTCAGATCGCGCCTTCACCTCGTCGCAATTGACCGAAGACGGACGCCCGATCTCGCTGGTGATGTCCTTGCCACCGGGGGCGGTGGTCGCCAGCTTGCCCAATGGCGAAAATCGCTTTGTTGTCGCCCCAGAGGACTTCAGCCTGATCGATACGCTGATGGTCTTGCCGGGCGAAGAACACCTCGTCAATGTGATCTACCTCGTCCAGTATGGCGGCGGCGCGATTATGGAACAGCCGCTCAATTATGCGCTCAATGGCAATGTCCGCCTATTGATACGCCCCGAAAACATCCGCGTGAGCGGGGAACAGTTTGCCTCATTGGGTCCGCAACGGATCGGCAATACCACCTTTGCCAGTTATGGCTCCACCTTGGCGTTGGGTGCCGATGCCTTGCTGCGCTATGAAGTGGGCGGCGCGGGTGCCGAAGCCGGACAAATAGACCGCACGAGCGGTGTGGTCAGTAGCAATAACCTGCCCTTGATCGTCGGCGCTGTACTCGTCATCGTGGGGATCATCGTGGTGGGTATTTATTTCTTGGCGCGCGATACCACCGCCACCGACCAGACCCAGCAAACCCAGATTGACGCGCTGGCATTGGCAGTCGTGCAACTGGACGGCGAACATGCCGCTGGCAAGATCAGCAGTGAAGACTATCAAGTGCAACGGGCGGCGCTCAAGGCACGCATGGCGCGCTTGATCGCCCAACAAACCACTTCATCCGAGCCGAAAGGGTCATAGGTCTTCCATGCCCCTGATCGAAGTGCGTAAGCTCGTCAAAGCCTATGGGATGCAACCCGTCTTGCGGGGGATCGATCTCGACATCGAACGCGGGCAAAGTGTGGCATTGTTGGGCGTCAACGGGGGCGGCAAATCAACGCTGATACGGCTGATCGCCGGCTTGACGCCCCCCACCAGCGGGACGATCACCATCGGCGGGTGGTCTCTGCCGCGCGAAGCCGACGCCATCCGCGCGCAAATCGGGCTGGTCGCCCACCGCACCTTAATTTATGACAACCTGAGCGCCCGCGAGAACTTGCGCTTTTTCGGGCAACTCTACAATCTTTCCGATCTGGACGCCCGTATTGGGGAGGGTCTCGCCCGCGTCGGGTTGGCGAAGCGCGCCGACGACATGACCCGCAATTTCTCACGCGGGATGCAGCAACGCCTCGCTATCGCCCGCGCCCTGCTCCACGATCCCCCTGTGCTGCTGCTGGATGAGCCGTACACCGGCTTAGATGTCGAGGCGGCGGCGATCCTTGACCAGATCGTTTTAACCGCCCGCGCCGAAGGGCGCATTATTTTGCTAACCACCCACGAGATCGAGCGCGCCGCCCGTTTGACGGATAAAGTCGTCATCTTGGTCAAGGGGCGCATCGGCTACGAGGGTGCCATGCCCACCGATTTGATGGCGACCTATCGCGCCCTCATCGGCGGCGAACCGACCGAGACGAGCCTCCCCCTTTCATGAAAACCGGATTCTTCAAAGCCGCCTTCGCCATCGCCGCCAAAGATTTTCGCGCGGAACTGCGCAGTCGAGAACTGATCAGCTCAATGGGGCTATTCGTCTTGCTCAGTGTGTTGATCTTCAGTTTTGCCCTCGAACTCAACCGCCAAGCCCGCGCCGAAGCCATCGGCGGGGTGTTGTGGGTGACGGTCGTGTATGCCAGCATCTTGGGCTTAAACCGCAGTATGGCAATGGAGCGCGAACAAGGTAATTTCGAGGCGCTCTTGATCGCCCCCATCGACCGCAGTGCCATCTATATCGGCAAACTGATCGGCAACACGGCTTTCACACTCGCCGTTGCCTTGCCGCTCATGCCGCTGATGACGATCCTCTACAACGTCGCGACGATCACGCCGGAAGTGATCGTCGTCATTTTGTTGGGGACGTTCGGCGTCACCGTGATCGGCACCCTCCTCGCGGCGATGACCGTGCAAACCCGCTCGCGCGAAACGCTGTTACCGATCATCATGCTGCCGATTGTGCTGCCCTCGCTGCTGGCGGCGGTACGCGCCACCAATGCCATCCTCAGCCGCGCCCCCGCCGCGCAATGGAGCGACTGGATCGTGATTCTGGTGGTGCTGGATATCATCTATTTTGCGCTCTGCCTTGTAACCTTTCGTTTCGTGATGGAGGAATAAGGGGGAAGAGCCGGGGTTGGGGAGTAGGGGGAAACCTCATCAACGCGCGATCCCATGGGGATTGTCTTGAAAATCGGTAGGAAGGCGGTGGCAAAATGACAACCTGTGCCTTTCCTACCTCCCAATCCCTAAATCCTAATCCCTGATCCCCAATCCCGCCTTTGTTTCTTCATGTAGAAATGCTAAGATTTCTACAGATTTTGTGAGATTTTGAGTTTCGGAGTTGTAAAATTCATGACCGCTATTTCTAATCAACAAGTCGTGACGACAGCCCCTACCGTCAAGTCGGTGCGGGCATCCATGTTGTTGAACGCGCTCACCCTCGTCACCCTGATCGCCGTCGCGGTCGGGTTGTATTTCGCGCTCGTGGTTGCGGGCACTGATATCGAACAAGGCAATGTCCAGCGTATTTTCTACATCCATGTCTCCTCATTTGCGGGAGCCTTCATCGCGTTCGGCGGCACGGTGATTGGCGGCGCAGCTTACTTGATCACCCGCAATCCTAAATGGGATCAACTGGCGCTCGCCGGTGTCGAAGTCGGGCTGGTGTTGGCATTCATCAACCTTGTCACGGGGTCAATCTGGGCACGCCCCATTTGGAATACATGGTGGACATGGGATCCGCGCTTGACCAGTGACGCGATCATGTGCCTGACCTATGCCGCCTATCTGATGCTGCGTCAAGGGATCGAAAACGCCGATACCCGCCGCCGTTTCGCTTCCGTCTATGGCATTTTCGCCTTCATCACCGTGATCATCACGCTGGTGATCATCCGCATCCGCCCCGACACCATTCACCCCGCGGTGATCGGTGTCAGCCCCCAAAATGCGCAAGGCGGCTTTGGCTTGACGGAAAGCATGATCACAGCCCTGGGCGTCAATATGGTGGTGTGGAGCGTGTTCATCCCCGTCACGCTGATATGGTGGCGGTTACGTTTAGAAACTTTGGCGGCGCGCGTCGAAAGTTTGCGCATTCAAGTGATGGAAAGTTAAGCGATTATGCCCGAAACAACCGATTATCTCTTCTTGGGACTGGGCGCTGTCGTCACGATCACAGCGCTATTTTTAGGCTCGCTCACGCTGCGCTATCGTAATCTGCGCCGCGATGCCGCCGCCTTAGAAGAGATCATGCGCGGGGACTGATCCGATCTGTGTGCGGACGACGTTTTCCCTTTTTTAAGCAGGGCTACCAAGCACCCGTAATCGCCGCTATCCTCTTCCTTATGGCGGCGGTCGGGGGCATGGTGTTCCTCGTCGCGACCACAGTACAGCCACCTGTGCCGCCGACATCGCCCCCCTACCCCACCCCCATCCTAACCAACGCTGCATGGATACCCGTCACCCGCGATAGTGGTGGCGTGATCATGGCACTCGTCCCCGCAGGATGCTTCATGATGGGCAGCGATACGGGCGAAACCGATGAGCAACCCGTTCACAGACAATGCTTTGAGCAGCCCTTCTGGATCGATCAAACCGAAGTGACCCAAGCGCAGTTTGCCCGGTGGGGTGGGGTGCAAGCCCGCCCCCATACCTTTGTGGGAGCGCAGCATCCGGTCGAAAATAGTTCGTGGTTTGAGGCGCATACCTTTTGCGAATTGCGCGGCGCACGCTTACCGACCGAGTCCGAATGGGAGTACGCAGCGCGCGGACCCGACTCGTTAGCCTATCCGTGGGGCAACACATGGGTGAGCGGGTATGCCGTCTGGTCGGGGAATGCCGGAGACCAAACCGCACCCGTCGGCACGCATCCTCAAGGCGCATCATGGGTGGGGGCACTCGATCTGGGCGGCAACGTCCTCGAATGGGTGAGTTCGTTGTATCACCCCTATCCGTATGACGCGGCGGACGGGCGCGAAAACAGCCAGCAGCGCACCGATTATCGCGTCTTGCGGGGTGGTTCGTGGGAATTTAGCGCGCAATTTTTGCGGGCTGCCAATCGCAGTTGGTACACCCCCGTCGGCAATGACTTGTTCGCCAGTTTTCGGTGTGCAGCGTCGTGAGAGATGGACTCTAACGGCTTCCCCAAGACGTTAATGGCGCAACTCCTCAAAGTGAGTAACAATAGAGAGCAAATCTAGCATACCCACAGGAGCGTTCCATAATGCGTCTGTCCCGATTCTTTTTTAGTGTTGTCCTCACCGTGTCGCTGTTCGCCTTTGGCACAGCCGCCTTCGCCCAAGAATACGACCCCAATGCCGAGCTCCCCCGTCCGGTAAATCCCGCCAGCGCCATCGAAGGCTTGTCCGGTTATTTGATCGTCAACACCGACAACCTCTTCTTGCGCACTGGCGACCGTGCCCGTTATTCGCCGATTGCCATCCTCGACGGCGGCACACGGCTGATCGTGCGCGGCTACAACGGACGCGAAGAACGCCCCTGGTGGTATGTTGAAGTCGGCGGCTATAAGGGCTGGGTCACGGATGAATTTGTGGTCGTGCGTGGCGACTTGCGCGGCACGCCGATTACCGACGTAGACGGCACCATTTTGTCGCCCGCCCTGTACATCGGCTATGCCGCCCCGATCTACGACATCCTGTCGCCAGCCGGCGAGGTAATTTGCAGCGTGGCGGGCAACCGTTTCTATCAAGTCGTCGCCCAAAATTTCAGCGCCGACCCCACCTACTTCAAGATTCGCGCTACCTGTGGCGGCGCGACGGTCGAAGGTTGGGTGCAAGCAATACGCGGCATCTTGCGCAATAGCGGCGGCGTCACGATCCCCGTCTTAGAGTCATAACGGCGGGTCATCGTGTGTGAAGCGCCCGTTGCTCGCTGACCAACCCGCCCCATCCCTCGCTATAATAGGAGTCAGGATGGGGCGGCGCACAGCAAAACGGCAACACAAGGGAAATCGGGGTATGACGACACAAACGCGGCTTACGCTCATGGGGCGGTTCTTGCTATGGGGATGCCTTGCCGTGATGGTGAGCGCCTGCAATTTCGCGGTACCGCAAGTGACACCAACGGTACTGATCACCGTGACCGTCGCCGAGACCCCCACTGCCCTGCTAGAATCCACCCCTACCGCCACCGTGACCAGCAGCGCCACGACGACCCCTAGCCCGACCCAAACGCAAACGGCAACCGTGACCAGCAGCGTCACCTTGACCCAAACGGCAACTGACACGACGACCCATACCCTCACGCCTAGCCTGACCGCCACCCTCACCCACACTGCCACCACCACACCGTCACTGACCAGCACCCTAACGCCCTCGGTCACGCCCACTGGGACGCCGCCGCCCAGCAACACACCGACTCAAACGAACACGTCCAGCCTGACGCCTACCTTCACCGCGACCACAACCCAGACTGCCACCCGAACGCCCAGCCTGACGCTGACCATCACCCCAAGCTCAACCTTGACCCCAACGCCGACGGTCACAGCATCCTTGACGCTGACGCCCACTACCACGTTAACGATCACGCTCTCGCCGACGCTTACCTTGACGATCACCCCTAGCCTGACCGCCAGCGTGCCCCCAACAGCCACCGTCCCGCCCTCGCCCACGCCGTTGCCGATCATCCCGTCTAGCACGCCTGCACCGACCGATTCTCAAACCCCGACTGCGACGATCACGATCAGCGCCACCGCGCTACCGAGCCTCACCGCGATACCGAGCCTGACATCGATTCCGCCCACCTTAACGCCGCCTCGTCCCCCACCGCCGCCCACGCTCACGCCACTACCCCGCCCCTCACCCTTGCCACTACCGCAGACCCCTTTACGAGTCCCGCCGACGGTTTTCATCACCGTCGCCGCGCCCAGTGCCACGCCGCTCATCCAAGAGGTGCCGCCTACGATCTTCATCATCGTCGAAGGCACCGGCACCGCCGTACCGGGCACGCCCGCTCTCGGTGAGATCGCGCCCATTGGCGAGCGCACCGCCATCCCCAATAACCTGACGGCGTTCATCGCCCCCACCACGCCCGCCGAAACCCCCACCGCCCTGCCGTTGATCGCGCCGATCCCGCTCAATGTCCCTGCTAATCCTTTGACGCGGGCATTCGCATTGAGTACCACCAGCGGCGGGGGAATCCTCGGCAGTGGCTTCGCCTTGCCCTATGGCGGCGGCGCGGTGCGCTTTGCCCGCAATCCCGCTGACCCCAATCAAGTCGCGATGGTCGATCCGCGCGGCGTCCTCTACCTCGTGCGCGATCTTGCCAGTGGCGGCAGCCCCTCCCGCCCAGAATCATCGCCCTTCTCATCCTTTGAGCCGGGCAATGCCGAAGCCAACAACGCCCTCGTCGTCCAAGTGGCTTATGCCCCCAATGGCAGCATCTTGGCATATCGCATCGACACCGAAAGTGACACCGCCACGCAAAACGACTCGCTCAATGATGGCATTTGGCTGATGTACCCAGATGGCGCATCCCGCCAAGTCTTGCGCGAATGCCCGCCCGTCGTCGCACCCCTGTGCGCGGTGGATCGCACAGGCGGACCGTTCGTCTACAACAGCCTCGATTTAGCATGGAGCGCGGGCAGTGATACCCTGCTGATCAACGTCGATTTGCCCGAAGAAGGACGACGCGCCTATATGCTGGTCACCCCCAACAGCGATCCCAATCGGATGCCGCGCGTCTATCGCTATGATGATGCGACATGGAGCTTTGATGGGCGCATCGTCGTCAGTGGGCGCGGCTTGGATGGGCAGCCGATGATCGGCATCATTCGCCAAGACGGGACGCCCGATTTCATCCGCCGCGCCAACGAGATCGGCTTAGCGTGGACGCAATCCGCTATCCAACAACCGAATGGGCGGATCGTCATGCTTGGCTCCCCCGATGGTGGGGATCGCCCGCTCCGGCTTTATGATCAAGATGGGGCTGCGCTCACGCCTTATATCGGCGAAGCGCCCGCCGAGCGCCTCTCGTGGAGTCCCGATCGCCGTGCCGTGCTGGTGGTCACCCGCCCGGTCCCCGATTTCAACATCCCGCGCCGCTTTTATGTGGCGGAGGTCAATGGCACAGTCCGCGAGATCACAGCATCAGTGGCGGGGGCGTTGGCGGTCGAATGGGTGACGGATGCGCCCCCCACCACAGCCGATATCGTGGCATCGCCGACGCCAACCGTACCTTCGCGCGTCGGCATCGCCGTTGGGCAAACCTTGCAGATCATCGCGGTGGCGGGGGCAAATCTACGCACCGAACCGTCGGTCAACGCGGCGGCGATCTTGCGCTTAAATTTTGGGGATACTATCGCCATTGTGGAGGGACCGGTACGGGCGGAAACGCTGTTGTGGTGGAAAGTGGCGACCCCCAACGGATCGTTGGGATGGGCTGCGGAAAGCGATGGTTTTACCCAAATTTTAGGGGTGATTCAAAACCCCTAAAATTTCAAAAATGAGGCATAATAAGCGTCTTGATTAGGGATGGATTGTTCCTATAGGGGGGATAACCCAATGGCTCCACGTCCGACCACTCGTGCTATCACTCGCACTGGCTCCATGCCGCGTATCGAACCCTTGGATGCGCCCCAAACTTTTCCCGAAGACACACCTCATTTGCCCCCCGACCTGCCAGAGATGCCAGCCCCCGGCGCGACGACCGGCAACATTCCTGTCGTCACCGATGCCGCCGACCCCGCGAAGTATGCCGATGACGACGTGCGGGGGTATCAATCGCGCAGTTAGCGATTCAAGGCGCTCCGGCGGGTGTAAAATGAACACCACGCCGGAATCGCGCACGAGTTTTATTGATTCGCCGCTTCGATCACGGCGGACAGGACTTCAATCGGCACACTGCCGCGATCATACGTCGTCCCCTCGTGGGTAATGAACGCGAGATCGCCATCGTCATAGCGCACCGCGACCGCTGGCGTCCCCGAGACACCCAGTGTTGTCGCCAGTTCGTAATCGGTCAAAATTTGGTTGCCGCGCCACATACAACCGAGCATCGACAGGTAATCAGCCCCCAGTTCAGTGGCGATCAACTTGCCCAAGGGGTCTTGATACCGCCCTGTCTGGGCATATTCATACAACAACTCGTGGGCTTGCCAAAAGCCACCCGCCACCATGACATCGGCGCATTCCGCCACCACCGCCGCATAAATCGTGCGTCGTCCGCCCGCTGTGGGGAAGGTGCGAAACTCGAAGCGCGCTTGCCCCGTCGCCACATATTGCTCGATCACTTGCTGCGTGACCTCACGATAAGTTTGGCAATGTGGGCACGCAAAATCCGCAAATTCGACAATCGTGATCGGCGCGCTGGGGTCACCGATCACGAAACCGCCATCCGCTTGGCGTCCTTGCGGTAGCGATGCCAACAATGCCC
>Ga0209181_10007482_pt1 | contig 14948 bp, 10 predicted proteins | sample MAT05_FD_187208 | JGI IMG/M metagenome (GOLD analysis project Ga0209181, IMG submission 187208) | Freshwater microbial communities from Lake Fryxell liftoff mats and glacier meltwater in Antarctica - MAT-05 (SPAdes) (version 2) | ecosystem: Environmental > Aquatic > Freshwater > Ice > Liftoff... | reverse complement strand
AGAAGGGTTTAAGTTTAGCGAATATACTGTAACGTTAGAATTGATGTTAACAGTTACATTATTGATCTGCACATTGGAATGGATACTTGGTACCTGCTGGCAACTCCAGTTACCAGCATCTTCCCAGTTGTTAGTACCTGCCATCCCTGTCCAGGTATTCACCTGGCAGCCTGCCGGCTGAATTACAACTTTGTAATCTTCTGTTTCACCGTTAATAAACTGCGTACAGGCATCTGAAGAACTGAACAGGTAGCTGGCTGATGTTCGTATCCGCATGGTTGTTGCGCCGGCAACGGCATTGGTTGGAATACTAATACTATCGGTAATGGTTGTGCTGCAATTATCGCGGATCATGGTAAACTCTGACCGGTTAAATATATTGTCATGGTTCAAGTCTATCCACACCCCAACAAACTGAGGGTTGCTGCCGTTACAACCGGTTTCCACATGTACAGGAACGAATGAATTGGCTGCAACTGCAGCGCTGAGTGTTCCGGCAGTGAAATTGCCATATCCGCCGGCCGAACAGGCAGTAGTAGTATCTATCGTGCCAAACACAACCCTGGTGATCACGTCTCCTCCTGTACAACCGGACGGGCCGGCGGGCACACAAAGATTGGGGACTGCTGTAATGTTTACGAGATAGTCTTCCGTTTCACCGTAAGGAAAAGAAGTACAGGCATCTGAACTGCCCAGGGGAATATTGAACCTTAGCCGTACTCTTATCCTGGTGATTCCCTGCGGAGCATTTGAAGGTATCACTACCTGGTTGTTAATAGTAACCCCATTGCCTGATCCGATATTAAAATATTCACCTGGCTCAAATATGCCATTGCGGTCAAAATCAATCCATGCAGCTACATGCTCAGTGCCGCCGGCAGAAACGGTAACGGCAACATTCACCGGGCCTGGATATACGATTGCAGGAGCTATACTGTCAGTATAATCAATAAACCCGGTGGGTGAACATGATGAACTATAGGTAAAGGAACCAATACTGACATTTGTAATGCGGTCGCCCTGGGCGCAAATGGAACTTGCAGGTTTACAATAGCATTGCAACAGTGTTTTAATCCCCACTTTTACCGGTACCGAAAAACTGGAATTGCCAGAGCAGCTCGTCATCCGCCTGTAGAAACGTATGCTGTCCTGGTATACAATACAGCCTAAATCGGTCTTGCCTGGTATATCCTGCCATACCACACTATCTTCAGATGACTGCCATTGATATGTCAGTCCCGCAAATCCGAAAGTGGCGCCGGCTACAGAAAGAATGATGGAATCAGCGGGACAGGCAGCAGCAAGGGCAGACACCGTGTTGCCTCCAGTTGGCGTACCGCTGCAGGGAGGGGGAATAACTAAATCAACAGCATAGTCTTCGGTTTCCCCATAAGCGATCAAACTACAGGCATCGCTGCTGTTTAAAGCAGCATTATAACGCAGCCTGACCCGCATTTTGGTAAGGCCTGGTATTGCAGTTGAAGGCACATTTATTAAACTGTTAATGGTAACGCCATCTCCTGTCCCAACAAAGCTGTATTCATTTGTTTCAAACACGCTATTGTGGTTATAATCGATCCACAATGCAACGTGCTGAATTCCGGCATTCCCAACTGTTACCGCTATTGGTTTACTGATACCGATATAAACGTTAGCTGCGGCCACGTTAGCTGAATAATCTATGTAACCATTTTGGGAGCAAAGGGAATTATTAATTAGTGTACCCATACTTACATTTAAAATTACCGGGCCAACAATGCAAACGGACGGGGTTAGGGTACAATAGCAATCAGCAAGCCTCTTTATACTGGTAAGTATGGCAATAGATGTATCGGAATTCGCACCGCAATATATAATTCGCCTGTAATAGTTGCTCGTGGTTTGTGATGTGGTCAATGAATCGTCAACCGCAGTGGCGATATTATCCCATGAAATACTATCTGTGGAAGATTGCCACTGGTAAGTAAGTCCTGAAACGCCTGTTGTAGCGCCGGCCACCGAAAGGGTAAAGGGTACACCGCTGCATACACTATCCGAAACAGCATTGGTAAAGCCGCCATCAGGTGTACCGTTGCAGGTGGGAAGCTGCGAAATTGCCGGCAACGAAAAAAGGAAAAACAAAGAAATGCAGAGTAGAAATCTACGCATAGGAGTCGTTTTAAAAATTATTTTTAATTATTTGGCAGGTCAATAACCGGAAGTAAGATTTCAACATTAGTGGATCCGTGTACTGCAACTACCATCCACTGTAGTACAGGGAATTTTGATAATTGCGAAAAACGAATATGAAGATAAATAAATCTGCTGACATAAAACTATTCATCCACAGAAATAGGTGCTCCACGCCGCGTATTTCTGAAATTGGCCCGATAGTAAATGAAGACAATTCAAAAAAAACGGTGTATGTACCCGCACTGTAACGCTGCAATAAAACAAATAGCTACCCTGAGAAAATTGAAATATAAACGTGTGACTTTTCAATAGCATCATTGCTTTTTGGAAACTAATGTATCCTGTCGCCCCTCACTTCCAGGTCAGCGATCATCGCACGCTCAAATGCCAGCCATTCCTTCCACCGTTTGCGTACTTTGTCTTTTGGTAAATAATGTTCTGCAAGGGTAATGAATAACGTGTAATGACCGGCTTCACTTTCCATAAATTTGCGGTAGAAACTCCGCATGTATTCGTCGTCTAAATTTTCACTCAGCCGTTTAAAACGTTCACAACTTCTTGCTTCAATTAATGCCATTGTCAGCAGACGGTCAAGAAACCGGTCTTCCACACTGCCATCCTTTTTTTGAAAATCCAGGAGTTTGTTTACATATTCGTCTTTACGCTGTTTGCCGAGTTGCAGGTCTCTTTTTTTAAGTTCTGTCAATACCATTCGGAAATGACCCCACTCTTCTGTTACAATGGGTGCCAGTTCTTCCACCATTACTGTTCTGTCCGGATAGCGCTGTATGAGTGAAATACAGGTGGTGGCAGCTTTTTGTTCACAATAAGCATGGTCAGTGAGTATTTCCTCCAGTTGCATACCGGCGAGGTTTACCCAGCGTGGATCAGTGGGCAGTTGCAGGCCGAGGATATTTTTTACATCAATATTTTCTGTTATCATAAGGCAAAAATAGAAAATCGTGTTTTAATGCGGCAAACAGGTATTATTCACTTTTATTGTCGGATCTATACACAGTGATCTTGTCCAGCAAAATTTTTTGCTGCAGCCAGTTTTCCATTTTGCCATCAATTTTATACAACTCCCTTTTTTTACCAGCAGAAACAATCGCACCAACTATTGCACCAGCAACTGCCCCACCAAAAAAACCTCCCACAATTCCGTCACGAAGCGTATAGGTAAGGAATCCATCATCACCGGTTGACCCGGCGGCAAAAATAATTGCTCCAGGCACAGCACCTATCAGTGCGCCTGTGAGCATACTGTTTCCTGCACTTCGTTTTGTTTTGATGATCCCGATCTTATTAACGGGTATTTCAGTTTTAATGTTTCTACTGATCAGCATGATTGAACTGTCTGTAGTTCCTGTAAAAAATCCTTTTGCAAACTTATGGCCCGTTATATCATATAACCGGATGAATGTTTTTTTCTGGGCAGACGTATTGATAGTAATGGATATCGCCACCAGTGATAAAAAGATCATGCTTTTCATGTTTTTTTTATTTTAAGGTGAGAAAGATCGAATGCTTGCAGTGAAGAGGGGGAGCTTTTGTTAATTAAAGGTATACAACTGGTCTTTATTTTCACAGCAGAATTTTTTTTGATACAGGGCTTTTGCTTAATTTACGCCCACAATTTTATTGTATGAGAATCTTGCCATTGATTATTACTGTTCTGTTCACCATCGGTCTTGTTGTGATACTTGACACAAAGATGTTGTTGCCTGCACCGTTGGGTAAACTGCTGAGCCCCCAGCATGGGGTATGGCAGAATGCAGAAAATTCAAATAACGATTTTAGCGCCGACTTAAAATTTCCCCAACTGAAAGGCAAAGTGGATGTGTACTTTGATGAAAGGCTGGTGCCGCATGTATTTGCAGAACAGGAAAATGATCTATACTTTGTTCAGGGCTACCTGCATGCTAAATTCCGGTTGTGGCAAATGGAACTGCAAACACACGCTGCGGCAGGAAGGGCCAGCGAAATCATCGGCCATAAAGCGCTTGCACACGACCGTGAGTTCAGGAGATTAGGTATGGGATATGCAGCCGAAATTTCTTTAAAAGAAATGGAAAAAGATCCGGAAACAAAAGCCATGTGTGATGCATATACGGCAGGGGTAAATACCTGGATCAGTTCATTAACAGACAGTGAACTTCCGGTTGAATATAAGCTGATAGGATACCATCCCGAACCCTGGAGTAATTTAAAGACAGCCTTGTTTTTAAAATACATGTCGTACGATTTGGCTGGCCATGATGATGATTTTGAAATGACCAATGCAAAAAATTATTTCAGCAAAGAAGATTTTGATCTGCTGTATCCTGCAAAGCAGGATTCATTAGATCCCATCGTTCCCGCAGGAACGATCTATGCAGCACCAACAATAAAACCAAAAACGCCTGCAATTGCCGACTCAACTTATTTTACCAGCAAAGACCTGCTGGCGTTAACCAGGCAAAAGCCCGACCGGGAAAATGGCAGCAACAACTGGGCGGTAAGTGGCCGGAAAACCAGAAGCGGGGCCCCCATTTTAGCGAACGATCCGCATCTTGGTTTAAACCTGCCGTCACTTTGGTATGAAATACAGTTGAGTACACCGGGCTTCAATGCGTATGGTGTTAGTTTTCCCGGTGCCCCCAGTGTGATCATCGGCTACAATGATTCCTGTGCATTTGGATTTACCAATGGTGGCAGGGATGTGAAAGACTATTATAAGATACAGTTTAAGGATGATAGCAGGAAGGAGTATTGGTTCAACAATGAATGGAAGCAAACAGCATTCCGGGTTGAAAAAATAAAAGTAAAAGATAGCCTGGATTATATTGACACGGTAGCGTACACGGTGTTTGGGCCGGTGATGTATGACAAAAATTTCAGTGGCGATGTGCAGTCAAACAACAAATATTATGCATTGCGTTGGACAGCTCATGACCCCAGTAATGAGCTGAGAATATTTCACCAACTGAACAGGGCAAAAAATTATGCCGATTACAATGAAGCTGTTCTTAACCTTCATACGCCGGGACAAAATTCTGCCTTTGCCTGCAAGAGCGGCGATATTGCCATCCGTACACAGGGCGACTGGCCCGCTAAATGGACCGGGCAGGGCGACTTTGTAATGCCCGGCACTGACAGTAGTTTTATGTGGCAGGGAATGATCCCGTTGAACGAAACGCCTTTTCAATACAATCCTGAAAGGGGCTTTATCAGCAGCGCCAATCAAAAGCCGGCAGACTCCGCATATCCATATTATCTCGGAAGAAATTACCCCGTTTACCGTGGCCTGGTTATCAACCAAAAATTAGCTGCCATGAAGGGTATTACACCGGAAGATATGAAGGCATTGCAGACAAACAATTATGATGTGTTTGCAGAACAAGCAAGACCCGTTCTGTTAAAAAATATCCAGGAAACTGAGTTGAATACGGAAGAGAAAAAATATCTTGAGCTGTTAAGGGAATGGGATCTCAACAATGGTGTGAAATCAAAAGGCCCCACCATTTTTAGCATTGTATGGAAAAACTTTACTGCCATCGTTTTTGATGATGAATTTAAAAAGGCACCCGCTGTGGTGATGTATCCTTTCGAAAGCAGTTTGCTGGATGGTATCCTCAGAGATTCGGCCTATAAGTTTTTAGACAACATAGAAACTACACAACAGGAAACGCTGCCGGATAACGTAACCTCCGCATTTAAAACGGCTGTAGTTGAATTAATTAAGATAGCGGCAGATGGCAAATTAGAATGGGCTAAATATAAAGGCACCCATATCTCCCACCTGGCAAAACTGGGTCCCTTTAACAGTGCTGCTTTACCGGTGGGTGGCGGCCTTCATTGTATCAATGCAGCCAAAACAGATCATGGGCCAAGCTGGCGTATGGTGGTAAGTTTAACTGCAAATACAGAAGCGTACGGCGTGTATCCCGGCGGACAAAGCGGTAATCCCGGCAGTAAATTTTACGACAACTTTGTAAGCAATTGGGCAGACGGAAAATATTATACCCTGTGGATGATGACCCCGGAAGAAGTGAACAGTAAAAAAGTAAAATGGAAAATGAGTTTTGGTAAATCATAAATAGTAAATGTGAAAATAACCCACTGACAATACCGGACAAGAAAAATTCAACTGTAATCTTTCCTGTTCATTATAAAAAAGGGTAAGTAATTCATCAATTCAACAATAGAACAATCTAACAATTTAACGAATGAAATTTTTTATCTCTATACTGCTCATCGCTCTGCTCAGTGTTGCTGCCGGTTTGTATTTGCCCTGGTGGACCATCGCTATCGTAGCTTTTATAGTGGCAGCAGCCATTCCCCAACAACCAGGAAAAGCTTTCCTGGCCGGCTTCATTGCGTTGTTTTTATTGTGGGCCGCATTGTCATTTTTTATCAGCAGCAATAATGAACATGTACTGGCACATAAAGTATCACTGCTGATTCTAAAAATTGACAGCCCTGTTTTGCTGGTAACTGCAACGGCCCTCATCGGTGCAGTAGTGGCTGGTTTGGGGGCATTATCCGGTAGTTACCTGAGAAAGATTTGACGTGGTCGTAAAATAAGAGCGAACGAAAGGGCTTCCGAAAAAATAAATGACGATAGCCGGAATAAGTGATATTGATTTGTAAATTTCACTAATATCCTTTCGGCAACATAACCTATTTTTTCTTTTCCTTCATTTTTCACAACCTCATAACAATTTCACCGTTACTTTCGCTCTTAGTCAACATTTTTTATGAGAAATTTTTTATCCCTTCTTTTCATTATATCCCTTCCTGCTGCTGCACAAAAAGTACATGGTATCGTTTTTAATGAAAAAGGCGACCTGCTCCCTTATTCTTCTGTTACCATCAAGGGTACCAGCATTGGTGCCAGCGCAAATAACCGTGCCAAGTATGCCGTTGCTGTGGGCCCCGGCACCTACACCCTGGTATGCCAGCATATTGGGTATGCCACACAGGAAAAAACAGTCACCATAACTAACCAGGATGAAGAGTTGCCGTTTTTTTTAGCGGAGCAAAAATTGATACTGAAAGAAGTGATTGTAAAGGCGGGTGGGGAAGACCCGGCCTATGCCATCATCCGGGCGGCCATCAAAAAGCGGCCGGAGTACAATAAAGAAGTGAACGGCTTTACCTGCGACCTGTACACCAAAGACATGATAAAACTACGCCGCCTCCCCAGGCGGATTCTTGGTCAGAAAATACCCGATGAAGACCGGAAGGATATGGGGCTTGATACCACTGGTGTAGGGATCATTTACCTCTCTGAATCTATTGCTACAGTAGCGGCGCAAAAGCCGGGTAAAATTAAATTAGAAGTAAAGAGCAGCAGGGTAAGCGGCAGTGACGGGTTCGGTTTTACCTTCCCCACATTCATCAGCCTTTATCAAAACAATGTGATCCTGTTTACCCAAAAACTAAATCCCCGTGGATTTATTTCACCCATTGCAGATGGAGCTTTAAATTATTATCAATACAAATACCTGGGCAGTTTTTGGGAAAACGGCAAAGAAGTAAACAGTATAAAAGTGATACCCCGCCGCAGCTACGAACCATTGTTTTCAGGCATTATCAACATCTCCGAAAACGACTGGCGCATTCATAGCCTTGACCTTGTGCTGTCGAAAAAATCGCAGCTCGAAGTAATCGACACGCTGCAGCTTACCCAGTTTTATGTGCCGGTTACCAATGATACCTGGCGGGTAAAGAACCAGTTGATACATTTTAGCTTCAGCCAGTTTGGCATAGACGCAGAAGGCAATTTTGTAACTGTATATTCCAACTACAACCTGCAGCCAACTTTTGCAAAAGGTTTTTTTGACAACATCATTATAAAATACGACAGCGGCGTAAATAAAAAACCAAAAATATATTGGGACAGTATCCGGCCGATGCCTTTGGAGAGAGAAGAGGCCAAAGACTATATCGTAAAAGACAGTTTGTTTGAAGTGCATAAAGATTCTGCCAAGAGCCAGCTTACGGCTGATGTATTGAATGCAAAGCAGGGTAAAATTGCGCCGCTGGATATTTTATGGAATGGGATCAACCGCACGCATTACACAAAAGAAGGTTCCTCCAACTGGTCTGTAAAGGCTTTGATAAAAGGATTGGAATATAATCCTGCAGAAGGTGTTGTAATAAATGTGGCCACCGCGTATAATAAATACTTTAAAAAAGCGAAGACCCATTTTTCCATACAGCCCAACCTGCGCTATGGCTTCAGCAACCAGCACCTCAATGGCTGGCTGCAGGTAAATTTACGAACCCGGGATGCAGAACCCCAGGGGAAACTGAAAAGGCAAAGCTGGACTTTTGCCGGCGGCAGCAGGGTTACGCAGTTTAACAGGGAAAGCCCTATCCAGCCACTTATCAACACCATCAGTACCTTGTTTTATGGCGATAATTTTATGAAGACATACGAAAATGTTTTTGGGGAGATCGGTTTTGCCAGGCGTTATGAAAATGGCTTGCGGCTGAGTATAAATGCCTTGTATGAAGACAGGAAGCCAATTGACAATACCACGCGTTTCACCCTCTTTAAAAAAGACAGCAGCAATCTTACTCCCAACTATCCTTTCGACCGCATCAATTCCCAGTTTACCCCACACCAGGCGGTGGTGCTAAGCCTCGACGTTAGTTTCAAACCGGGACAAAAATATATCCAGTTTCCCGATAGTAAAGTGCCGGTTGGTTCCAAATACCCCACCTTCAGTTTAAATTATACCAAGGGCATCAACAATATTTTAGGCAGCGATGTAAACTTTGATAAATGGAAGTTCAGTATCAACGACGACCTCAATTTCAGGATTGGCGGGCTGCTCAAGTACCGGGTTGGTGTGGGCGGCTTTCTCAACGACAAGAGTGTGCACATACAGGATTTTCAGCACTTCAATGGTAACCTTACCGCAGCAGCCAGTGAATATGTGAACAGCTTTCAGTTGGTAAGTTATTATGCCGGCAGTACCACTGCGTCCTTTTATGCGCTGGCCCACCTTGAGCATCATTTCAATGGCTTGCTCACTAATAAAATTCCCTATTTCCGGCGGCTCAACTGGCACCTGGTGGCCGGTACCAATACTTTTTATGTGAATGAAAACAGCAACCATGTGGAAGTGTTTGCCGGTATAGAGAACATCTTGAAATTTTTCCGCATCGACGTTGTGGTGGGCTACGACAAAGGCTTGCCAACAAGGACAGCCCTGCGTATCGGCTTCGGTGGCCTCATCGGCGGTAATATGAGTATGAATCGAAAAGCTGGAAATGTATCCTTTAGTTTTTAGGACGAAGGACAAAAAAATGTTGCTATGCGCTATCAAATCTTCAAAGCCATTGCACCACAAATTCAATCGATAAATAATTATCTTTGCCATCACATTTGGTTTGCCCTGCAAGCATCCAATCCTTGTCCTGAGCTTAGCAAAGGATCACTAAAGGTTTTCTCCCTATACAATCGGGAGGATCAAATTAAAAACGTATGACAGTATTACACAACCGGGTTTCCCAGGCGCAGCTCAAACAGAAATTGTACGAAGAAGCACAGCACCGTACTACCATTTCCTTCTACCAGTATTTCCCAATCAGCAATCCCCAACAGTTCAGAGATGATTTGTATAAGGCATTAAATGAGCTACAAGTTTTTGGAAGGATCTATGTGGCCCATGAAGGCATCAACGCACAGATTAGTGTAACGGATGGCAATTTTGAGGCACTGAAAAATTATTTGTTTGCCATCGAACCATTAAATGCTGTGCGCTTAAACATTGCAGTAGATGACGACGGAAAATCTTTCTGGGTACTGAAAATAAAGGTCAGGGAAAAGATAGTGGCCGATGGCATTTCAGACCCTGGTTTCAGCATGGAGAAAAAAGGGAAGTATGTAAATGCTGCAGAGATGAACCAACTGCTTACAGACGACAATACCGTAGTGATTGATATGCGTAACCATTACGAATATGAAGTGGGGCATTTTGATAAAGCCATAGAAATACCCAGTGATACTTTCAGGGAGCAACTGCCCATGGCGGTGGAGATGATGCAGGATAAAAAAGACCGCAACGTCATCATGTACTGCACCGGGGGTATCCGTTGTGAAAAAGCAAGTGCCTACATGCTGCACAATGGTTTTGAAAATGTTTTTCACCTGGAAGGCGGCATCATCAACTATGCAAAGCAGGCAAAAGAAGCCGGGCTACCCAGCAAATTCACCGGCAAAAATTTTGTATTCGACGACAGGCTGGGAGAACGTATCACAGAAGACATCATCGCTAAATGCCATCAATGCGGTCAGCCTGCCGATACCCATACCAATTGCAAAAATGACGGCTGTCATTTACTTTTTATCCAGTGTGAAAAATGTGCAGCGAAGTATGATGGCTGCTGTAGTGCAGCATGCCAAACCGTGTATAACCTTCCATTGGAAGAACAGAAAGAATTGCGCAAAGGAGTTGACAAAGGACAGCACATATTTAATAAGGCAAAGGCAAGGCTTAGGCCACCAATTAAAAATAAAGTGGAGTAGGCCATCGAGGGCCTGCCGCACCGATGTTGGCACCAGCATTCAACCTATGCCCCGGATTTGCTACCGGCAACGGAATAAAAACATTGCCCTGAGTATGGGAAACCATTGAGTAACCCAACGGAAATAAGCCAGGGAACAAATTGAAATCGCTGCTGGAGTTATCTATAATTTACCGGCATACCTGTATGATGCAATAAATGGAATGCTGTAAAGCCTTCGTGTGCCTTAGCGGCTTAGTGGTTCATCATCATTCATGCAAGATTATTCTTATGGTAAGAAAGCAACAGCAAATAAACGGGAATCACCAGTGTTCTATACTTCAAGCAACTGTCTTTTGTATAGCTGCACCACATTCTCCAACCCCAAATAGAGTGCATCACATATCAATGCATGACCGATCGATACTTCTACTAACCGGGGGATATGGGTGGCAAAATATTTCAGGTTGTGCAGGTCGAGGTCATGCCCGGCATTGATACCCAAACCAAGTTCATTTGCTTTTTCAGCCGCCGCAATATAGGGTTCAATAGCAGCCTCCCGGTTGCCCGATGTATAATTTTTTGCATAGGCTTCGGTGTACAGTTCAATGCGGTCCGTGCCTGTTGCAGCAGCGCCTTCCACCATTTCCGGAACGGCATCAATAAAGATGGAAGTGCGAATGCCGGCATTGGTAAAAACAGCAATCATTGCTGTCAAATAATCTTTATGCTCAAGTGTATTCCATCCATGGTTAGAAGTAACCTGTCCTAATGCATCCGGCACTAACGTAACCTGTGCCGGTTTATTCGCCAGCACCAGTTGCACAAATTTATCTTCCGTGCAGTTACCCTCAATATTCAGTTCGGTGGAAATTACCTTTTTCAGATCAAAAACATCCGCATAACGGATATGTCTTTCATCCGGCCTTGGATGCACGGTGATTCCGTCGGCACCAAACCTTTCTATATCCAGGGCGGTTTTTACCAGGTCGGGATTGTTGCCGCCACGGCTGTTGCGAAGGGTGGCAATTTTATTGATGTTAACGGAAAGTTTTGTCATGGCAAAATGATTGTGCACCAAAGTTAATAATTTAAGCCCCGACACACTTAAACGGATACTTAGAAAGCGTTTGCTGCTTTGGAGCTTTGTTGATTTACAGGGAAAAATTTATTTTAAATTCGATAAAAGGCATTCACATTAAAAAAAGCAGGAATTGAAAGATGGGTTACAACATTTTATTGACAGCATTGAAGATGAACATACACTCAACGTGCTGAATGAAGATGTGGTGCAGTATGTAATGGAGAACCGTACCAAACATAAGAACGACCACAAGAATTTAATTAAAAACAACTGCCTTTATAACCGTATCAACAATCATAACCCCATTACAATACCTGCATTATTTGATACACGGCAACGCCCAAAAAAAAAATGGGTACCGCTAAAAGCACCCAATTTACTTCATCTTTTAATTTCCCAAAAATCCCCGATCAAGCCATTTTCAAAGCCGCTTCCAAAGCTAATTCCATCATAGGCAATAAAGCCTTTTCTCTTTGATCTGCAGAAATAAATTCATGTGTCGGAATAATATCACTTACTGTAAGCAGAGTTGCCGCAGTTTTATTCAAATGTTCTGCATTGGCAAATAATGAGAAGGCTTCCATTTCTACTGCAAGGCAATTGTTGTGGAAGGCCACTTCAGGGATACTGTGTTCCAGCCGGTAAAAAATATCGCTGGAATGGACATTGCAGTTGCTCAGTATCATTCCTTTTTCTGCAGCCGTTTGTTTAATAATATCAAACGCTTTTCCCTGGTGAGGAATTGCCGAACCTTCAATGCCCCACGCATATTTGGCAAAAGTAGATTCACTTGCCGCCACATCCACGTTGATCAGGTCGAATAATTTTAAATCTGTGCTGTAAGCACCACAGGTGCCAATGCGTACAATGCAGTCCACATGATACTCTGTGTACAATTCGTAGGAGTAGATACCAATAGATGGACAGCCCATTCCGCTGGCTCCAATGGTGATTTCTTTGCCTTTATACGTGCCGGTAAAGTAAAAAACATTCCGGGTGCTGCTTACTAATTTGATGTCTTGTAAAAAATTGTCGGCAATATATTTGGCCCTCAAAGGATCACCGGGCATCAATACAATTTTTGCTATCTCTCCCGGCTTTGCGCTGATATGTACACTCATAAAAAGTTTTATTTGATGTGAAGATATTTAATTTGGAGATTATAACGACTTTTGCTGTTAACCACCAGCACAATAAGACACGAAATAACACAAAGAACCATGGTAAATCTTCGTGCTTACGTGGGTTTAAAAAATTATTATGAGCATAGCAGTAAAAAAATACGACGCTGTAAAATACAAAACCCCCACAGGAACAAAATTAAATTGCAAAGGCTGGGTACAGGAAGCTGCCTTACGCATGTTACTAAATAACCTCGATCCCGAAGTGGCCGAACGTCCGGATGATCTGATCGTGTACGGTGGCAGGGGAAAAGCTGCCCGAAACTTTGAAGCCCTCGACAACATCATCGCTTCCTTAAAAATACTGGACAACGATGAAAGCCTGTTGATACAAAGTGGCAAACCAGTCGGCATTATGAAAACACACAAGGATGCACCAAGGGTGTTAATCAGCAATTCTCAACTCGTTCCTAACTGGGCCAACTGGAAGCATTTTGAAGAGCTTGAAAAAAAAGGCCTGATGATGTACGGCCAGATGACTGCGGGTTCATGGATCTACATCGGTTCGCAGGGCATTGTGCAGGGTACTTATGAAACGTATGCAGCCGCAGCCGATAAACATTTCGGCGGTAGCCTCAGGGGAACTTTGAATGTAACTGCCGGACTTGGTGGTATGGGGGGTGCTCAACCGTTAGCGATCACCATGAATGAAGGGGTAGCATTGATCGCAGAAGTGGAGGAGTGGCGCATCGACAAGCGCATTGACACTAAATACCTGGATGAAAAATACATTGACATTGATGAAGCCATCAATGCTTCACTAAAATACAAAACAGCAGGCACTGGAAAAAGCATCGCGGTATTGTGTAATGCAGTGCAACTTTTACAAAGATTGATAGAAAGAGATATCATTCCCGATACACTTACAGATCAGACCAGTGCCCACGATCCGCTCATCGGATACATACCACATACACTCACAAATGAACAGGCGAATGTATTAAGGTTACAAAATAAAGAACAATACCTCCACCTCAGTTATGAAAGTATGTACCTGCATGTACAGCTTATGCTGCAACTCATGGACAAAGGAGCCATCACTTTTGATTATGGAAATAACATTAGAGCACGGGCTATTGAACACGAGCAGGCTCATAAAGGTATTGAAGGAAACTTCAAATCATTAGCATCAAGAAGCCCCCTATGGGAAGCAGGGGGGCTTTTCCCGGGTTTTGTGCCTGCATACATAAGGCCCTTATTCTGCGAAGGCAAGGGGCCTTTCCGCTGGGCAGCACTCAGCGGCGATCCGGATGATATTGCTGTTACCGACCAACTTATTATGAATATGTTTCCCCACAATAAAGGCATGTTACGGTGGATGAAGATGGCACAGGAAAAAATTGCCTTCCAGGGATTGCCTGCAAGGATTTGCTGGTTGGGCCAGGGCGAAAGGGAAAAGGCCGGGCTTGCTTTTAATGAACTGGTAAGAACAGGTAAAGTGAAGGCTCCCATTGTTATTGGCCGTGATCATTTAGACACCGGTTCGGTAGCATCCCCCAACCGGGAAACCGAAGCCATGCTGGATGGCAGCGATGCAGTAGCAGACTGGCCAATATTAAATGCATTGGTGAACACAGCAGGTGGTGCCAGTTGGGTTTCACTGCATCATGGTGGTGGGGTAGGCATGGGGTATAGCATACATGCCGGAATGGTGATTGTTGCAGATGGAACAGCAGATGCAGCGGAACGTTTGAAAAGAGTTTTACGAAACGATCCGGGCATGGGCGTGATACGACATGCAGATGCCGGGTATTCCAGCGCGGAAGAAACGGCAAAAACACACCATTTGAATTTAGGGGATCATTTAAAATAACCAATTGTCAGGGGCTATGGACAAGAGAAGCTACTCAAACCCATCCTTTACCATTTCCCAAAATGCATCCAGTGCTACCATCCTGGGTTTTAAAAAGGCGATGATAGCTGGCCAGTCCGTTTCATTCAGCACATTTACATTTTTGAGTTGCAGGCTGATGCGGCTGATGGACTGCCCATTGTCATCAGTTGTGGCT
>Ga0209181_10007477_pt1 | contig 14956 bp, 3 predicted proteins | sample MAT05_FD_187208 | JGI IMG/M metagenome (GOLD analysis project Ga0209181, IMG submission 187208) | Freshwater microbial communities from Lake Fryxell liftoff mats and glacier meltwater in Antarctica - MAT-05 (SPAdes) (version 2) | ecosystem: Environmental > Aquatic > Freshwater > Ice > Liftoff... | reverse complement strand
CAGCAGCATTGCCGCAGCCGTCTGTCAAATGCCATGTCCGTGTGATCACATGCGAACCTTCGCACGGACCAGCCACCACATCATCTGTGTAGGTCGCTTCCAGACTTGTCGCACAATTGTCCGACTCGTTGGTCACATCTCCCGCCACCAACGGGGACGCATCGTAGGCGCAAGCCACACCCGTGTGGATCGTCACGTTCGCAGGAGCCGTAAACGTCGGAGCCATGTTGTCGATCACCGTGATCACTTGCGTGAACATATCCGAGGTATTTCCACAGGCATCTGTTACTATCCACGTATTAGTATAAGTACCTGCATTCGGACATGGGCCCGCAACAAATGCACCCGAAGTTTTTACAACATCTGTTACATCATTATCACAAGCGTCGGTTGCTACCGGGAAGAGTATCTGAGCAGCAGCGAGGCCGTTTATATCACTGCATTGCACAGTACTATTCAGCTCATGTGGTGTGGTGGTCCAAGTAGGTGCTGTATTGTCAATGATATGCACCGTAATATTTATCGGGTTAGTACTCACCAGGGGATAACAAAAATCAAGTGTATAAGCCGAAGCCGTCCCTGATGCAAATCCCACGCTGGTGCTCATATTACAAGCGTTGGCTTTCAATTGAATGTCCAACAAGGAAGGGGGCAATATCTCTCCGTCCAGATCCATAGCACCGGCGCTCCAGGAATAGGTAAGCGTACCAGTCATCGCATTAATTCCCAGTTGAGGGGTTTCTCCGCCAATTGCGATGGGGACTGCACCTACAAAAGTCCATTTTGTCGGATCCCATTGAATAGTATATTGCAGACCTGCAACATTTTCATAACCGCTGCTGTCTACACCGACCGTGACAACAATGGTTTGTGCGCAGACAGCATTTGTCGGACCGGCAACATTCAATACGATGGGTGAACCGCCGTTGATCACCACAATAGCAGAAGCAGTGGCAGTACAGCCAGGAACGGAAGTCACGGTGACGGTGTAAGTTCCGGCTTCGTACACAGTGAGTTCGGCATTCGTGTCGCTGTTGCTTGAACTCCAGACATAAGTTCCGCCTCCGCTGGCGGTTAGCATCGTAAAGCCGGGATCAGGGCAATCTACAGACGTTGTGCCGGTGATAACAGCCACCGGCAATGGATGTTCTATGACTATCGCCAAAGCCATAGCGGTGCAACCGTTTTCACCTGTTACTATCACAGTATAGGTACCGCCAACAGTAACCACAAGAGCTGCGGTAGTTGCGCCGGTATCCCATAAATAGCTGACGCCACCATGAGCTGTGATCGTTGTGTTGCTTCCTGTGCAGAAGCTGCTTATGCCAGTAATAGAAGCTACAGGAAGCGGCTTGACAGTGACCGCAACCGCGCTGCCCTCAAACCCGCTCGTACGCACGCAGCCGTTGACATCTTCCACACTGAACAGCGTATAAGTGACCGCCATAGTGGTAACCGGTTCTATCGTGAAGGGTACCCCCGACATGATATTGTTGATGTTCAGGATACCGCCGGGAACTGCTGTTAATTTAACGATAAAAGGTCCGGTGCCAATGGTAGATGTAAAGGTCAGTTGAGTCGCATGGCTGAAGCAAACTTCCAAAGGTCCGGTCAGGGCGCCTTGTGGCAAGGGATTGATGGTGATCGAAGCCGTAGCAGTCACCTCCGGGCAACCGCCCGAAGCCGCTATCGTGTAGGTCACCGTATAAGTACCCGCCGTGCTCACATTCAGGTCTACCGCGCCTGCACCAGCATCAATGCTCAGACCTGCGGTAGAAGAATACACACCACCAACTGTACCCGTTTGGGTCACAGTGGCTGTAACTTCATTCGAGCAGTAGGGATTGGTAGCGTATGAAATTGTCGCAACCGGAAGAGTCGTGATTGTGATCGTAGCCGTAGCCGTTACCGCCGGGCAACCGCCCGCAGCCCCGATCGTGTATGTCACGGTGTAAGTACCCGCCGTGCTGGCACCCAGGTTTACCTCACCTGAGCTGGAATTGATGCTTAGACCATCGGTAGAAGAGTAGGTACCACCCGTGCCGATCAGGGTCACAGATGCCATGCCACCATTCGAGCAGTAAGGGCTTCCAGCGTATGAAATCGCCGCTGCAGGAAGCGTGGTAATTGTGATCGAAGCCGTAGCAGTCACTGCCGGGCAACCGCCCGCAGCCCCGATCGTGTATGTCACGGTGTAAGTACCCGCCGTGCTGGCACCGGGGCCCACGTCGCCCGTGCTGGCATTGATGTCCAGCCCAACTGTGGAAGAATAGGCGCCGCCGAGAGTGCCGGAAAAAGTAACCGATGCCGTACCAGCATTGGAACAGTAGGGGCTACCAGGATATGAAATTGTAGCCGCAGGAAGCGTGGTGATCGTGATCGATGCAGTAGCAGTCACTTCCGGGCAACCGCCCGAAGCTGCTACGGTATAGCTCACGGTGTAAGTACCTGCCGTGCTGGCGCCCAAGTCTACATTGCCTGTGCCGCCAATGATGCTCAGACCAGCAGTAGAAGCGTAGGTACCACCACTCGTGCCTGTCAGGGTTGCAGATGCAGGCCCGCCGTTTGAGCAGTAAGGACTTCCAGCGTATGAAATTGTAGCCGCAGGAAGCGTGGTAATTGTGATCGAAGCCGTAGCAGTCACTGCCGGACAACCGCCCGAAGCTGCTACCGTGTAGGTCACGGTATAAGTACCTGCCGTGCTGGCACCGGGGCCCACGTCGCCCGTGCTGGCATTGATGTCCAGCCCAACTGTGGAAGAATAGGCGCCGCCGGGAGTGCCGGAAAAAGTAACCGATGCCGTACCAGCATTGGAACAGTAGGGGCTACCAGGATATGAAATAGAGGCCGTCGGCAATGGAGTGATAGCAGCAGAAGCAGTACCCGTCGAAGAGCATCCGGTGCTATTGGTCACGGTCACAGAAAAATCTACTGTGCCGGAAGCGCCCGCTGTATAAGTGATGCTGTTGGTACCAGTGCCTGCTGTGATGCTGCCATTGGTAATGCCCCAACTATAGGTCGCGCTCCCTCCTGCATCCGGCACGGAAGCCGTATTGCCGGTCGAAGAAGCGCAAACAGAAGGTGCTGTTATAGTGGCCGAAGGATAAGGAGTCACTACCACCGTCGCATTGGCCGTAGCCGAACACAATCCTGTCGTCACCGTCACGGCGTAGGTCGTGGTGGCAGCGGGGGCAACCATCGTGCTTTGAGTAGTAGCACTGTTCGACCAGTTATAAGTACTGTACCCGGCGCCTGCATCCAGCGTCACATTGGTGCCAGGGCAAACCGGCACGGAAGGTGTAGCGATGATCGTCGGACTCGCCAGCGGTGTCAAGGTAACCGTGAAAGGTTTCGCAGCGCTGCTGCTTCCACAGCCGTTTCTCACAGTTACAGTAGCGTTGTAAGTGGCCGCAGCCGCAGCACCCGGCACGACCAGTGCGATCGGAGTAGCAGGGAGTGCTGTCAATGCCACGTCTACAAAACCCGCTGAATTGGCAGTGGCGTCGTAGTCTATGCTGTATTGAGTGGGAGCGCCTGTAGTGGCCGAGTAAGGAAGGTTGGCTGAAGTGGTGCCCCGGCAAACACTGGGGCTGGTACCCAGAGTAATGGTTGGAGTCACGCAGGTAACGCTGCCGTCGAGCCGAAAGTCGTCTGTACGCCAACTGCCGCCTGTGCCGCCCGTGATCGTGATGACGACATTGGCCTGGCCATCGGTGACGACGACAGGGTTGGGGACAATGGTGGTCGTCAGCGGAATGGCTGTACCAGTGGGTGGGATAGAACCACTGCCGACGGGGGTATCCTCGATGGTCATGGACCAGGCGATTGGGCCGGTTGCCGTCCGGCGATGCCAGAATTTGAAAGCGGAAATGGAAGCCTGGTATCCGGGCACTACGTTAAAAGTCAGGCTGATGGTCCTTGTGCCTGTCACAGATGCAATGGCGATGGCCTGCCCCGATGCACCGCCCAGGCTCGTCCATGCCGAGGCGGAGTTGCTCCAGGAGGAAGTGTTCAGGTTGGCATTGAAAGTGCCGGGCGCTACCGTGTATGGGTGGGTGGTGATGGTAGTATTCCCGAAGTTGTGGAGGTAAATCGTTTGTCCCGACACCGAGGCGGATATCAGGCAAATCGCCAAAAGCGGCGAAATGAAGTTTGTAATCGGAAAACGTAACGTTTTTTCCATAGAAGGCAAATGTTGAAAATAGGCAATTGATTGGTGATCAGTTTATTAGCAACTATTACTCACATGATTTTCAACCGTTATACGGTCAAATAAACAATGAACTAAAATCATACCATTTTTTAGGTATTTCATAAACGTAACATAACTCTGCCAGACTCAGTGTCTGCGGGCATTGAAATCCATCAAAGAATGTCGCAAAATGAAAAGGCCACTTGAAAAGGCTTGTCTAAGCAGATTCATACGGTTGTGAGTACCCCTGAATAAAGTATCCACTATGAAGGCACAATCATTTACACTCAGATCGAACAGGATTTTAAACCCGGTTGATCTATGATTAAAAACAGGAGGACAGCGCGTGTTTGAAAAAACGCGCGCTGTCTCCAGGTCTATTCACATTTAGCGAATCACACTCACTGGTACCACTTTCCGCAGACCAGCACCTTCTACCCGGACGAAGTAAATCCCCGTCGGATGTTGGGTAACATCCCACTGATAGCGGGCTTCTGGTGCAGCAACACCGCTGAACACCGTGCTCACGATGCGGCCTGCCGCATCGGTGACGACGATGTTCACTTCGCTTTCCTGTTCGAGTATCAAATCAATATTGAGCAAATTGCTAATCGGGTTGGGGAAGCAGCGAACATCGGAATTACTTGCGAGGGTTGCTTTAACTTCCTGATCCTCTTCGCGATTTTCCACATTGCCGCCGGTGAACGAGGTGCAACCGGCCGAGAAGAGATACACCGAACCCTGGTCAGACGATGAAAGCACGTCATCCCGAAAGGAGCCGATGATAATACCGCCACTGCCGATGCCTACGGCGTTGCCGAAGTTGTCGTTCGCCGCACTCACCGGCGAAGTCGCCAGGAGTTTGGTTTGCGCCCATGCACTTGCGCCATCATAGATGTAAGCCGAGCCGGCGTTCATACCGCCGTCGTCGTCGAACTTGGAGCCCACCAAAGCATTCAGGTTGTGCATAGCGACCGCACTGCCGAAGTTATCGGTGTTGGCACGGTCGGAAGCCAGCAGTTTGGCGATCTGACCCCAGTTGTTTGCACCTCCCGAATTTTGCTGGAACACATAAGCTGCACCGTTATCAGTGGTCGCAACACCTGTTTCTTCGTCGTGCAAAGGCGCACCGACGAGGATGTTTTGACCTGAGATCGCGACAGCGGTACCGAAATTGTCATTCATGCCGGCATCAGAAGCAGAGATTTTTTTCAACTGTCCCCATACGTTCGGGCCGCCCTGATTTTTATGCAGGATATAGACCGTGCCATTGTTGGAGTTGGTGCCGATATCGTCGCGTTTCGGCGAGCCTACAGCAGCGTAATCGCCGCTGATTGAGACTGAAGTCCCGTACTCGTCGAAGAAAGTACCATCGGAAGCCAGGCGTTTGGTCACCAGCGCGAAGGCGAATGTGCCCGGACCACCACTTCTCTGATAAATGTAGGCTGCTCCCTGGTTAGAGATCATGCCGTTGTCGTCGTTTTTCGCACCTACGATCACGTAATCGTTGCTGATGCTGACCGAACTGCCAAAGCGGTCCATATCGGCTTGATCGCCTACAGGAGCCGTGAGTTTGCTCACGATGCCCCAGTTGTTGGTGCCGCCTTGGTTGCGATGGTAGAGATAAACGGCGCCGCGCGCAGTATTCTTCTCCGGCGCACCGATGACTGCCCAGTCACCGTCCATGGCGACACTTTCACCGAAACGGTCATTCGCAGCTGCATCACTTGCCGTAGAAGGCAATTGTGCTACAAGGCGTTTGCGTTCGCCCCAGTTTTCAGAACCTCCAAGACCGCGTTCGATGATATAAGCCGAACCGCTGTTGCTTGGGTTGTCGTCGAGGTAAGAACCGACCACAGCATAATCACCGCTGGTTCCCACGCTAATGCCGTATCCATCGCCGGAAGCGCCGTCGCTTGCCAGACGTTGCACCAACTGTGCAAAGCCGCCGCTGCCACCCGTAACAGTAACTGTTTGCGCGCAGGTTGCCGAACGCCCGCCGAGGTCTGAAACCGTCCAGATGACCGTCGTGGTTCCTTGCGGGTAAGTGTTGAGGCTATTGCTGATCACACTGGCTACTGAGCAGTTGTCTGCGCTGGTTGGCGTGCCGATAGACACTGCGCCAGGGCAAACCACAGTCACATTCGCCGGGCAGGTAACGGTTGGATTCGTGTTGTCAACGACTGTGATGGTTTGTGAACAACTAGCCGTCGAATTCCCTACGAAAGTAGCCGTCCACGTGACGGTCGTCAGACCGAGTTGATAGCTGTTAGGTGCGTTGTTGGTCGGGTTGCCAGATTGTGTAGCGCAACCGCCTGCGGTGGGGCTGCCGAGTGTTACGCTGCCTGTAGGTACAGAGCAGTTGGCCGTGGCACTCACGGTCTGGTTGGCTGGGCAGCTCAGCGTCGGCGTCGAGCCGGTTACAGTCACAACTTGTGTGCAGGTGGCTGTACGACCATTGATATCCGTAGTCGTATAGGTAAGGGTGGTATTGCCGACCGGATAAGGTGAAGCCGGGGTCACCGCCGTGCCTTGTATTCCGCAGTTATCCGAAGTAGCCGCCGAACCTGTCGTACCGATGAAGGTCGTGCAGTTGTTCTGGTTGGCAGAGACCGTTGTATTGGACGGGCAGGTGATGACCGGGTTGTGGTTGTCCACAACTCTCAACGACTGCACACAGGTAGCCGTGCGGCCGGAAAGGTCGGACACGGTGTAGGTGATGCTGTTCGGGCCGACTGCATAAGGTCCGGCAGGGAACAGCGTCGTGCCCAGCACACCGCAGTTGTCCGAAGTTGTCGCAGAGCCAAGGCTGCCCGAGTAGACGCATGTACCGGCACCTGCGTTGACCGTTGCATTGGCCGGGCAGGTGATGACCGGGTTCTGACCGTCATTGACTGTGACTGTTTGTGTACAGCTGGCGGTGCCGCCTCCGGTGAAATTGGCATTCCAGGTTACCGTGGTCGTTCCGGTTGCATAGGTGTTAGGTCCGTTGTTGGTCGCCTGACCGACGGGTGTTCCGCCGCCGCAAGCGCCATTCGATGGTGTAGGCGTACCGAGCACGACGTTCGAAGCAGCGCAGCTGTTCTGCACCGTCGTGACGGTTACGTTGGCCGGGCAAGTCAGCGAAGGGTTGCCACTTCCTGTTACGGTAACCGTTTGAGCGCAGGTTGCGGTACGATTCGAGCGGTCAAGAACCGTCCAGATTACGGTCGTGCTGCCGGGGCCTGCATAGGTAGCATTGACGGGCGCATTGTTCGTCAGGGAGAGGTAAGGCGCACAGTTGTCTGCTGCATTAGGCGTACCGAGGTTGTTGACGGTCGCCGAGCAGTTTTGGCTGGTCGCAGCTACCGTGATGTTGGCCGGGCAGGTAATCGTCGGATTGGTATTGTCCAATACGGTGATGCTGAAGGAGCATTTGGCCGTATTTCCTACTGCATCTGTGGCGGTATAAGTTACTGTCGTTGTGGTACCGTCGCTGAAATTAATACCCGGTTGATGGGTGCTGGTAAGCACCACGCCAGGACAGTTGTCCGCAGCAGACGGTGGGGTCCAGTTTACAGCCAGTACGCAGTCGTTGTCAGAAATATCGGTGTAAGTCGCGCTGTTCGGGCAATTGGTCAGAACAGGATTCTGGTTGTCTACCACCGTCACGGTGAAGGAGCAAGCCGTGTTGTTGCTGGCCGGGCTGCCGTCCGTAGCGGTGTAGGTCACGGTCGTCGTGCCTTTCGGGAAAGTTGCGGAAGAAGTGGACGTAGAAGTTGAAACTGAACTGCCTGCCGTGTTACTCACCACGAGGGTATAGCTGGAGCAAGCATCGCTCGCGCTCGGGTTGTTCCAGGTTGCGGTACCCGTGCAAAGCCCTTGTGTGGCATTGACGGTCTGATTGGCCGGGCAAGTGATCGTCGGCGGCGTGAGGTCACGTACGACTACCTGGAAATTGCAGATAGAAGTATTGTTCGATCCATCGGTGAAGGTGTAGATCACAGTGGTCGTACCGACCGGGAAAGATGCGTTCGGGGCGTGGGTGCGGGTGCGGGCAGGCTGTGCCGTGCAATTGTCCGTTGCCGTTGGTTCGATCCAGTTGGCCAGAGCCGAGCAGTTAGGACCGGCAGTTTGTGTGATCGTCGTGTTGCAAACGGCTCCTGTGATCGTCGGCGACGTGATGTCCTGAACTGTAACATTGAACGTACAGGTAGCGGTGCTTCCCGAGAAGTCCGTCGTGCGGGCGGTCACCGTGGTTGCTCCCAGCGGGAACTGGTAAGACCCGAGCGTGATCAATGACAGACCATTGTAGTAGGTCACTACCCCTGCGTTACAGCCGCTGCCTGCGGCCGGAGTAGCATTATTGCCGATGTAGGTGCCATAACAAACACTGCCAAGCAAACTGATGGTCGTGTTGAGTGGGCAAGAAATCGTGGGTGGAACGTTGTTGTACACATTTACTGCGAACGAGCAGGTAGCCGTACGTCCCACTGCATCGGTTGCAGTGTAATTCACGGTCGTGACACCTTCATTGAACGTCGAGCCGGGCGTATGCGACGGTGTTGTCGTCACGCCGGAGCAGTTGTCAGAGGCTGTTACCGTCCAGGTAGCAGTTGCGGTACAGCTGTTTGATACTGCCGTCACCGTCACTAAAGCCGGGCAAGAGATCGTCGGTGCTTCGTTGTCCATGACCTGTACTTCATAGGTGCAGGTAGACGTATTGCCTGCTCCGTCCGTTGCTTTGTAAGCCACTACGGTGGTACCTACCGGGAAACTATTGCCCGATACCTGTTGCAGGAAAGGTGCATTGGGTTCTACCCGAATCACCGATACCTGACCAGCGCACAGGTCGCTCGCTTCCGGCAAACCAAGCGGCACATTCTGGGCGCATTGGCCCGGAGCATTGCTTACTGTGATGAAATCCGGGCAGACCAGTGTCGGTGCCTGAGCGTCTGTTACTGTTACCAGGTAAGAAATGGATACCTCGTTGCCAGAATTGTCCGAAGCAGTGATGGTTACGGTTGTGGTACCAATCGGGAAGGAATATTTGCTCAATGTAGCATCGCAGGAAGGAATATCCACGCCTGCTTCGATGAAATATACGCCCTGATTGTCAAATTCGATGGTCAAATAAGGGGCGCCATCGCAGTTGTCGTAGAGGTAGGGGATTTGAACCCATACTTCTGCCGAGCAGGAATTTACGTCTGCGTTCACAGTAAGATTTTCCGGAGTCAAATCTTCATTCAACTCTCCATCAAAACAGAAATTCATGAACGGCGGATCGTCATCTTCCACCGTGATCGTGAAAGCGCAGGTAGCGGAGTTGTCATCCGTATCGTAAGCGACGAACGAAACGATGGTTTTACCAACTGGGAACAGGTCTCCCGGGCTGGCAGAATAGATCAACCGGCTGGGGTCGTAGTTACAGTCGGAGGTAGTGGGCAGGTTGAAGTCCACATATTCGCCGCACTCTTCAATCAACGGGTTGGTGGTGACGGAAATATTGGCCGGACATGACAAGGTAGGCGGAATGTTGTCCACCACGTGCAGGAGTTGTGCAAACTCGGTCGAGTTATCATTGTCGTCGGTGAATGTCCAGTTGATGATATACGTCTCGACGTCGTCCGCCTGAGTAGTTATTTCGTCCAGCGTAAAAGTGGTTGCAACGATGGGGGAGCAATTGTCGTTCACCACTGGCAAGGTGAGATCCGACATGTCCAGTTCTTCGCCATAACAGTTGCCGATGGTTTGTTCATCCTGATCACCGCCTTCGGTAGCTACTACGGGTGGCATATCGTCTGTCACAGTCACTTGAGCCGAGCAACTGCTTGAGTTGCCATAAGCGTCGGTAACGCGCAGCCATACGGTCAGGGGACCAACATCTTCACAATCGAAGGTAGAAGATGGTGCGGTGACAAAAGAAAAGTTCAGCGGATCGTTGTCGCAGTTGTCTGTCGAACCATTGTCCAGATCGCTGGGCGAAGGGGCAATGGCTTGTCCGTTTTCGTCAAGCAACACTTCAAAAGCACCAGAGATACAAACAGCATTGGGAGCGATCTGATCACGCACCACAACGTTCGTAGAGCAACGTCTCACAAAACCGTTATACCGGTCACGAATCACAGCCAGGGCTGTTTGCGGTGTGCCAATGTCCATGCAGTCATATATATTGCCCGACAAGGTGATCTGGACCGGGTGGGTCAATGTGTTGCCGCAGCCTTGCGAAGCAGTCAGCACATATTCGCCTTGAGTCAGCGTACGAACGCCATCGGCGGAAGGTTGGTCATTGTCGAGTTGTACCGTCAGGTTGGCGGTACAAGTGATGACAGGCTGGCAAGTAGATGCCTGATTTTCGAAGTAAAAGAACACGCCCGCATTTTCTCCCGCCACGACATCCATATCGGTATCGTTGTCCATATCCACAAAATAGGGCGTCGTATTCGACCCTTTGTCAAAAGTAGCATCCGGACGGAGCGGATTGTTCAGGAACGGAGGGAACGGCGCAATCAGTTGCTCGTTGAAACTTGGCGCTATCACGGTGCCATCATTCTGGTAGCACTTGAAAACGCCGGTAGAACTGCCTGAAAATACATCTAAATCGCCATCGCTGTTAATATCTACCACTGCTGGTGCAGAGTTGAATCCTGCATCAAACCCGTTGAAAGGGTTGCCCGAACCGGTCACTTCTCCAAACTGAGGAGCCAGATCGGTACCGATGTTCTCAAAATATTTGAACGTTCCAAGAGATTCTCCGGAAATGCAATCAAAGTCGCCATCCCCATCGAAGTCAGCAAGTGCAGGAGTAGAACTCGATCCTACATCAAATCCGTAAGCAATGCCATCCAGCGGATTGTTCAAACCAGTGCGCTGTGTAAACGCCGGAGCGGCAACGGTACCCGTATTCTCGAAATAGAAAAATACACCGCTAAACTCACCGGAAATCATATCAAAGTCGCCATCTGCATCCATATCAGCAAAAGCAGGAGCGGAGTTGCTGCCCACATCAAAAGAGTTCAGCGGGTTGTTGATTCCCAGAATCTCTGTAAAAATGGGCACGGCCAGCGTGCCGCTGCGACGGTAATATTTGAACTTACCGTCGGCGCCCCCCGCAAAAGCATCGCGGTCGCCATCGAGGTCAATGTCCACGAAGACCGGTGTAGAACGGGTACCCACGTCTAACCCTAAAAGGGGATTGTTAGCCCCCGTCTTCTCTACAAAGAGCGGATTTTGTGCAAATGAAATGTTAGGAAAAGCAAGTAGGCTTAGAAAAAATCCTACTGTAAGGAGCACAGGACGGGATACCGTGCTCTCAACAATGCGCATAGGCGCACTGCCGCAAGACAGTGTACAACTTTTCATGAAGTCTGAAACTTTGTGAGATAATCGGTTAACTAATGTGGTGAACAATTACACAATTGCGCTCGAGGGAGAATGAGCGATTAAAAAGAGGAGTGTAAGTACCGATTAAAAGAATTGTAGTGCGAAAGTCGGGGTTTACCTGATAACCTGCACTATAAAAGGTGTAAATTTTTTTCGCACCTGCCGTTTTTTAAAAAAACGGTACCGTTTCCTCATTTTTCCCGTCTGTTAAAATCAAACATTATACCAAAAATACAAGTGTCGAAAAAAAAACAACGTACTCGCAGATCGGGCTGCTCAAAATAGCGCTGATACCTCCGCCGGGACACCCTGTTCGAATATCCGTATCCAGTCGTCGTTCAGCACCTGCTTCAGGACCAGTTGTGCCGTTGTCGGCAACACCGGAGCCGCCACACCACCGCCCAGCCGCAGGCGCGTGTTTTCGATCACCCGAATCTCGTCCCACCAGCCGCCGTCCAGGAACTGGTGCAGCACATGGGCGCCGCCTTCGACCAACAGAATGGCGCGGCGGTCAGCCGCGAGCCGTTGCAAAAGATCAGGAATGTGTATCGGACCATCCAGCACCCAGGTCGGGATGCTCCCATCGCGCAGGTGATGGCCGGGGGGAATTTTTCCGTGCGCATCAAATACCACCCGGAGCGGATTCTTGCCAAAATAAAGCCGGGCATCCAAGCGTGGGTTGTCGGTCAAAGCCGTCTTGTTACCCACCAGAATGGCATCCGATTCGCTGCGCCAGCGATGTACGAGCCGCTGTGCTGCCGGGCCGGAAATGGCGGTTCGTTCTTCTGTGCGGCTCAGGTAGCCATCCGTGCTTTGCGCCCATTTCAACACGACATAGGGCCGCTGCGCTGTGATCCAGGTAAAAAACGGGCGGTTGAGTTGGCGACCTTCCGCTTCCAATACGCCAGCCACCACTTCTACCCCGGCGGCCCGAAGTTGGACGATGCTCTGTCCGGCCACTTTCGGATTGGGGTCCACGTTGCTGATCACGACGCGGGGGATGCGGTTCTCCAGAATCAGGTCCACACAGGGAGGGGTTTTGCCGACATGGAAACAGGGCTCCAGCGAACAATAGAGGGTTGATTTGGAAATCAAGTCCCGTTCTTCCGGTTTCACTGACCGGATACAATTCACCTCGGCATGCGCTTCTCCCCATCGTTGGTGCCAGCCTTCTCCGATGATGCGTCCCTGATATACCAGCACTGCCCCGACCATCGGATTGGGCGATACATAGCCTGTCCCGAGTCGGGCAAGATCGAAACAGCGGCGCAGGAAGATTTCGTCATGAATAGTCATTGTGGATCGTCATTGGATTATTAGGAACGCGGCACCAATAACTTAGTCATTTTAGGTCAACCATTTTTTCATCAGACAACACTATTTTTCTGCGAATAGTGGGGCTATTTAAAGAAAAATAGGGGCCGTATGATGGAACAAAGGGTGGCATCAAATGACTAAGTTATTGGTGCCGCGTTCCTAATGTTGCTGTAGTGATAATGAAAAAATTCACTCTCGCTAAGTTCTACAACACTGCGGGATATATCGTGCGCACTTAGACCCATCACCAGATTGGTCATCGCACGACGGCGACTAACGCCAAAGTTTAAAAGAGCCTGGCAGAATCCGGCTGTTTGATTTTCATGCAAACAAAGTTACGCACTGGGTTCTGCTTTTTCAAACTTTCAAGCAACATTCTTTGGTGGTAACTATCCAGCCGACTCGTCCCAGCGGGACGCTATCTTTGTAGAAGCATTAGAGGAATGGGCGGTCCTGCGTGCCGTAGGTACGCTATCTACTGTGCGAAATAGCGTACCTACGGCACGCAGGACCGCCCATTCCTCTAATGCTACAAAGATGCTGCTCCGATGGAGCAGGGCGGCTGGATAGTTACCTTTGGTGACACCGCCAGCATTTGTGTCCAAAGTCTAAAGATTTGACAACTTTAAAAAAGTTGTCAAATCTTTCCGGTGGGCAAGGTCGAAACAGCGGCGCAGGAAAATTTCGTCCTGGATCATGAATTGAGACTGAGTGTTTTCTCGTGTGACAACAATTGAACCAGGATCAGACGGATCAAAACGGATTTTTAAATCCGTTTTGATCCGTTCGATCCGTGTATTATGACCGACGTACCGGCGACATCTCCAAAATTTCAGCCATTTGTGCCTGCATCTTTGCTGCCTCTGCCCGTGCTTTTTCTGCAAAATCTTCGCCCGCCGCCGCATACAGGATGCTGCGCGATGCATTGATCAGCAGGCCGCAATCCGGTGTCAGGCCATGTTGGCAAATAGCCGCCAGGTCGCCGCCCTGCGCCCCTACGCCCGGCACGAGCAGAAAACTTTGAGGGGCGATTTCGCGCACCCGCGCAAACGATTCGGGGTGCGTGGCACCGACCACAAACATCAGTTCGTCGGGCGTGCCCCAGGTTTGAGCAGTGCTCAACACCTGTTCCCAAAGTTCGAAGTTCGAACTCGCCTCAGGGGAGTGCAGTTCGAGGCGCTGGAAATCATTGCTGCCGTTGTTAGAGGTGAGCGCCAGCAGAATCGCCCATTTGCCTGCGAAGCCGAGAAAAGGTTTCACGCTGTCTGCGCCCATATAGGGGGCGATGGTGACGGCGTCAAAATTCATTTTCTGAAAAAAGGCCTCCGCGTACATCCGGCTGGTGTTTCCAATATCGCCCCGCTTGGCATCTGCGATGGTAAAATGTTCGTTGCCAATGTATTGCACTGTTTTTTCGAGGGTAACCCAACCGCCAGGACCCAGCGCTTCATAGAAGGCAAGGTTGGGCTTGTAGGCTACGCAAAGGTCGCGGGTCGCGTCAATGATCCGGCGGTTGAACTCAAAAACCGGGTCGTCAAATCCGTGCAAGTGAGCGGGAATTTTGCTGACCTCGGTGTCGAGTCCGACGCAGAGAAAGGTTTTTTTCTGAAAAATAGCGGAGACAAGTGCATCGCGTGTCATGGTAGCGGGTGTCGGGTGTGGTGTTTCGTGTTTCGGGACGCTCCTCAGGAGGGAGTAGAAAAGCGGAATAGAGCCGCCGCAACTCCCGCGCCCAGTGCATTCGCCAGCATATCGCCGTATTCATAGTACCGGCCGGGGATGAACGCGTATTGGACAAACTCCATCAGCACCCCGTAACCCGCCGTCAATCCAAAAATCAGGAGGTGCTCGCGCTCGGTGGCGGCCCGATTTTTAAATCGGGAAAACCCACGCAGCACCAACCAGGCCAGCACAGCATACACCCCTGCGTGAACCACTTTATCAGCCGAAAATAAATGAAGATCGGGGAGCTGCGGGTTGGGCAAAGTAGAAATGGCCGTGATCAGGAGCAGCCACAAAAAAGCCAGGCGATAATTTTTCATTGTTATTTTTGAATGCGCGGAATCATTATATCGTTCATCGTTC
>Ga0209181_10007476_pt1 | contig 14956 bp, 8 predicted proteins | sample MAT05_FD_187208 | JGI IMG/M metagenome (GOLD analysis project Ga0209181, IMG submission 187208) | Freshwater microbial communities from Lake Fryxell liftoff mats and glacier meltwater in Antarctica - MAT-05 (SPAdes) (version 2) | ecosystem: Environmental > Aquatic > Freshwater > Ice > Liftoff... | reverse complement strand
TCCACATATAATGACCGCCTCCCCAGGGTTTCAACTTGTTTTCTTCCCTATCATTCTCCACCACTACCTGCAAATCGGCCTTTACGCCATTGGCACCTATCCAATCAATAATTAAATCGCCGTAACTACCGTATCTGCCATCGCGGTTGCGGTCAATCATCAGGCAGTCGTTGTCGGTATCTCCTTCCAGATCGGTAGGCTTCATATCATCATCGTCATCAATCCATTGCACCGGAATGCCTTTGTAGGTAATGCTCCGCAGCACATCGGGATCGCCATCGTTGTCAAGATCTATAAAGGTTGGTTTATAACCTGGTGGCGGCGGTGGTAGCCGATAGGAAACCAACTGGCTGCCTGCATTCCAATATTTTTTTTCGCTTTTATCAGATTGGGCTTGCGTATTCAACGCAAAAGCTGTGGCCAATAAAATCAGGGTTGTTTTTTTCATACGGGGGGTTAAAGTGATGGACAGTTTATTTTATGAATTGAATTCATCTATTTAATTTCAATAAGCTCAATTTCGTCGTTCTTAAAATGAGATTTGCCATCCAGCAGCAACTCAATATGTTTTTTTTCAGAAGGCTGGCAATAATCAATGATCAATTTATTTCCCTCTTTTTTTAGCATCACCAAACCCGGCTGTTTCATTTCAACAAAAAGTTTTTTCCACGGTAAGGGCATTTTAGCTGAGGTATAAAAAACTGCCTGAACCTGCTGAATGTCTCTTTGATACACAGCCTGCATTGCGTTTGTATTTTGAAGAACCTGAACATGATCGTTTAGTTGGTAAAGCTTAAAATTTTTCAATGAAATTGAAGGAAGAATGACGTAGGAATAACTTTTATCCACTGCATTGCTACCCAAATCAATGCCCAACGAAAAAACCTTTTTTGTGATTAAGTCCCCGCTGGCCGGGCTATTAATTGTTTTCCATGAACCTGTTTGGTTTTGCGATTTAATAACCACTTTGTCTGTACTGTTGATGATGTAACCCACTGAATCATGAAAAAAGCAATCGGAGTTTCCGGTTTTGTTTTTTGTTGCGGACCATACCTCGCCGTTTTGCAAACATTGGTTGATGCTTTGGTAGAGCGAATCGCCGGAAGCATTGCTTACCAGGTTTACAATTTCATTGTTGAACATAAACCAGGCTCGCCTGGCGGTTACCTTGTCTTTACTATAATCGTATCCAAAAAAACCATACAAACTATCTGTAAGGCCATACACAAATGAAGTGGCACCTTTTGACCCGGCCCCCCATAAAAACTGGGGCAGCGGTTCCTGTTTTTGCGTAGCGAGTAATCCGGGTAACTGCCGCCAGTTCCAAACCGGGAAAATTTCGTGGTATTCGTTTCCGGAACGAACCAGGTAAAATGTTCCATTGCCCTGATACCAGCCTTTGGTATTTTCGCCATTGCCAGACTCGCCACTGAAAATACGATCCGAAGTTGCTTTCAAGGAAAAATAGTATGCCGGGCGGTGATGCACCATCAAATCTGATCGCCAAAAATAGCGGTTGCCAACCAACGGTTTTTCCTGCTTATTTCCTGATAATCGGTTATAAAATGCTTCATACTTTGAACTGCGACCAAGATCAACGGCTTCCATCCATTTTAAGGCAGCTAAAATTGGCTCCAGGTTTATTGCCTGTCTCGAAATTTCGCGACCCATCGCCGTGTATTCAAGGTAGCTATACCGGGTCATCCATTGTTGACCTTTCAACATAAAATTCGAAAGCACCGCAATTTTTTCGTTGGTAAATTGAAAGGTAGTCTGGTTTGCGAGAAAGAAGTATTTGGCAGCCGTTTCGGCAAATCCTTTTCCATAGCCGAAGGCATAGTTTTGTGGACCGTGCTGGTAAAAACTATAATCGGGCTGAATGCCTTCCTTTTCTGAAACCAGGATTTCTTCGGCTACCGTTTTGAAGACACGTTTTAACCCTTCAACATCGTTGGTGATGCAGGAAGCATACATGTGAGCCGATGCAATCCACAGCGCATTTTGCCCGGTGGCTTTTCCGTAATAATCATAATAATTTGGCTTTACACTATATTTCATCAACGCTACACCTTTTTCCATCAAATTTTTGTCTAGATCGGTTTCCATTAATACGTAAATACCGCCCAGCAAATTGGGGCCACCAATCATGTTCCACCAACCATTACTAGCTATAGGGGGATTATTTGTCCAAAACCTAAGAGCGTTTATTATGGTATTACGCACTTCGGTTTTACCAAAAAACGAACTTTTTTCATCCCGATACTGAACCGATAACTCGAATGTACGTTTCAGGTGCTTTGCCGGCTCCCAGGCAGATGCCGTTTTATCCTGGTAGTTGATATCGGGCCAACTGCCCAAACTGTTGATTGTTTTTAGCAGTTGGTTTGCATCTATATCAATATTCATTTCTACAGGCAAAGCCCTCGCAAGACTGATGTTATACAGTTTTGCTTTTATTTTTTCAACATCCGAAATGGATTGGGCGTTTGTGCCAAAACCAACAGAACAGCATAACACGAGGAACAAGCGTATTTTTTTCATTGAAATAACATTCTGGATTAACATCAAAAGAGAAACAAAAGATTGTGTTTAGCTTTTTCAAATTTCGTTTTAAATACAGGTTACTTTTTTAATTTTTCTTCTTCATCCACGTTGAAATTACCCCTTCGGTTTGTCCGGCTTCGGCATAGGGAACAAGTATAATTTTTTCTTGCCTGCCATTTACTTCCCCATTTACCTGGTAGGCTTGTGTGCCTCCCCATCCTGCTGGTAAAGCGCCACCTGGAGCTTCCCCTAATTGAATTGAACCTACGTTTATTTCCACATTCCGGGCATCCATTTTATTGAGTGCCTGATCGAAAACCAATACCTGCGGACCGCGTTGCAGCGCAATTTGTCCGGGATAGCTGATGTTGCCATCCAGCACTTTTACCGGAATAGTGAAACGCACTTCAACTTTGTCGCCTTTATTCCAGGTACGTTCAATGGCAACAAGATCAAATGACGAAGCCTGTATTTTGCTGTTGACGGAAATAGTAAAACCTTCGGCCCAATAAGGTTTGCGGAACAATACTTTAAATGTGGCTGATTTTGAAGGATTAACTGTAATATTTATATTTCCATGCTTAGGAAAATCCGAAGCGGTTGTAAATTCGACGGTCGTTTTTTCTTTATTCTCCAGCACCGTTTTGTATATTCCGGGCTGATAAAAAAGAAATGCCGGAGACTGATCGATCTTTCCGTTGGCAAACAGCGGGATCATAGCTATACCGCGCGGAATGCTCGACATGCAACAAGTAATATTTCGTCCATATTGTTTCAGACCCATAAGCGGTGTGTAATAGCTCACTCCTCCTGTTTGAGGATTTTCAGCGCCTATAAGGTGGTTGTAAACAACTTTTTCCAATTCTCCGAGATATTTTATTTCGCCGGATGTACTGAACACCTGATAATTAAATTGTGTCCAAGTTGTTGTAACGCAGCCTTCACCCATATTATCCTTGTTGGTTGCCGGCAATATATGATCATCCTGAAAATGCTCGAACGAACTGGCAGCACCTGTAATGTACAAACGATTTAAAACAATATCATTCCATGCAGTCAGCACCGGTTTTAAGAATTGCTCGTCATTGGTTACCCGATATAATTTGGCAATCCCTACTAAGTTTGATAGCATCTCATACGCTTTCGCGTTGGCTACTTTGTCAACCCTTCCAATAGAATCTAAAGTGGAAATGATACGAGGTCCTTTCGGATTATTAAAGCTCTTGATAAGGTAAAAACAGAAATCCAGGTATTTCTTGTTCCCTGTAAAACGGAACAAATCAGTCATCGGATCCAGTACACTGGTCGCAGCCATACCCACATGCGCCCCAGATTTGATAATGTCCTTCTGTCCAGGGTTATCACCAAATTTATCACACAACAAATCACCGATTTGCTCGCAAGCCGTAAGTGCTGGTTTAAAGCCCGACAATTCATAATACCTCAGCAAACCTACCAAATCGTACTTGTGCGACCAAACATCCCAACTTGTCCAATGGCTATCCATGGGGCATGTTCCCAGATAGCCATCGCTAAGTTGGGCGGCAATAAGTTGCTGCGCACTCCGGTCTATCTGGATTTTCAAAGCCGGATTTCCATTATTTGCATACGAGTTGCATGCTGCTTCGAGAAATTTGCCAATGTGCTCGCCAATCCACGAATGACTACCGGGACGGTCAATAAATCCTGCAAGTATTTCTTTTTCATCAACATTATAAAGTCGCTTTTCGATATTGGCCTTCAGTTTATCACCCAACCAACCATTAACCTGTTGCTTATCCAGATCGGCAGGAAGGTAATGTTGATCGGCTTTGTACAGTACAATTATCAGTGCTTTCTTATACGTCAGGTTATCATATCCAAATTCGCCATTCCAGCTACCTGTAAATTTAGAATCAGAAATTGATACCGAAAAGGCTATTCTAAGAAACAGTGAAGGAGAATTGTAAGGAAATTCAATCAAATTTGATCCAACTGCCAAATGCATATTTTTTTGTGCCGAATTAATTTTTGAACCACCAAAATCGTAGAAATCAGCTTTTACCAAACCATCCACCGATTTATTAAATTTATTGACAACTGATAACTGATAAATCAGATCCTTTTTAAGAATAGGTGTCTTTACATCCCCATCTTTTATACCTGAACTATACACAAAAAATTGATCGAGAGAAGCTGCTTTTAACTGGGGTACTTTCGACATCGAAAAAGTTCCCCAGTGATCCACCCTTATTGCAATTTTGTTTTCCTGATCCCAAAGAATATCTCCCATTTCGACCAGGTAATTCCGGTATGCATCACCCGAACCGGTTGATCCAATCAGTTTACCGTTCAAATAAGTTTTATCTGATTGTTCAATTTTGCCCATGCTCAAGGTCAAGGCGCCGGTCTTCTCAAACTCAGCTTTCAAACTTGATGGAATAACCAAACTTTTACGAATCCAAATCACCCTGTTGGCTGTTGTTTTGAGATCATCTTTCCACTTCAGGGTTTCAAGTTCAGTCCAGGTTGCATCATTAAACCCGGGGTTACTAAACTCTTGCTTATCGTCATTTAACTCCATTTCCCCTGAATTACAAGACCCTGGAAGAAAACATTCATTACGGGGACAATTACCATGAATGCAAAAAAGAACATTAATTTTTTCATTTTTTTTTATATTTATTTAAGATATTAACAGAATTTTCAAGTTACTTTATTGCCGTAAATCACATTTTTTTTAAACACTTTACCTAAGTGCGAAAAATTACTACTAACGTGAAATGGAATCCGCAGGTAAAAACTTTAAATCGTTTACAAATGAGTTGAACTTAATATGACTATCTTCAACTGAAAGAATCTGTTTCCCTCCCATTCTCAGATTTTTAAAAGTAACACCATTGAAAGGGTACTTCTCAGAACCTTCCATGAAACCTTCTTCCTTCATTTGCTGATCGAGCGTGAAGTTTTCGAGATTCAGATTTTGTATCTGGCATTGGACATCGTCCCCACTATATGTAATTAGTTGCCCACGACTATAATTATCAAAACAACGCCTATCTTCGAATCGGATATTTCTAAATGTAACATCTCGCAATTGAAAAGGTCCACCTTTTCGTTCTAAAAGCATAAAGGTCGGACCGCCTTCTTTTCCAATAATATCGACATTTTCAACCAATAAATTTGTAATCGAACGACCTTTCAAATTGTACATGTACGAAAATCGACCCCATGTTCCACCCCAAAATACAATATTAGAAACAACACTTCCATTACCCCCTTTGCTTACAATTGCATCGTCATTATTGAAAATAAAACAATTCTCCACCCGGTTTCTATCTCCGGTTATCCAAAATCCATCAGTATTACCGGCAAATTGCACCATATTAATGTTCTTATAAACATTATCGTGTGTAGCATCCCCTTTGAAATCCTCGATGGCAACCGTCCAACCACCGCCTTGTACCAGGGTGAGCCCTTCGAGCGTGAAATGACTGGTTCCACCAGAATAAAAGGTGGAGTGCGGAATAAGAAAAGAAACCCTTTCGCTGGTGTGTGGCCATTCTCCATTACAAAGAATTCCACGGCCTTTTATACTAATATTACTACTGCCTTCAGTTAAACGAAACCGTCCTTCAAGAATAGCTCCCGCTGCAATATAAACACTTTGTCCAGATTGAAGTGTAAGACATCCATCACCAGGTAAACGGTGGATACCTGGTCCGTAATAATAAGTTGCTTTTTTATCAGGTGTGTCAGGAGTGTCGGCAAACAGGAAAAGTGGATTCACCCTGTCATTGATTTCAACTGACACCTTCATTGGACGGGGCAATACAAAGCTAACCGTTTGACCATCTTCACTGATTTTTGCAGTAATATTATGCCTAAGTGGGCGCACAGTAACTTGATGTGCCCTATTATCACCATGCAGTTTTACTTGTACTTCAACTTGAGTTTCTGAAAAAGAAAACTGGGTGAAGGAGGCTGTTTTTACATTACCTTTCATCCCTCCAATTTCATTTTCACCAAGAATCACGCGCATTGGGTCTTTGGTTTTGTCTTTCGTGAAAAAATCGCGTAGAACCCAGTCATTTCTTGTTTCAAAGACAAAACAGGGCATAAATGCTCCTTTGCCCGATTGGCGAACACCAACTGAAAACACTTCGGATTTATACAACTTTTCAACCGAGCTCAAATCAAGATTGGCAGGAAAAGGAGGTATATCCAACCGTGGCTTTGCTGACAACGTGAAAGTAAGCGCCAGGCAACATACGAAAATAAGCATCCTTAAAAAAGCTAAAGGGTTCAAAAAAATGACCTGGCTTGAAGTATTATTAAAGAACGTATGGTTAAATTCGTTCTCTACTGAAGTTGTTTTTTTAAATGTCATAATATTAATATTTTAAAGTTTTATAATTGATTACAAATCAAATATTGCAGGGGATATGAATAAATTATTCGCTTAACTGGTATCCTTTTGCTTTGATGGTTTTTCCTTCAAAAGTAAAATCTTCATCTCCAAAATTCACCACGATCTTTTTTCCGGAAGAAAAAACTGACTCCTGGACTTTATGGTCTTCGGTAACAAACTGGTGAGAAATAAGGTTTCGTGCAGATATTCCTTTAGCTTGTTACCAACCTTCCTGTAAATTTCGGGTCTGATGGCTAACGGGCAGCTAGTGTGCCCAAACTGGTTAAAATAAGTTCTACCATCTTTTGGCCTTGCCGCATACTGGAATTTCCCCGGATACACCGTATGAGCAAACCGTAAAGGTCCATTCGAATCAAATTCACTAAAAACGGTATCCCTCAAATGTATATCAGTAAAAAGCTCGTAACCGCCAGTTGCATAACCCAATTCTTTCAATTTGTTATCGTACCCAATTTCAGGATACGGAGTATGGTTGGCATCCCACAGTACAAGCGCCTTTTCAATTCCCGACGATTTGAGTTCTTTGGCAAAATCAAGTTCGCGTGCTTTGTCCCAAACGTAAAGCTGTACTCCGCCAATCATTTTGGTGTCCAAAAGAACCCAAATCTTTGGATATGCTACATTTACCGACAGTAAGAATAGCACGAAAACGAATAATGTTTTTTTCATAGTTTGTATTGATCTATTTGACATTGCTACATTCAATTTCTAAAAATCATTCTAATATTCAATTCCCATTTGGATGTATTTCTATTCATAATCTCTTTAGTATGAATTATTACCATTTTGTTGTTTTTTTAAATACTTGATATAAAGCTCAATACCTCAGGAAGCGATGCTCTCCAGTAAGTCCAGGTATGAGCTCCATCCCGGATACGGAAGTCGTGTGGTATTCCTTTCTTATTCATTGCAATATGAAGTTTTGAATTTGATTCACTCCGAGGATCATCATCTCCGCAATCAATATACCCAGTAGTTAGGAGCAAAAACAATACTGGAAGGGGTTTGGTTTTGCAAAATCAAATCTACATTTGATAGTTTAATCTCGTTATTCATGATTTATATTTAGGATAGTTTGAAAAAATCCTTCTTTACAAAGTTGTATAATCATATTGGAATAATTATTAAGTTAGTAAATTTCATTTCACTGTTTCCAGGCTCAACTTGAATGCTATACTTTTCGAAATCTTTTAATTCAATCACAGTTGAAATTGTTCTTAGTTTCTGACTGGTATTTTCAGGCGTAGTTTTTAATGGCGTAGCGTTATTTTTGGTAATTAGTGATAATTTACAATTGCCACTATATGCAAAGGAGTTAGCATATTGTATGCTTAGCCTGTATTTTCCGGGAGCAAGCATATTTTTGCCAATAGTTACCAGGGGAATGGTGAATGAATTGGTAAGTTTTAGATAAGAAAGTGAGTTTGCAGGCAACTCCCCTGCTTCCTCCCTGGTAAAGTATCCGACAACCCCTGCTTTAACCTCTTTTTGACCCAGACAAGACCAGATTGTTTTTTTGTCATCGATAAAATAAGTATGAGTTCCTGGCCATTGAGCCAGTGCGTCATGATGAGTTTCTTCAAACTTATAGGATACATCCATCATTCTGGCTCTTTGTTTCAAATTGACAAAATCGGGTAGCCAACGGGTTCCCAACGATATAATCAATGCTTTTTCGCCTGGGGTTATTGACATTATAGTTGAAGCGTTAGTATATAACTCAATTGTTTTTTCAGGTGTAACAGTTTGTAAAATTAATTTTACTGAATCTATATTATTTCGGGCTAGCAAGTCATAAGCATTTGAAAATTTCTCCTTATTCTGAAACAAGCTCATATAGAACTTTTCAGTCAACAGATAAAAGTCAGCCATTTTTTTGCCCATCTCTGAAAGACTGGATTTGTCAATCCCGTCCAAAATGTTGATTCTTTTATTTATTCTTTTGATGGTGACTTCATTAGATTCAAACTTTTCTCCACTTTTTCCTAAATCAAAAAAATGCTCGCCTGTTTCACGGCCAAACATTGGCCCATTGGTTAACCATTCTAACATGTACTCCTTAAGGGCCACTTGTTTCAATCCAAAAACACTTTGATTGTAATCGGATATTGTCGCATCAATATTTTCATTTTCCGACCTGCTCCAAACCTGGTTGGCAAGACTTTTAAAGTAAAGGTCCATTGGTCGCGTTGTCCAGTGAATTATTCCAAAACCTGCGGTGTTGCGTTCTTTTAGTAATTTATTGAAATCTTTATAAGGGGTGTACGGTCTTCCAACATAACGGTGATCATCGTGGTGAGCCCATACAACAGGTATTACCTTATGTGAATTTCCAATTTTCGACAATATCTTTTTGGAATTGTCAGAGTCAAAAACAATATTAAAATCTAAAGGAATAAGGGTGCAATTTTTTGGCATAAAAACTGACGCGGCAGTCAGAAAATCCCATTTCCACGAACCGAAAGCCAGATTAACATCATCACGTTTAATATCTTTAAGCGCCTTTTGGTAAGCAATTATAATTTTAGAAATTGCAAAAGTGCTGGCAGCATACTTGTCATTTTCTACACCGGGGTTTATGGCAATAACCGAGTTCCACTCGCTAAGCCACGATGCTGGAAATTGCCCTGGTTTAATGTTGAGTCGCCAAAGAGAGCTTTCGTGTCTGACCCAAACGGTAATAGTTGATATTTGAGGATAGCTGGTTAACAGGCTTTTTACTTGTTCTTTGTAATACTTGTATCCATCGGGAGTTTCTGGGTTTACAATATCCTGTTCCTTTAGTTTAATGCGGCATTCGGCAGGTAAGCTTTCAATAATATTTTTGGGGTTTGCCGACCATGTATCAACATCAATGGCGAAATTTATTTTCATTGCCCTTTCGGTGGCATGCTTAAAAACTTTGGCCATAAGGCCGGTGGCAGCAACGCTACGTTGTTGATCAGGCACCATTGCTGCCGATGACCCGAAAACAGTGTCGGAAAAAATTTGACCACCCGGTAGAGTCCGGACATCTTTTATATGCTGAGCACCCCAGTCGCGACCTGAGATTGAAGTTGTCAGATAGCCAACATCCTTCTTCAATCCGTTATATTCAAAGCTAAACATTGGATTATTGCCATAAGCATGTACCATAATTGTGTTGAACCTCATTTTTGCAGATTGATCAATCCACGAACACCAGTCTTCATAATTCCAACCTGTACAGCCGCTTAGAAAGTTGTGCCAATTAAATACCAGGCGTTCAGATTGTAAAGGTAAATCAGATAACTCCCATTCATTAAAGCTCAACTCAACCTTAGGAACAGGTTTTACATCGTAGGAAAGATAGAAACCATATCCAAGTTTTTCAAGCAAAGAATAGACTGCATTGAAAAGCCCTTTGGGCGATGGGGAAACTATAACAACATTGTTTTTGTCATAACTTCGAATGACGTATGCTTCGTTCTGCAACGGGATTACCTTTAAAACAGGGTTACCTACGGCAAAATATCCGGGAAGTCCTATTCGTATCGTTTTGTTGCTCTTATTTGAAACAGTTGTTACAAAAAACCTGTAGGTTGGATATATAACTTTAAGGTGCTCACAAAGCTGGTCAGCTGCTTTTTTTTCCTGAGGGCCTGCTTTTATAGAAATTAAAATATCAACAATATTTTTTTCTGTGGCTTGTATTGAAGGTGCCAGGATTGTATCGGATTTAGGGGCTGTTTCAAACGATTTAAAATCATCTGAATTTTCACCCGTTTTTATGTTAAAAACAATAGGCTCAACAAACCATTTTTGTTGCTGATTGAAAAATGAACAGGAACCAAAATTTCTGGCATCTGATAAACCTGATTTAAAAATAAAAAGAACGACAAATAATAATTTTATTTTCATAATATTTTGAGATTAGAAATGCGGGCGTATATTCTGTTGGTTTTATTCTAACGTTATTTTACCTATTATTTGTGTAGAATATATTCAGATTACGTTATTATTAAATGCCCTTTTGCTTTTATAGTCTTTCCCTCATAAGTGACATCATTATCGCCAAAATTTATCACTATTTTTTTTCCGGAAGAAAAAACAGATTCCTGAACCTTGTGGTCTTCGGATACGAAGCGGTGTGAAACCAATTCGTCGTAAGCAATTTGCTTTAACCATGGACTAACCTTTTTATAGCTGTTTATAAAGGTATTTTTGTATTCTTCCCATCGCTCACGATCTATACTCCACAAGGGCGCACTACCATAAAGCATGTTAAACAAATCTTTTTTCCACCATATTTCAGGAGCATGATGGTTACCATCTTCCCAACGCCACGAGGTAACTACAGCATCGTGATAAACCAATTCGTACAGTGGAACACGGGTATATTCATTAATCGAATATTTAAGATAAGAATCATTGGCCACTCTGGTACCTACCATCTGCGACGGACGAGGATTGCTTTTCCAATCACCTGTATAATAAATAGTTCCTTTTTTTTCGATGCCCGATCCCCACCAGGTTCTTTGCAAAGTCATCATACCATGCACATAAGCCACATGGGCATTTACATATTCGGCGCCCCATTCTCCACCCAGGTACTGGTTGTATTTATCTTCCATTATCTGGTGATTTTTTACTACCGACTCAGCAAATTGCTGGCGGGTTAATTGGTGATCTTTTGAATAACATTCAAATAATCCATTGGCCTGGTATACATCTAAAAAGTATGTTTCGTGTGGAAAATCTTTTTGTTTGGCTTCCACTTTACGATAAATTTCGGGCCGGATGGCTACCGGGCAAGTAGTATGTCCAAACTGGTTGAAATACGTTTTACCATCGTTTTTTCTTGCAGCTAACTGGTTAAATTTTCCCGGGTAAGCGGTATGTGAAAAACGCATTGGACCGTTTATATCAATTTCATAAGTGGCGGTATCTCTGGTTTTTAAATCGGTAAAAAGTTCGTATCCACCTGTGGCATAACCCAATTCCTTTAATTTATTGTCATACCCAATTTCAGGATACGGTGTATGGTTGGCATCCCACAAAATCAATGCTTTTTCTATTCCTGATGCCTTCAGTTCTTTTGCAAATTCCACATCGCGGGCCTTATCCCATACGTATATATGCACCGTTCCCATCATTTTTTCTATCGCCGGAAAGCGCTTTTGCTTTTCTTTTAAGGTAATAACCTGGTTTTTTTTCCAAATATAATCGCGGTAAGTTTTTGCCTGGGCAACATAACCTCCTTTATCAAAAAAACGGTACGTTACCTGGCGTTCGTACCCAAATTTTTCCATTGAAGACAACCAAACCGGAAAAAAAGTAATCTGTCCGTTTTCTCGTTTAGCCCTTAAAGCAGCGTCATAAGGTGTTTCGAGAATGGCCATGTAACCAGTTTCAAATTTTGTATCCACAACACCCATCCAAGCCATTGAAACACCACCTCCACAAAAATAAGAAATCCCACTTCCAAGCGGATAGTCCTGGTCATCAACGGGTAGTAATAGTCCGCCACCATCGTTAAGCAACAAATAATGGTTTTTATCTGGCGATGTAAATGCTGATGGGAAAGCTAATTCTTTAAGGGATAATTTTTCATCTGCCAGAATTTTTACTTCTAAATCAGAGGTTTCAGATAAACGTAAAACTGCGTTAAACTCAAAACCTGCTGAAAGGCTAACAGTTAATACATTCCCTTTCTGATCAACTTTTTTTACTCCTAAACTGGGTTTAAAGGGTGCTTGCTCCCAAATTTTATTGCAACGTTTGTCAGTAACTTTTAAAAGCCCCGTTTGGTCATCAAACCGAACTTGCAGGTTGTTGTCCGAAATTGTCCAAATTTTTGAGTAGGCTACATTTACCGATAGTAAGAAAAGAACGAAAACTACTAATGTCTTTTTCATATTTTTTGTGATAGTTTTTTGCTATTTAATTGTTTACCGCAATGAGTTGGCTGTTCATTCTTTCCCTAAGCCCAGCCTCCGCCACATTCAAGAATGAACAAAAAAATGTTTTCATATTTGTGATGTTGCTTTTTATACTGGTATTCCTATTTCCCAAACTTCATTGTTTTTTGTCGATCCTAATCACCAAAGACCGCTTAAAATCAGGCAATTGAATGAAAGATGTTTTCTTTGCTTTCGTCCATTTGTTTTTCCATGGATCGTAAATCGTGGCGCTTTTGATACCCATTGGCGAAAAACAGGCCAAATCGACGGTTTCGCCCTCTAAAAATTTGGGCGAAATATGGTTTACCAGTTCCACTTGCCAGTCGTTATTAGAATCCCGGCACCAAAGCAGGATGGTTTTGATGCCAACCAAAGCGTAAATTCTCAAGTTTTCCTGAAAAATCTTAACCGGAACAAACTTTTCCTTAACCGGGTCGATTCCTTTTATTGCTTCGGCAAACCGTTGAAAATGAAACCACAAATTATTTTTGTCGATGTAGCTGTCCCAATGCCAGGCATGGCCCGGACCGGCTGAACCGGTGAAAAACGGTGCAAAAAGCAAATCGTGCAAAATCATCCCTTCTTTGTCAGCAGCATACACTTCAATTGGTCCGGTATGATTGGGTTTTACACCGCCAACCTCGGCCAAAAGCATTGGCTTTTGAACCTGGTACGACCGCAACTCGTCGATGGCATCAGCCGAAAGCACATCCACCGGTCCTTTACAAACATCCAGCGAAGCGCCCATATCCAGGTAGCGGTGCAACTGTGCCACATCGTTGGATGGCAGGCGGTTTATGAACCGGTAATCTTTCCTTGCAGCCTCGTTGTCAAAACTGCCGAGGCTTTGCAACACCATGTTTTTAGGGAACATTGCTTGCACTTTAGGCAACATGCGTTCGTTCCACTCCCAGAGTCCTTTGCTTTCAATTGCATTCATTTCATTCCATAATTCCCAGCCAAAAATGGCGGGATGGTCGCCAAATTTTTTTCGGAGCATTTCAAGCCGGTCAAGGTAAGCCTGGCGCCCCTTTTCGGTATTGATGTACTCATCCATATTTTCAAAAGGGCCGCCATTATCCTTGTGATATTGCCATTTAGTGAAGAAACTCTTTCCCGGTTTAATAGTGCGGAAACTCTCAATACACAACTTGATCTTAATATTATATTTTTCAGCATACCCAAGTATCCGATCCAGGTTTTCCAGGTTGGCTTCATTAATTTTACCGTAGTCAGTTTCTATTTCATGCGCCGGAAAATTCAACCAGATACGTGCGTAGTTTCCCCCGTTTTCCGATAATTTCCTGAAATAGGATTCCATAACCTCCATGTCTTTGGCCCAACATAAATTGGCACCAATCGGGATAAATGTTTTGCCATTGGTCAGCTCAAAATAGAACGGGTTTTGACTGCTAACTTTCACAAAAGAATGTTGAAAGGATTGGTTGTTTTTTACTGGCTGGGCTTGCAGTAAAAGCTGAACAGCAAGTATTAGCAGCAAGAAAGAAGTTTTAAGTTTCATGGTTTTATGTTTAAAACTGTTACTTTTTAATTCTTCTTTTTCAGCCATGTTGAAATCACCCCTTCGGTTTGTCCGACTTCGGCATACGGAACAAGAATAATTTTCTCCTGCTTGCCATTTACTTCCCCATTTACCTGGTATGCTTGTGTGCCTCCCCATCCTGCTGGTAAAGCGCCACCTGGAGCTTCCTCCAATTGAATTGAACCAACGTTTATTGCCACATTCCGGGCATCCATTTTATTGAGTGCCTGATCGAAAACCAATACTTGCGGACCACGTTGTAGCGAAATTTGTCCGGGATAGCTGATGTTGCCATCCAGCACTTTTACCGGAATACTGAAACGCACTTCAACTTTGTCGCCTTTATTCCAGGCACGTTTAATGGCAACAAGATCAGATGACGAAGCCTGTATTTTGCTGTTGACGGAAATAGTAAAATCCTTGGCCCAATATGGTTTGCGGAACAATACTTTAAATGTGGCTGATTTTGAAGGATTAACTGTAATATTTATATTTCCATTTGTAGGAAAATCCGTAGCGGTTGTAAATTCGACGGTC
>Ga0209181_10007475_pt1 | contig 14958 bp, 12 predicted proteins | sample MAT05_FD_187208 | JGI IMG/M metagenome (GOLD analysis project Ga0209181, IMG submission 187208) | Freshwater microbial communities from Lake Fryxell liftoff mats and glacier meltwater in Antarctica - MAT-05 (SPAdes) (version 2) | ecosystem: Environmental > Aquatic > Freshwater > Ice > Liftoff... | reverse complement strand
TTCACTCAAGGTTGGCATCAAGAATAAAAGACTGCGGGCGGGTTGGGATCAGGGCTATTTGCTCAAAGTGCTATTCGCTTAAGATGCGTTTGCCCTGGACGCGATCGCTGCCTCCTTCATCGCCACCCTGCTTCACCGCTACAATTTAGAATCGGACTCTTCACCACAGCTATGAACATTAAAAGAACACAAACCCAGCCAAAAACGTTTGGAACTACTTGGCGTTTTCACTTGGGATATTTGGACGAAGGAAATCTCTGAATTTTCCTGGTATTACGGCAATTCAGAAACCTGCTATTTTTTGTCAGGAGAAGTCATCGTTACGCCCAGGGGTCGGCAGCCTGTCACCATGGGCAAGAGTGATCTAGTCGTCTTCCCGGCTGGCATGATTTGCACCTAGAACATTCTCAGCGATATTAAAAAGCACTACCTATTTAGCTAATTATTTGGCTGAGTGACGATGCCTTCAATCGGGCTGGTCTTCCGTAAATTCATCGATCGCGATCACCATTCCTTCTGAATAGGGTTCCAATACAGTCGCGCCAACGTGCAACTCTGCCAACGCATCACTAAACTCATCTGAATCGGGTGCAGCGGTCTCTAAAACTTTAACTGCCGCCAACGCCTTTTCCAACTGCGGTCGATATTCCTCCAAATGCCGTCTCAAACTCGTCAAAGATTTCTCATATAACGTCGTCGTATTCATCTGTTTAGTCTCCTTTCTAATTTGATAATGTGGTAACGACAATTGGCAACCGTCTTCTCCCAAAGAATAATCAAACCTGAATCTTGCCCTTCGAGTGACTTTCTCCGCTCATTTTCAAGTTTCTCTAAATGCTCCTCTAAGGCTCGATAGTGTCCTTGAAGTGTTTGCGATGATCTTTATTTTTGGTCATGTTCTGATTGCACCCTAATTTTTACTCCCGCTGCAACATTGAAGGACACTCAGGCAGACCTAACCAAAAACTGTGTGGCTGATTGGTTTGAGCTTGCGCCACCAGGTCAATACTGCCATCCGGCTGCTGCACCCATCCCTGAGCTTCGATTATGGGAGCAGGGGAAGCAGCAGATCGAGGAGGAGATGAAGACTGTCCACGATTTTCTGAAAGCCTCTCGCCTTTTGGCTCCACCACCACCCACTCTGCTGGCGTATCTTCATTCTGCAATGGCTCAAATGGAGTGGACGGCAACCCACCGCGACCAGTTGACACAAATGAATTAGACCGCTGAGATCCCTTAGGCGAGCAGCGTTGATCGATTTGTTGGGTGGGATCGATTAGCGTTCCGATTAACTGCGCCAAGCCGCGACTGGGGTCAACATCCGGCGTATTCAGCGTCACCGTGCCACTGATGCCAAACTCTGAACTAGCAGTAATGTCACTAAACGCCGTCAATTGGGGACGAAACTGCAAGCCATAAATCCCGCGCGCCGTAATATTCACCCGACCGCCACTCCCGGTAAAGGCGTTGGCTGTGATATCGCTGTTTTCAGCTTTCACGCCAACCACGAATCCGTTTGGCGCATTGATCGCAATATTCCCGCCATCACCCCCCGACTGAGCCGTTCCCGCCGTAGCTGAAATGGAACTATTGCGCCGCAGCAAAACAAAATCTCTGACATTGAGCGTGATATTGCCGCCGTTGCTGGCAGCAGAGGTCGTATTAATCTTGGAGCCATGATCTAACTGGATGGTGTTTGCCTGGATGGTAATATCGCCAGCAGATCCAGTTTGAGAAATGGCACTTGCCAAAATTAGACCTTGTTGATCCAGGAATAAATCTCCCGTCACCAGGCGAATATTGCCGCTCCGTCCGCTGCCTTGAAACAACTCGCCGTTAAAGCCCTCTCCTTGATTCACAGCACTGACGATGCCGCTGCGTTCACCATCTTTGGCAATGCCGCTGATCCGGATACTGTCATGAGCCAGAATGTTAATTTCGGCGGCATTTCCCTGCCCTGCCGAGACGGTGCTGATGGTGCCGCCATTGGTCAGTGCTAGGGTGCGGGTTTGCAGTTGCACAATGCCGCCATTGCCACCAGCATCTGAGCTAACAATGGCTCCAATACCGCTCCTGATGGATAACAACTGCCCGGTGGCGGTGATGAGTTGCTCTGGGGCTTCTCCATCCACTGTAATTGAGTTGCTGACATCGATCAAAATATTCCCCGTGTTGCCGCGTCCAAGCGTTGAAACGTCAATTTCGGCTCCATTCGTCACGGTCAGATCGCGAGTCGCCAGCCGAATCGTGCCGCCGTTGCCGATTCCGATTCCTGATACCTTACTCGTGATGCCACTTGTACCAATGCCAAATGGGTTTTTAGCAGCACCATCCACACGGATAGTGTCGCGGGCAGTGATGGCAATATCTCCCCCGTCTCCCTGCCCAAATGTACTTGCCTGGATCTGAGCGCCATTGGTCACACTCAAGGAACCCGTTGTCAGTTGAATGTTGCCGCCCCGCCCCACTCCACCAGAACCGACAAAACTGAAGATGCCACTGGTCAACATTGGATTGCGGGCGGTGCCATGCAGTACGGTGGCATCCTGAATATCCAACAAAATTTGTCCCGCATTCCCCGATCGGTTCGTTGTAGTTTGCAGTTTGCCCCCATTCAGGAAGTTGAGTTGGTTGGCGGTGATGCGGATGTCTCCTGCATCTCCCTGTCCCCGAACGGCTGAAGTAGACGCTTCGCCGCCATCAAAGGTGACTGAGTTCCGAGCTGTAATCAGCAGGTTGCCGCTCTTGCCAATACCCGTATGGAAATTTGCCAAAAAGCTTCCGTCCGTCACTTGTAGGGAACCCGTCTGAATTTGCAGATCGCCCCCATTGCCCACACCTCCAAAGACGGAGTTGCCCAAGGTGCTGCCCTGACGAATCGTGATCAGGTCGGTAGCATCTAGGGTAATGGCTCCGGGGCGATCGCTACTTGCCGTCTGCCCTGGTGCAATCCCAGCCAGAACAATACTGCCGCCCCCAATGTCTAGATTACGAGCCGCGATCGCAATACTCCCCGCGCCCTGGTCTAACACGAACAGGAACGCGCCATTGGACAGTGATATATCTGATCGAGCAGTTTGGGCGGAAATGTCTAGCGTTAGAGTATTGCCCGTGGTCGTCAAGCCCACAGTTCCCGCCCCTGCCACGCCTGCCAATTCCACCCGCCCATTTTCCGCCTGCAACAGCGAACCATTGAGCTGAATCTCTCCACCCAACAGCAGCAGGCTTTGATTAGGATAGACATACAAAAAATTGGAGGTGCTGGCGATCGCTCCCGGTTGGCGTTGCGATGCCAGAAACCCACTGGGGTCACCAACCAGCGTCAATAAGCTACTGGCATTACCCGGATTCACGGCGCTGAACTGACCGCCTCCCGGAAAGGTAATGGCATCTACGGTTGTCGCCACAAACGAACCGCGTGTCGAGCTGCCTACGTTGAGTTGAGCATTCGGACCAAATACAATGCCAGCCGGATTAATCAAGAACAGGTTGACGTTGCGGCTTTCGGTATAAATTAAGCCATCGATCGAGGATGCAGTTCCCCCCGTGACACGGGCAAGGATGTTGCGAATGGAGACATCACTGCGAAAGGAGGCGGCTTCAGAAGCAGTCAAGTTGAACCGGGAAAAGCTGTGAAATAAATTGCTGCCAACGGTTTGCCCCAAGTTTTGCTGAATGTCATAAATCGTGGCAAAGGCAGGATTGGCAAGAGTGGGGATAGGTGCGGTGGAGCCAAGGGTGCCATCGAGGGTGATGCTTTGAGCAAGCGAGATCGCTGGATTTGCCAGTAGCGCGATCGCCGCTAGACTGAGCAACGAGAGCGATTGCCATTTTGAGTAGTGCATGGTAATTATCTATTTAGCCAATAGTTTACGTCTGTTGGCTCCAGTTGCACTGCATAGAACAGTGATAGAGAAACAAGAATACCCCTGAGAAAAAGCGATCGCATAGCAACCTAAAATAATAGGAAGAGGATAGATCGTGCAAAATACTTTATTTGACAAAACTTTTCGCGACAGTAAGGGCGATGTTGTTCTCGCTCAGATGCCCAATCTATTGTAGACCGTCGCGTGGAGCGCACCTGATTGCCTCCTTAGTTGAGCGATCGCTTTGCATTGAGAGTCTGCCCGTTCAAACCCGCTTCGGACTGTTCAATGTCGGCAGTGGGCAAATCGCGATAAGCTGAACCCTATTAGCGGATTGCATAACTGTCATGATTCAGAGCTTGAGAGAGGTTCAACAACAGCAGGGTGCCCGATTTGAGGAAAGCTCTGTCGCCCCGATTGATTTTGGCAATGATATGACCGCGATCGCGGCAGCGCGGAATGATGTGGCGCTGTGCGATCGCACCCATTGGGGCAGACTGCAATTCAGCGGCGCGGATCGGAAAACCTTTCTGCACAATCAAAGCACCAATGATCTAAAAATCTTGCAGCCAGGTCAAGGCTGCGACACAGTGTTTGTCACTCCTACCGCCCGGACAATTGATTTAGCGACTGCTTATATATTGCAAGATGCAGTGCTAGTCATTGTTTCGCCCAATCGCCGAGATCAGGTAATGCAATGGCTCGATCGCTATATTTTCTTTGGCGATAAGGTGGAATTAAAAGACATCACCGACGAAACAGCGCTGTTCAGTCTGATTGGTTCTCAAAGTCCTACGCTGTTAAAAAAACTTGGTGTGGATGGCATGGAAACTCAGACTTATGGCACTCATTGCTTAGTAGAAATTGCTAAGCAGCCCGTGCGATTAATGGTGGGCAGTGGGTTGGGGTTAGAGGGCTACAGTCTTATGGTTGGGATAGATCAGGCGGCGGCAGTGTGGGAGGCGATCGCCCAGTCGGGAGCCATACCCATGGGCGATCGCGCTTGGGAGCAACTGCGAATTGAACAGGGTCGTCCGATGCCCGATGCGGAATTAACCGAAGACTACAACGCCGTGGAAGCCTGTTTATGGCAGGCAATTTCTATCAACAAAGGCTGCTACATTGGGCAAGAAACCATTGCTCGATTGGATACCTACAAAGGCGTAAAGCAGCAGATTTGGGGCATTCGATTGGATGCGGCGGCGGCACCCGGAACCGTGATTACTGTAAACGACGAAAAAGTGGGCGTTCTCACCAGTCTAACCAAGACTGCACAAGGTGTATTTGGGTTAGGCTACATTCGCACCAAGGCAGGCGGCGCAGGCTTAAAAGTACAGGTTGGCGCTAGTCAAGGTGAACTGATGGAAGTACCATTTCTCCGGCGATCGCGCGAGTAGGGGCAGGTTGATTTACAGATTCCTGTAGCAAGATGTTTTCATTTGAGAAAATCAGGTAGGTTAATGCCCTGCTTTTGCAAGAGTTCGCGAACGGGTCCTAGGGTGTTCAAGATACCTTCGATGGGCTTTTGGTATTTTGCCAAGGTGTTGTAAGTTTTGATAATCCGTTTAGCATCTAGATGGATTTCATCAGCGGGATAATTCTGGATGATTTCTAAAATTGACACTTGGTTATCCTTAGCAGCAGATTGAACTACAGCGGTTCGCAACGCATCCCGGTTGCCCTTACCCTCATTTTCTGGGGTTTGAATCATCCGTCCCAGTTCATCCAACATGCGATCGCCCAAGGGATTGTTCAGCGCAGTGCTGACAGTGCCACCGCTAATACCAATCGGCTTGGTCAAAACTTGCCGAATCTCCGCCGGATCGCTTTTACTCATGTTCAAGTAGCGCTCTACCTTTCTAGACATTTCGCCCTTTTCAGCAAAATTTACGAGTTCTGCGACCGAAAGCGACTGGCGCAAAATGCCATAGCGAACCACCACTTTTTCCGCCGCTTCCGCAGCAGGTGTATGCATCAAAAGAACGGCACTGGCGATCGCCACGCCGACTGTGTGATAGGCAGTGCGATAGAGCGAAGACATAGAAAATGGCATACTGAAACCCCCAGAACCTAACTTAATCAATGTAGACGACAACCCAATTCGCTAAGTTGCCTATCCACCCTAACAAATCACACCCTTCCTTTGGAGTAAAAAACTTTCAAGATGTATCACAATTTCTATGTGGGTTGAGCGGAGCCGAAATCCACATAGAAACGTAGACTAAGAGTTGAGACTTCGACTACTGCTCAGCCGAACGCAGAGTCGAAACTCAATGGCAGTGAACTTGAGACACTTACTTGCGCGATGTGCAACTAAGCATGTCGAAAGGAAAATCCCACTGGAGAGTGCTAGATTGGGATGCTACTGTCCATCAACACCATGTCAGTATAAGACTGCCCAACCCCATAAAACTTTGTCAACGCAATCAAATCAGACAACATCAATGCCAAAGTCCAAAACCTTTGAAGAACGATACCCATCCATCCATCGCTTTGTTGAAGAAATCGGCTCGATCGAAATTGGGCAACATGAGATGATTTCATCTTTTGCCCGGGCATACGATTTAGGCGGAACCGTTTACGAGGGTGAAGACAGTTATCCCAGCCTGGAAGCGGCACTCCAGGATCTGGAAGCAGGGATTAAATCTTACCTGAATGAGAACGGTATTTAGTATTAGAAGCGATCCACAGGCTTCGAGGCGTTATGCTGAAATTAGCAAACGGCAATTCTTCATGAGTCCTTGCTATGCACACTATCACCCTTACCATTCCTGACGAAACCTTGCAAGCGCTGCAAACGACCCCTGAAAACCTGAGCCAGGAAATGCTGCTGGTTGTTGCCGTTAAGCTTTACGAATTGGGTCGGTTATCCTCCGGTGCTGCGGCAAATCTGGCAGGGATTGCTCGACCTGTCTTCCTGACCAAACTTGCCGACTACGGCGTAGACACGTTTCGCCTCACCGAAGCTGAACTGGTTGAGGATCTTGCTAATGCCTGAGGTCGTCATAGATACCTCACCCATGCAATACCTCTATCAAATCGCTCAACTTGACCTGCTACCTACTCTGTACGGACAGGTCAGAATGCCTCAAGCAGTGGCTAATGAACTGGCTCAGGGGCGAACTCAAGGCATCTCATTACCCGACCCGACCTCTCTATCCTGGATTACGCTGTGTTCTGTTTCTGCATCCGTCCTGATTCCAAACCTTCCGAATCTGGGTGCAGGAGAGCGTGAAGCCCTCAGTCTGGCGATGACCATTCCTGACTCTCTTGTGATTCTGGATGACGCATTAGCAAGAAGCTATGCCCAACAACTGAACATTCCAATTACAGGGACATTGGGAGTGCTTCTGAAAGGCAAGCAATCAGGATACGTGGAAGCGATCGCTCCTCTACTTGATGAACTGGACACCCTAAATTTCCGTCTAGCCCCTGCAACCCGCGCTGTTGTGCTGAAATTGGCAAATGAATAACCCAGGGTAATCCGTGTATCCTGCAAGTAGTAGTACCAGCCCATCGCTTGTTCTTCCGGTCCATAGGCATCCACCACAATTTCCATCGTGATGCGCTCTTTCCGCTCCTCGTCCCGTTCCACTTTTGCCATAACAGAACTTCCATACGCTGCTGAATAGTACACTCAGACGAAACGTCAACGCGCCTTTCCCAAATCAGCATAAATGAACGTCTCAACTCCCAGCGCAACTAGAAGCAGAAGTTCCACCCAGGATAGAATCGTCACCCCTATAGGCGGCTTGGGAACCAGGAACCAGAATGCTGATAGAGCAATCAACCCCGAAACCACAAACGTAATTTCATCCACAATCAGTTGCTGAACCTTACGACGCTTCCGGTGTCTGTCGTCCCGATGAGCAATCTCCCAACCAAACAGGGTTTCTAGATCCCCGTAGCCTGTATGCTGCTTCACCCTGTCAACCAGCTTGTAGCGAATGTACCTGCCGATCGCCGAAATCTTTTCATCATTGACCACGTAAGTCCAACCCAGAATCAGGCACACCCAGGGAACCACCAGCAAGGCGTAGTAATTGGATGCATTGGAGACTGCAAACGAGATGATTGTGGCAAATAAGCCCAGCGTCACGTAAAGCAGGTTGTCCCGAAAGCCAATCCGCTGAGCCTGCTCCGACTTCAGCTTGTCATATTCCTTAAAGAAAATTTCAAGAATCTGATCCTTATCGCTCATAGCTGACTGCCTCTCAAACCCTGCCTCTATTGTGGCTGATGAGGAACCATTTTTTAGCAAGCCAAAGAAATTCTCTAAACTGTGGGCAATTCGAGATTGAACCGCCAAAATAGTGGATATCCCGGTTACTTGAAGGATCAGTCTATGCCTCGCGCAGTGATACTGACTGCTCTACCTGTGGAATACCTGGCTGTCCGTGCTCACCTGACGGATCTTCAGGAGGAAATGCACCCGCAAGGAACAATCTATGAGCGGGGGAAATTCGTCGCAAACGATCAGGTGTGGGAAGTTGGGATTGCCGAAGTGGGAGCGGGTAATGCAGGGGCAGCCGTCGAGGCAGAACGGGCGATCGCCTACTTCAAACCTGACATCCTTTTCTTTGTGGGCATCGCTGGAGGCATCAAGGATGTTGCGATCGGCGATGTGGTGGCAGCGACAAAAGTTTATGGCTATGAGTCAGGCAAAGTAGAAAATCAATTTTTCACCCGACCTGCATTAGGGCAATCTGCTTATGCACTGGTACAACGAGCCAAATCGGAGGCAAGAAAAGGAGATTGGTTGCAACGGCTAACTGGTAGTCTCGTTGCACCGCCTCGCGTGTTTGTAGCTCCCATTGCTGCCGGGGAGAAGGTTGTTGCTTCTAAAGAATCAGATGTTTTCAACTTCATTAGGGGAAGCTATAACGATGCGATTGCTATTGAGATGGAGGGGTTTGGTTTCCTCAGTGCAGCTTTCGCCTATCCCAATATCCAGGCGATCGTGATTCGGGGTATATCCGACTTGATAGAAGGGAAAAACGATGACTCTGTAGAGCCTGAGTATGTTAGACAGGAGAAAGCTTCTCGTCATGCCAGTACGTTTGCTTTCGAGATTTTGGCAAAGTTTTCATTAGAGGGCAAATCAGAATTGATTATGACTCTAGAAAACCAGGAATCATTAATGACAGAAGATAAGCTTCAGCTGTTAAAAAATATTGAGCAGAAGCAATATAAACTGTCTCAGCTTGATCAGCATTTAGAATCTTATATTCGTCCAGTTTTCAAAGAAGCATTGGACTGGCTGTTTACTAGTCGAAGTAGTTTGGCGCAAAGGATTGTTAGCGATGCTTTAGACGATTGCCCCAATTTGAAGCGGGTAGTAAAAAGTAACAGTAACTTAGAAATCCGCATCACCTGGGAGTTTGAGAAATATTTAGAAAATATTCATAACTCCTTACTAACAAAGCATCGAAAGCTCCTAGACCAACCGCCTATATCTCCTTTTCTCAAGAAAGAGGGGAGCCTATTTACCTCGGAAGAAAGAGAAACATTCAAGCTTGAAGAAGGTAGATTCTACACATTAACTCTACAGAACCTTAAGAATGCCATACCTAAACGCTATTCAGAAGATATTAAGTTAGAGATGATAGATTACATTGATAATCTAAGGAATAATCTTCCAATGTGAAATTTTAATTTTTCAGCCAATCACTAAACAAATAACTACTTTAAATGATTTTGTATTTCACTTTCAACTTTTCCCAAAGCTATACCCATCAATAAAATCGTCTTTAAAACTTCTGGATGCATACCTGCATCTATTGCTTGTTGTTCCGCTTGCTGTAAGTCGGCTAGAAGCTTGGTTCGCCACTGTTTTAATTGCTCAAAATCATAACCATTAAAATTATCTGGATACATATAAAAATATTGCTGGCAGGTACTCATTTTCTACTTACCAGCAACAAGATAATGATCCGGAAAAAATTTAGTATTGGTAGAAGATTTATAACACCCTGGTAGAAGGGTCGGAACACTTAAATCAAGTTTTCAGTTTTTCATAACTCTTTGCTCTGTCAGATCTCTCACTTAGCTCTTTGACTCTTTCTTCTGCTTGCTGCTTTTCTCGGATAAGGTTCGTTCTCTGATCACAGAGTTCTTCCCTTGAATAGGATTGCAGACTGCGTTCTGTAGACATAGAATAACTCCAAGTAGTACTAATGAACTATAATACATGATTCTCTTGTACTATCTGGAATATGAATCTTAATATTTTGGCATCTAGCTTGAGCTTTGACTTAGAGGATTACGAAACGCTTCTATGCTCTTCTAGTAGGAAAAAATCATGACTGCGGGTGGGCAAAATTCTACTGCCTTGTCAAAATAAAGTAATATCCAGTGATACAAAGGTATTTGCGAATGCCTCGTGCAGTCATCCTGACCTCTCATCCTGATGATTATCAGTCTATCCGTGCTCATTTGGCAGAGTTTGCGGAGGAAACGCATCCTCAAGGAACAGTTTATGAATTAGGGCAGTTCTCTTCAAATGGACAAACCTGGGAAGTAGCGATCGCCGAAGTCAATGCAGGCAATTCTGATGCAGCATTAGAAACAGAACGGGCGATCGCACACTGGCAACCCAGTGTCGTTCTGTCGGTTGGTGTCGCGGTTGGGTTGAAGGATGTAAATGCGGGAGATGTCGTCGCGGCGATCGAGGTCTACGGGTATGAAGCTGGTAAGGTAACAGCATCTAACTTTTTACCAAGACCGAAACTTGGGTTGGCAAGCTACGTGCTGGAACAGCGTGCAAAAGCAGAAGCAAAACGAGATAATTGGTTAAAGCGAATTCAGGCAGACGAGTCAAACTGGACTCCAAAAGTTGTTGTCGGAGCGATCGCGGCAGGTGAGAAGGACATTATTTCCAGTCAATCTGAGATTTGCCAGCTACTGCAATCAAACTATGGGGATGCTTTAGCAGTAGATCTCACAGGATATGGAGTTTTGAAAGCAGTCCATGCCAATGCTGGAACCAACGCTCTGATCATTCGAGGTATTACTCATCTGATCGATCAGGATGTCACAATTGACCCAACCAAAGCAAGAATAGTCGCGGCTCAACACGCAAGTGCTTTTGCATTTGAGATCCTGGCAAAATTAGAAGCTGGTTCCTCTATCGGTTTAAGTTCGGCTCAATACATTAAGCTCAAACAAAATTTGGTGGATGCCTCAACAGGCTTATTGAACTGGAAAAGGACGCTCGGCGACAACCAGCAGATTACTCGTCCCGAACTAGCGCAACTGATCGATCGCATTGAAACCGAGACTTCTTCGACAACAATTATCCTGGGTTCTCCTGGCTGTGGCAAATCGGCACTTATGGCAACGCTGGGACACTGGGCAGTAGAAGAAAAATATGTACTGCTGGCAATTAAAGCTGACTATCTCAACAACACAGTCAATACGATTGAAGATTTACAGCGCGATATTCAACTTGATAGGCATCCGAGAGAGGCGATTAAAGCGATCGCAAATACAGAGAAGGTCATTCTTTTGATCGATCAATTGGATGCGGTTTCAGAATTGCTCGATCGCCAACCGGGACGATTGAACGTTTTGCTGTCATTTATTCAATCCCTGGCAGGCACTAAAAATGTTCATATTGTGGCGACTTGCCGCGAATTTGAGTTTCGCTACGGAACCCAATTTGCACGGTTGGATTATTTTGAACAATTAGATCTCCATCTACCAACCTGGGATCAGATTTCTCCACTTCTGGAGCAGGAACAGCACGATCCAACTCTTATAGGAGAGCCGTTACGCGAACTGCTGCAAAATCCCCTCCACTTGAAGATCTTTCTGGAAATCGCTAAACCTGGTGAAGTATTTGAGTCTTTTCCAAAACTGCTGGATCGGCTGTGGGAAGTTCGGATTAACAGCGAACCTGAATCGCACCAACTGATCGCATTTTTAACGCAACTGGCTGAACGCATGACGGAGGAAGAAGTCCTGTGGCTACCATCCGCAATTGCTGATGAGAATCCTGAAATTTGCCGCACTCTGGAGCGGGCTGGAATTTTGATGACCAGTCAGGAGAACTCAACGCTGGGTTTCTGTCATCAAACTTTCTATGACCACACATTGGCACGAGCCTTTGCCCGTGGCTCCAAATCGCTTGCGGACTTTGTGTTGGAACGCCAGGATGGTCTTTTCATTCGACCCATTCTATTGAGGAGCCTCAACTATTTACGAGGCACTGCACCTCCGCAATACCAACGCCAGTTACAGACTCTCCTCAACACTGCCAACCCACAAGTCAGATCTCACATCCGTACTCTGCTAATTGAGTTTGTAGGGGCACAGCCTGACCCTGATCTGGTGGAGGCGGGGTTGCTCATTCCCTTGCTAAATTCAGAAACAGAGGCAATCAAAGTGCTGGATGCCATGATTGGTAGTCCGGGTTGGTTCAGGAAGTTGCGCGATCGCCCTGAATTCAGGCAATGGTTGGAGAAACCAGCAGAGCAGGCGGTCTACTGCTGTCCACTTCTAACAGCAGCAGCCACTTGTGCAGCCGAAGATGTTTGGGGATTGCTAGAAGAGTATTGGCTAAATGAGCAAGCCTACGATTTTTTATGTATTCGAGTAATCTGGAATATCAGCCAGTGGACTCCTGCAAGGGTCTGGCTGACACAACAGGTCATTCAACGCTCCAATATTGGATGGCACGATGTTGCTGCGATCGCTGAAAGAATTGCTGAAACTTTGCCCAGCCATGCGGCGAGGGTTATTCGTGCTCATTTGGATCAGCGGTTGGCACAGGCGGTCACTGCAAGCCAAATTCCTCCACCTGAATTACAACCTGATGCTGATGAAGCACAACGGTATGCTCATGCGTACAAATATGATCCAAGAAATCCTCTGAAACATTTACTGGAGAGCGAAGGTGATTTCTACGAAATCGAGAAATTTGCTCAAGCAAATCCAAAGGCTTTTCTGGATTCAATCTGGTCATGGTTCACGAATATAGTTGATCAGATTGCAAGAAAATCCGACTCAAATCACACAAGCTATCGAGAAGATCACTCAATTAGCCTGGATCACTATCACGGCGAGATTATTGAAGCACTTCTAGCAGCCATTTTGGAATTAGCTCAGCAGGATAGACAGGGCATTCTGGCGTTTGTGACGCAAAATTTGCAATCAGATTTACTCCTGATTCACAGATTGCTTGCTCGTGGGTTGGAGAAAATAGCCAATCAGGAGGCACAAGTCATCCTGAATTATCTTGTAAGCGATCAAAGGCGTTTATGCCTCGGCGATAGTATAGAAGGGCATCATTATGAGACAAAACGCCTTATCTCCTCTATTTGCCCACATTTGTCGCCTGATGATAGAGAAAGGCTCGAAAATGCCATTCGTCAATTTAATTACTGTCACCCCTGGGAGAATTGTGATTCTGACACTCGGCTCCGACTTTTGCAGTATAACCGTCAACATCGCCTCCAACTCTTACTAGCATTTCCTGATGAATGCTTGAGTCCAGCAGGCAGAAGACTCAGAGATGAAGAAATTCGTGCCTTTCCCTGGGAAGTTGCAGAAGATCGATACCCGACTATGACAGAAGCTCAATTTGTCGGGCCACGCATGACTAAAGAGGAAATGAGTCGTGCAAGTGATCAGGACTTACAGAACTTGATGGATGAATTGCCCGACGGCACCATGTGGGATCATCCGCAACGAAGATGGAATAAAGATTTCTCACGATCTGGAGGTGCAATTCAGCAGTCGCGCGAATTTGGTGAGCTTGCTAAGAGTAATCCCGAACGCTTTCTGAGGCTTTTGCCGCAGCTTCAACCACAACGCCATGAAAGTTATGTAGGGGTAGCTTTAGCCAGCCTTTCAGAAACAGATTTCCCTGCCAGTCAATTAATTCAAATGGTTGAAGATCTTGATCAACGTGGGTTCAGTTCAGAAGATTTTCGTGATGATGCCGCCCGTGCGCTGGAAAAAATTGCAGAGCGTAATCAAGGATTACCTTCATCAGTCTTAGCCCTTCTAGAAAGTTGGCTACTTACGCACACTAAACCAGAGTTACAGCATTACCGGAGTAAAGAGGAACAACGCTCTGACCTGAAATCTCCCATTCTTTTTAATGTCCACGGCTCTCATATGTTGCCCGGTGGTAGAGGTAACATTGTGCGGGCGACTGCCGAAGGGTATCTCAGACAAAATCCTCCAGATTTAGAGGGCTGGGCAAGATTTATCCGATCACAACTGGGGGTAGAACCTCATCCAGCCGTGTGGGTTGATATGCTGTCACGAATGCCACCTTTGCTGAATGGCGATCGCGCTGAGGCAACTGAACTTTTTGATCAAGTTATTCGTAACTGCCCAGAAGTTCTTCAATACTCATGGGCACTACATTTCATCTCATATACGATCGGCTGGTTTGAACCCAGGGAAACATCACAGGGTTGGTTAGAAAAACTCCAATCTGACACCTCCAACTTCTCCCAACAAGCCTATGGTGAATTATTACTAATTCAGTACCTGCAATATCAAGACGAATGGTCAGTTAATCGAATACGCAATCATCTTGCTACTCAGAATAATGAAGCAATCCTTTGTGGGCTTGCTCACGCAGCCAGTCATTTGTGGGTTCAACGTAGATGCAGGGCGATCGCCGCAGAGATTCTCCATACCCTTGTGTCATCCTCTGCCACATCCATTCAGCACGCTGTGGCAAGCGTTTTCCGCTGGAGCCGTGACCATTTTAAATTGAATAGTGGTGGGATGGTGAAGCTCATCCGAGCAGTCTGCAAGAACCAGGCAGTACTTTTAGAAGCCGCCAACGACCTGACCGAAATTATTGAAGCCGAGGAACTGCTAGACAACAACCCTGATGTAGTGGCGGAAGTTTGCAAAAGTCTGCTTGGTATTGGCGTAGAACTCACCAATTCAGCACGGGCTACAGCACTCATAGCAGAAAGCCTGACAACAATTGCTATCAAGCTACATCGTCAACCCTTCTACCGGATATGTCAAATAGATTGTGTCAAGGGTAAAAGATCACAGTGGAAAGCGATCGTCGTAGGCAATTGCAAACCGATTTAAAGCAGGCTTCCAATCTTTAATCGGC
>Ga0209181_10007467_pt1 | contig 14974 bp, 13 predicted proteins | sample MAT05_FD_187208 | JGI IMG/M metagenome (GOLD analysis project Ga0209181, IMG submission 187208) | Freshwater microbial communities from Lake Fryxell liftoff mats and glacier meltwater in Antarctica - MAT-05 (SPAdes) (version 2) | ecosystem: Environmental > Aquatic > Freshwater > Ice > Liftoff... | reverse complement strand
GTGGTGCAGCGTCGGGGCGGTCAGCGCGCCGAGCGGGTGCGACAGCGCGTGCACCGCACCCAGCCCTTTCTGGAACGCCAGCCCGCCGTGCAGGCCGGCGATCATCATCTCGCTGCGCGCCGCGAGATCGCTTGGCTGACTCACCGCGTGATCCAGCCAGCGCCAGGCCCGGGCTGCACCATCGAGCGCGATCGCCTCGGCGGGCGGGTTGAAACGCGGCGACAGGAAGGTTTCGACACAGTGGGCGAGCGCGTCCATGCCGGTGCCGGCCGTCATCAAAGCCGACATGCCGACGGTGAGCGCCGGGTCGCAGAGCGCGCGCCTGGGCAGCAGGTGCGGGCTGACGAAGACCAGCTTCCTGCCATCGGCCAGGCAGAGCAACGCGCCACGGCCGACCTCGCTGCCGGTGCCGGCGGTTGTCGGCACCGCGACGATCGGCGCGCACGGCCCGATCATGCCCAGCGCGGCCATGCCGGCCCAACGCGAGAGCGGCCCGTCGTGCGTGGCCATCAGCGCCACGCCTTTCGCCAGGTCGATCGGTGATCCGCCACCGAGTGCCACGATGCCGTCGCAACCGGCCTCGCGGTAGCGGCGCAGCGCGGCCCCGACCGCGGCTTCGGTCGGGTTGGGCGGCGTCGCATCGAACACCGTGTCGCGCTCGACCGGCTGCGCAAATGCGGCGGCCACGCGGTCGAACAGGCCGGCGTCGACGATGCCCCGGTCGGTGACCCAGAGCGGCCGGTGGATGCCGAGGTCGGCGAGCACGCCCGGCAGCAGCGCCGACACGCCGGCGCCGAACTCGATCGTCGTCAGGTACTGGATGGTCGCCACGCTGCTTCTCCTTTTGGCTGTGTTCGCAGGCTGTCAGACCGGCAGCGGCAGCACGCCGCCACCGGGTAGAGGTACGGTGCCGCCCACGTCGCCCTCATCGCCCGCCACCGCCCGCGTCGGGTTCCAACCCTGCCCGGGCACCGCTGCGATCAGCGCCTGGGTGTAGGCATGCTGCGGGTCCTCGAAGATCTGGCGCGGGCTGCCGCGCTCGACAACGCGGCCGCGGTGCATCACCAGCACGGTGTCGCAGATCTGCGCTGCGACACGCAGGTCGTGGGTGATGAAGACCAGCGCCAGCCGCAGCCGCTGCTGCAACTCGCGCAGCAGTGCCAGCACCTGCGCCTGTACCGAGACGTCGAGGGCAGAGACGGCTTCGTCGGCGACCAGCACCTTCGGGTCGAGCGCCAGCGCGCGGGCGATGCCGATGCGCTGCCGCTGGCCGCCGGAGAACTGGTTCGGGTAGCGGTCGAACGCACCGTCGTCCAGCCCGACCAGCGATAGCAGCTCACGCGCACGGACCTGCGCCTGAGCGCGGGTGGCGCCGCTCGCCACCGGCCCGTCGGAGACGATGCGACCCGCCGTCTGGCGCGGGTTCAGCGACGCGTACGGATCCTGGAAGACCATCTGGATCTCGCGCCGCAGCGGCCGGAACGTGTGCGCCGACAGCGGCGCGATGTCGCGGCCTTCGAACAGGATGCGGCCGCTGTCGATTGCGACCAGCTTGAGCAAACACTTGCCGATCGTCGACTTGCCCGACCCCGACTCGCCGACGATGCCGAGGGTTTCGCCGCGCGCCACACAGAAGTCGACGCCGTCGACCGCCCGCACCACCCGCCGCGGCGTGCGCCAGCCGCCGCGCGTCACGTAGTGCTTGTGCAGGCCCTGCACTTCGAGCACCGGCGCCGGCGGCGTCTGGACATTCGGTGACGCCCCGGCCCGCGCTTCGTCGCGCCGCCTCGGCACCGCGGCGATCAACCGCCGGGTGTAGGCGTGGTTCGGCGCGTTCAACACCTGATCGGCGGTGCCCGTCTCGACCACCACGCCGTGCTCCATCACCGCCACGCGGTCGGCGATCTCGGCAACCACCCCGAAGTCGTGGGTGATGAAGAGAACGCCCATGCCCGCCGTGCGCTGCAGGCTGCGGATCAGCGCGAGGATCTGCGACTGGGTCGTGACGTCGAGCGCGGTTGTCGGCTCGTCGGCGATCAGGATTCGGGGTTCGAGCGCGAGCGCCATCGCGATCATCACCCGCTGGCGCTGGCCGCCCGACAACTGGAACGGATAGGCGTGGGCCAGCGTCATCGGGTCGGGCAGGCCGACACGGTCGAGTTGCAAAAGCACCTTCTGTCCGACCGCGGCCGCATCGCGCTGGCCGTGCACGCGGTAGACCTCGGCCACTTGCGCGCCGACGCGCATCACCGGGTTCAGGGCTGACAGCGGCTCCTGGAAGATCATGCCGATCGAGGCGCCGCGCAGCTTGCGCAGACCGGGCTCGTCGAGCGCGAGCAGGTCGCGGCCTTCAAAGACGATGCGGCCGGCGCTGGCCTTGAGCGGCTCGGGCAGCAGACCCATCACCGCGTTGGCGCACATCGACTTGCCTGACCCCGATTCACCGACCACGCAGAGGATCTCGCCGCTGTTCAGCACCAGGTCGACGCTGCTCAACGCGTTGCGCCGTGCTCCGCCCGGCAGCGGCACGGTGAGGCCTTCGATGCTGAGCAGCGGCGCCTTGCCCGCAGTCGTCGTCATGCGTCGCCCCGCGACCGCAGGTGCGGGTTCAAGGCGTCGTTCAGGCCCTCGCCGATCAGGTTCACCGCGAGCACCGTGAGCAGGATCGCCAGGCCCGGCAGAAAGCTCATCCACCAGGCCTCGCGGATCATGGTCCGGGCCGCGCCGATCATGAAGCCCCAACTCATCAGGTTGCGGTCCCCCAGGCCGAGGAACGACAGCGCCGACTCGGTCAGGATCGCCGTGGCGATCATCAGCGAGGCGGTGACGATGATCGGCGACATCGTGTTGGGCAGGATCTGGGTGAAGATGATGCGCGGCGCGCTCTGGCCGATGACCACCGCCGCCTGCACAAACTCGCGCGAGCGCAGCGACAGGAACTCGCCGCGCACCAGCCGCGCCACCGGCGGCCACGACACGATGGCGATGGCCGAGATGATCGAGCCCAGCGTGGGCTGGAAGATGGCGACCAGCACGATCGCCATCGCCAGCGTCGGGATGGTCTGAAAAAACTCGGTGAGCCGCATCAGCACATCGTCGATGCGGCCGCCGTAGTAGCCGGCCACAGCGCCGATCGAGATGCCGATGAGTGTGGCCACTGCGGTGCTGACCAGGCCGACGAGCAGCGAGACGCGCGCGCCGTGCGCCAGTCCCGCGGCGATGTCGCGGCCGAGCATGTCGGTGCCGAGCCAGTGGGCCGGGTCGGCGAGCGGGTCGAGCAGCGGGTCGCCCGACGATGTCCACGGGCTGGCGGGAAACACGGTGCCGGCCAACAGCGCGACCAGGATCACCAGCGCTGCGATCACCAGCCCGACCAGCGCGCCCTTGTTGCGCGCGAAGCGGCGCATGAATTGACCGTTCATGCAGCGGCCTCGATGCGCGGGTCGACCAGGCGGTACAGCACGTCGGTCAGCAGGTTGACCAGCACCACCATCACCGAGGTGACCAGAAAGGCGCCGAGCAGCACCGGGTAGTCGCGCTGCAACAGCGCGTCGAACATCAGGCGGCCGATGCCGGGCCAGGCGAACACGGTCTCGGTCAGCACCGCGCCGCCGAGGATCTGGCCGGTCTGGATGCCGGCGAAAGTGAACACCGGCAGCATGGCGTTGCGCAGAATGTGGCGGCGCTGGATCTGCCCGGGTGGCACGCCTTTGGCCTTGGCCGTCTTGACAAAATCGAGCGAGGCCACCTCGAGCATCGTGGCGCGTGTCAGCCGGGTGTAGATGGCGGTGAAGAAGAGGCCGAGTGTGGCGACCGGCAGCACCATGTGCTGGGCAATGTCCCAAGCGCGCGCCAGTCCGGTATGGCCGGCGCCGATGCTCTCCATGCCGAACGGCGGCAGCCAGTCGAGCTGAATGGAGAACACCAGCATCGCCATCAGCGAGACCCAGAACAGCGGCGTCGCGTAGAACAGCAAGGCGCCCGCCATGATCAGCGAATCGGCCAGCTTGCCGCGCCGCGCCGCGGCGAGTGCGCCGAGCGTGACGCCGAGCACCAGCGAGAACACGAAGGCCGACGCGCTCAGCAGCAAGGTGGCCGGCAGGCGGTCGAGGATCAGCTCGGCGACCGGCAGGTTGTTGCGGTACGAGATGCCCATGTTCAACGTGAACACGCCCTTCAAGTAGAGCCAGAGCTGCACGTGCAGCGGCCGGTCGAGGCCGAACTGGTGGCGCAGTTGCGCCAGGAAGATCGGGTCGCCGGCACCCGATTCGCCCGCCATCACGGTCGCCGGGTCGCCCGGCGCCAGATGGATCAGCAGGAAGTTCAGCACCACGACGCCGACCACCACGAAGGCGGCCTTGACGACGCGGCGGGCGAAGAACTCGAGCGTCTCCACGCCGGCTGTCCCCGAGGCCGCCGGCTACTTGCCGATCCAGACGTTGTCGAGCGACTCGTTCAGGCCGATGCCTGTCGTCACCAGGTTGTGCACCTTGTTGCGGTAGAGCGTGGCGAACTGCAGCTCCACCAGGTTCACCACCGCCACGTCGTCGACCAGGATGCGCTGCACCTCGCTGTACATGCGCTGGCGGGCGTCGGCGCTCTTGACCACCGGCGCTGCACCGAACAGCCGGTCGACCTCGGGGTTGACATAGCCGTGGTTGTTGCCGAACGGCGTGCCCTTGATGATGTTGGTAGACACATAGTTGCGCGCCACGCCGATCGCCGGGTCGGCGTACTGGTAGAGGAAGTTCATCGTCATGTCGAAGTCCCAGTCGGAGACCTTCTTGCCCCAGCCGGCCGGGTCGGTCGGCTCGATCACGACCTTGAAGCCGAGCTGCTCCATCTGCTGCTTGGTGTACTCGGCCAGGCGGTCCCAGACCGAGCCGTAGGGCACCGGCAGCATGCGCAGCGTGTAGTCGCCCGGCTTGATGCCGGTCTCGGCGATCATCTTCTTCGCCAGCGCCATGTCGTAGGCGTAATTGGTGACGTTTTTGTCGTAGTAGAGCGTGGTCGAGGCGATCGGGCCGGTGGCCAGCTTGCCCAGCCCGAAGTAGATGTTCTTCAGGATGAAGTTGCGGTCCATCGCATGCATGATGGCCTGGCGCACCTTCTTGTTGTCGAACGGCGGCTTGCGCAGATTCAGCTGCAGCCACAGCACCGGCGAGAACATCTCCCAGCCGGCGGTCGTCACCGTCACGCCGGGCAACTTTTGCAGGCGCCGCACCTCGAAGTTCTCGACGTCGCCGCCGCGCAGCACATCGACCGTGCCGCGCTCAAAAGCCACGGCGCGCGAGGCCGCGTCGGGGATCACGCGCAGGTAGATGTTGTCGAGGTACGGCAGGCCGGGCTTGAAGTAGTCGGGGTTCTTGACCAGGTGAATGTAGGCGCCGCGCTTCCACTCAGCGAGCTTGAACGGGCCGGTGCCGATCGGTGTGTTGTTGGCCGGGTTGTTGCGGTAGTCGGTGCCGTCGTAGATGTGCTTCGGGATCATCGGCATGGTCGAGACCTCGAACGCGTAGATGAACGGGTTGAAGGGCTCTTTCAACTTGAAGACGACCTTGTCGTCGCCGTCGGCCGTGACCGACGCCACGCGCTGGTTCATCAGCGCCCGCAGGCGCGGGTGCACCTCGCGCAGAAACTTGTCGGCGCTGAAGACGACATCGGCCGAAGTGAAAGGCTTGCCGTCGTGCCACTTCACGCCCTTTTGCAGCACGAAGCTGTAGGTCAGGCCGTCGGGCGAGATCGTCCACGACGCCGCGAGCGACGGCAGCGGCTTCAGGTCGGGCCCGTAGGCGAGCAGCGACTGGTAGATCTTGCTGGCCGCGAACTGCGTCGGCCCGAGCTGGTTCAGGCCCAGCATCAGCGACGGTGGTTCGGGCTGGACCAGCATGTTGAGCGTGCCGCCGGCGACGGGCTTGTCCTGCGCCAGTGCGCTTGCCATCGGCAGCGCCATACCGAGTGCTGCCGCGCACGCGAGCAGCCGGGTGAAAACCAGGCGGGTAATGACCAGGCGGGTGAAAAAACGTCGCGTCAGGGTGTGCATGGGCTGAGTCCTCGGTGGTGGTGGCGGGGTGGGGGTCGCGGTCGGGATCGGGAACGGGGTCGGTCAGGCGGTGGCGCCGGGGGCCGCCTTGGCGCTGCGGTCAGCCAGTGATCGCATCACGGTCGCGGTAGCGGCGCGGTAGCTCGGTGCGGTGTGCACGATGTGGTCGGCCAGCAGGGCATGCAGCCCAGGCAAGGCATGGAAGGGCACGGCCGGGTAAGCATGGTGCTCGGCGTGGTACGGCATGTTCCAGGCGAAGCGGCGCACAACCGCGTTGGTGAACGTGGTGCGGGTGTTTTCGAGCATGTCGCGCGAATGGCCGCAGCCGGTGTGCTCGGCCAGCAGGTAAGGACGCAGAAAGACCTGACCGACCATCATCGGCACGATCCAGAGCCAGACCGCGGCCATCGAGTGCGTCGCAACCGAGACGGTGGCCACGAGCGCGTAGAACGCCAGGTAGCAGCGCGCCTCGCGCACGATCAGCGGGCGCTTGTCGGCCGCGACCCACGGCGCCGTCACGCGGCCGAGTGCGCCGTGCACCAGCCGCAGGTGGATGCGGTCGCGCCAGGTCGGCAGGCCGCTGAAGTACCAGAGCAGAGGCCAGCCGCGGGCCGGCAGCGGGGTCGAGAGTTCGGGGTCGCGTTCGGCATCTTGGGTGTAGCGGTGGTGGTCCCAGTGGAAGGCGCGGTAGTACTCATAAGGCAGCAGCAGGGCCAGACCCGACAGGTGGCCGAGCAGGGTGTTGCCGGCACGGCTGCGGAACGCCGTCTGGTGCGCACACTCGTGCAGCGCCGTGAAGAGGAAGGCCTGCAAGTAGCCGAGCAGCACCGTCAGCGGCAGCGCCCACAGCGTGCCGAGCGCTTGCCACAGCAGCGCGGCGGTGACGGCGATGGCGCCCAGGTGCACCAGCGTCTGCCGCGTGGCCGGGCCGTTCGAGCGCAGTGCCAGCGCTTTCAGTTCGGCGGCCTTCAGGCGGAACGGTGGGGCTGCGGCAGGCGCCGCTGTCATGACCGGGGCACAGACGGGCGCATCGGCGGGGGCATCGACCAAAGTGTTCAACATGTCAGCTCGCCAGCAATGCGCGCACGCGACTTTCGATGAAGGCGCGGTCGGTTGGTTGGTTCGCCGGGTTGCCGGCGCGGTGGCCCCAGTCCGACGGGATCGGTGCAAGCACGGCATTGCGCAGGTGCGGCATCTCTAGCCGGTTGTCATCGACCTGAAAGTAGAGGTCGTGGTCGCCCGGCATCAGCAGCACGCGGGCCCGGATCGCCGCCAGTGCCGCCGGCAAGTCGCCGCCATACAGCGCATTGGCGCTGATGTCGCCGTTCTGCCAGGTCCAGAACTGGGCCAGCAGATCGGCAGCATCGCGTCGCGCGAAATTGCGGTCCCAGTAGGTCTCCAGGTAGGCGTCGAGCGAAGGGGCACCGAGGCTGCGCCAGAGTTCGTCCCGGTAGAAGGTCTGCGACAGCGCCCAGCCGGCATAAACCCGCCCCATCGCGCGGTAGCCGCGCTCCGGCGGCGCAGTGAACACGCCGTTCTGATACGCCGCATCAGCCATCAACGCATGCTTGGCGCCTTCGATGAAGACCCGGTTGTGCGGCGCGCAGCGCGCCGAGCCGCAGACCACTGCGATTCGGTCCACCGCATCGGGGAACAGCGCTGCCCAGTGGTAGGCCTGCATCGCGCCCATCGACCAGCCATAGACCAGTGCAACCCGCTCGATGCCCCACAGATCGGTGAGCATGCGGCGTTGCACCTGCACCGCATCGAAGTAGGTGATGCCCGGGTACGGCAGGCCCACGCCGCCGTCGTAGGCAGCGGCCGGTGTGTTCGACGGCGAACTCGACAGCCCGTTGCCAAACAGGTTCGGGATCACGATGAACCAGCGCGACGGGTCGAGCGCCGCACCCTCGCCGACCATGAACTGGGTGTCGTGGTGCTGCGCGCTGTATGACGTCGGATAGACGATCACGTTCGACCGGTCGGCGTTGAGCGTGCCGAAGGTCTTGTACGCGATCTGCATGCCGCGAAAGACGCGGCCGGACTGCAGGGTCACGTCGCCGGCTGGGTAGGTCTGGTGGTCGGGGGTGGGCGGGGTCATCAGGCAACCTCCATGCTTCGCATTGCGGTGTATTCGCCTTTCGGGCGGCCGGGCAGGCTCATGTCGGTGCCGCGTGGTTTGATTTCCAGATAACTGTACGCGGTGTACAGTAACAGATATGAAGCAAACCATGTGCCAGCTTCAACGGCCGCCCATGCACCATTTTGAACGCCGCCGCCCTGCGCCGGTCGGCGCCAGAACACGCCACGCAAAAGGTCGCCGGTGAGAACCGGGCCGGCCGATGCGCCGCGCCGCGCCGGCCGGCCGCGCTCCGAGAGCGCAGCGCTGGCGGTACTCGACGCCGCCTACCGGTTGACCGCCGAAGCCGGCCTCAAGGGCGCGACGATGCAGGCCATCGCCGCCGCGTCGGGCGTCTCGAAGATGACCATCTACAAGTGGTGGGAGAGCCGGCTGCACCTGCTGATCGACGCCTACCTGCGCCAGGCGACGCTGCTGCTGCCGATCTCCGAGACCGAGCCGCCGGCCGAGGCGATCCGCGCGCACGCGGTGCACTACCTGGGTGCGCTGCAGGGCGATCTCGGCCGGGTGCAGATGGCGGTGTTGGCCGAATGCCTGGCCGAGACCGGCGACTCGCGCGTCTTCGTCGACCGCTACCTCAGCATCCGCCGCGCTATCGGCCTGCGCGTGATCCGCTGCGGCCAGGTCGACGGCAGCATCGACGTGCACCTACCCGCCGAACTGCTCTACGACCAGATCTACGGGACGATCTTCTACCGCTATCAGTTCCGCCTGCCCGGGCTCGACACGGCCTTCATCGACCAGCTGGTCGCCTCGGTGCTGGGCGGTGCGATGCCGGATGCGTCGTCGACCGCAGCCGCTCGGGGCGGTTGATGGGTTGGCCGATCGGCCGGTTGACCCGAGCGGGCTGTGCAGGGCCGCTACCGAACCTGCCGAACCTGCCGAGCCTGCCGAACCTGCCGAGCCTGCCGAACCCGCCTCAAGCCCGCATCAAGGTGCTCTTGCCAAACAGGCTTTCGATCAGGTCCACCGCCAGCTCGGCGGTCTGGTTGCGCACATCCAGTGCCGGGTTGAGCTCCATCACGTCCAGGCTGGCCAGCCGGCCGGTGTCGGCAATCATCTCCATGCAGAGCTGGGCCTCGCGGTAGGTGGGACCGCCGGGCACGGTGGTGCCCACGCCGGGGGCGATGGCCGGGTCGAGAAAGTCGACGTCGAAGCTGACATGAAGATGCGTATTGGCGTCCAGCGTGGCCAGCGCCAGCTCCATCGTGTGGCGCATGCCCATCTCGTCGATGTAGCGCATGTCGAACACCTCCAGGCCGACCTGGTGCACCAGCCGCTTCTCGCCGGCATCGACCGAGCGGATGCCGATCTGGCGCAACCACTTCGGATTGATCGCCGGCACTTGCCCACCGATCTCGATCAGCGATTGCGGCCCCAGCCCGCACAGGCACGCCACCGGCATGCCATGGGTGTTGCCGCTGGGCGTCAGCAGGTGGGTGTTGAAGTCGGCATGGGCGTCCAGCCACAGCACGCGCAGCTTCTTGCCGGTCTCGCGGCAGTGTTTGGCCACCGCGCTGATCGAGCCCAGGCCCAGGCAGTGGTCACCGCCCAGCAAGATCGGCAGTTGGCCGGCGCGCAACTCGGCCAGCATCGCGTCATGCACTGCCTGGTTCCAGGCCACCACTTCTGCCAGATGGCGGTAGCCGTCCACCGGCGGCAGCCAGGGGTTGGGCGGGCCGGCCAGGTTGCCGCGGTCGGCAACCGTCAGGCCGTGGCCTTCCAGCACCGTCTGCAGGCCGGCCACCCGCATCGCCTCCGGGCCCATGCTGGCGCCGCGGCTGCCGGCGCCAATGTCGGTGGGCGCGCCGATCAGGCTGATGCGCGGCTTCATGCGTCGTCTCCCTGAGGTTCAGCCGCGGCGGCAAAACCGTAATGCTCGTCCAGGCACTGCCAGGCCTGCTCGGCAGTCTCGACAAAGTGGAACAGCCCCAGGTCGCTGGCGCTGATCATGCCGGTATCCACCAGGTGCTCGAAGTTGATCAGCTTCTCCCAGAAAGCCTGGCCGAACAGCAGTATCGGCCGGGGCCGGCTCTTGCCGGTTTGCACCAAGGTCATGGTCTCGAACAGCTCGTCCAGCGTGCCGAAGCCACCCGGAAAACACACCAGCGCGATGCTGCGCATCAGAAAGTGCATCTTGCGCAGCGCGAAGTAGTGAAACTGGAAGCACAGCTCGGGCGTGATGAACGCGTTCGGCTGTTGCTCGTGCGGCAGCACGATATTGAGGCCAATGCTCTTGCCGCCCACGTCAAACGCACCGCGGTTGCCGGCCTCCATGATGCCCGGCCCGCCGCCGGTGACGACGTAGATCGGTGTCGGCAGGGCGCGTGACCGCTCGGTCACCAGACCCGCAAAGCGCCGGGCCTCTTCGTAAAAATGGCTCATCGCCAGCGCCGATTCGGCCACGCGCAGCGCCTGCGGGTTGTCGGTGGCCCGGGCTGCGGCCAGCCTGGCGGTTGCGTCCTCGAAGCTGGCGATGCGGGCACTGCCAAAAATCACGATCGTCGATTCGATGCCCTGTTCCTGCTGCACCAGCTCGGGCTTGAGCAGTTCGAGCTGCATGCGCACCGGGCGCAGTTCTTCGCGAAGCAAAAAATCGATGTCGGTAAACGCCAGGCGATAGGCACTCTCCGGCCCGCCGTAACGGGTCGGTGGTTGCACGGCCAGTGCGTCTTGCTGGGCTGTGGGAAAGTTGCGGGCGGTCAGTTCGGGTAGCGGCTTGTCCATGCGCGCAGCTTAGCGTGTGCCACGCCGCTACCATGCCCGGCTGATGACCGTGCAAGCCCTCACACTCGACCTCGACGACACGCTTTGGCCTGTTTTGCCAACCCTGCGCCGGGCCGAAGCCGCGTTGCGCGACTGGCTTGTGCAGCACGCGCCCGCCACCGCCGCGGCCCATGACGCTGCGGCGATGCGCGCCTTGCGCGAGGCCGTGCTGCGTGACCGTCCCGACTGGGCGCACGACCTGGGCGCATTGCGCCAGGAGTGCATCCGGCGGGCCTTGCAAGCCGGTGGCGACGACCCGGCCCGCGCCGCCGACGGCTTCGAGGTGTTTTTCAGCGAGCGCCAGCGGGTGGATTTGTTCGATGATGTGCTGCCCGCGCTGGAGCGGCTGGCCGCCCGCTGGCCTGTCGTTGCGCTGTCCAACGGCAATGCCGATGTTCACCGGGTGCCGGGCCTGGGGCGGTGGTTTCACGCCGCCGTCAGCGCGCAGCAACTGGGCGTGGGCAAACCTGCGCCCGCGGCTTTTGCCGAAGCCTGCCGCCGGGCCGGTGCCGCGCCGGCCCACACCCTGCACATCGGCGACGACGCGGTGCTGGATGTGGACGGTGCGCTGGACGCCGGACTGCAGGCGGCCTGGGTCTGCCGGCCTGGATTGACGGCCGCGGGCAGCGCCGCGCCGCGCGGCCGGCCGCACCACGTGGTGGCCAGCCTGACCGAGCTGGCAGACCGCCTGGGGGTCTGAATCGCGCCGTCCATCCAACAGGGCGCGTAAATGTATGCAACTATCGCGCCAGTAGCCACTCTCAAGCAAGACCCCCCGCTTTATACTGGGTGGACATTCGGCAAGTTGGCGGGCCTCCACAGGCCAGGGCAGGACAAATGACGGTCAAATTCAAGGTTGTGGGTCTGCTGGCGCTGGGCGCCGTGGCAGGTGCACTCACCACCATGCAGCTGCAGGCCTTTGCGCGCAGTTCGCTAGCCCCCTTGCCGCTCGAGGAGTTGCAGCAACTCGCAGCCGTGTTCGGCATGGTCAAGAGCGACTATGTCGAGCCGGTGGACGAGAAAAAGCTGATCTCCGACGCCATCGGCGGTATGGTCGCCGGCCTGGATCCGCACTCGGTCTACTTCGACAAGAAGAGTTTCAAAGAGTTTCGCGAAGGCACGACCGGCAAGTTTGTCGGGGTCGGCATCGAGATCGGGCTCGAGGACGGCCTGGTCAAGGTGGTCTCGCCGATCGAGGGCTCACCGGCGTTTCGCGCCGGTCTCAAGCCGGGTGACCTGATCACCCGGATCGACGACACCCCGGTCAAAGGGCTCGGCATGGAGCAGGCCGTCAAGCGCATGCGCGGCGAGCCCAACACCAAAGTGCAGCTGATGATCTTCCGCAAGGACGAGAGCCGCAGCTTCCCGGTGACCATCGTGCGCGAGGAGATCCGCGTGCAGAGCGTGCGCGCCAAGACGATCGAGCCGGGTTATGCCTGGATCCGCGTCAGCCAGTTCCAGGACCGCACGATCGATGATTTCGCCCGCAAGATGGAAGAGATCTACAAGGCCGACCCCAACTTGAAGGGTTTGGTGCTGGACCTGCGCAACGATCCGGGCGGCCTGCTCGAAGGCGCGGTGGCGCTGTCGGCGGCCTTCTTGCCAGCCGATGTGACGGTGGTCTCCACCAACGGCCAGATTGCCGAATCGCGCGCCACGTTCAAGGCGTCGCCCGGCGATTACGCCCGTCGCGGCAATGCCGACCCGCTGCGCAAGCTGCCGGCCGGCTTGAAGACGGTGCCGCTGGTGGTGCTGGTCAACGAGGGCTCGGCCTCGGCCAGCGAGATCGTGGCCGGTGCGCTGCAGGACTACAAGCGCGCCACGGTCATGGGTGCGCAGACCTTCGGCAAGGGGTCGGTGCAGACCGTTCGGCCATTGCCTGGCGACACCGGCCTGAAGATCACCACCGCACGCTACTTCACCCCCAGCGGCCGGTCGATCCAGGCCAAGGGCATCGTGCCGGACGTGTGGCTGGACGAAACCGCCGAGGGCAATGTATTTGCCGCGCTGCGCATGCGCGAGGCTGATCTGGAAAAGCACCTGGGCAACGGCAAGGAAGAAAAAGACGAAGCCCGCGAGAAAGCCCGCGACGAAGCGCGCAAGAAGCTCGAAGAGCTGTCCGCCAAGACCAAAGAGCCGCCCAAGCCCTTGCCGGAGTACGGCGGCCCCGAGGACTTCCCGTTGCTGCAGGCGGTCAACCAGCTCAAGGGCCGGCCGGTAGCGGTCAGCAAGACCATGAGCGAACGCAAGGCCGCGCTGGACGTCGACAAGCAATAGCCTGCGCTGGCGTGCGGAGCCCGAAGCCCACCGCCTGGTGGGCTTCGTCGCTTCTGGTGGCCGCACACCCGCCACCCGCCACCCGCACGCCTCAGCGGTATGCTTGCCCCGATGAACGATGACCAACTGCTGCGCTACTCGCGCCATATCCTGCTGGACGAGATCGGCGTCGAAGGCCAGAACCGTTTGCTGCAAAGCCATGCCCTGGTGATAGGCGCGGGCGGCCTGGGCTCGCCGGTGGCGCTGTACTTGGGCACGGCAGGCGTGGGCCGCATCACGCTGGTGGACGACGACACGGTGGACCTGACCAACCTGCAGCGCCAGATCGCCCACAACCTGGCACGGGTCGGCCAGCCCAAGGCCGACTCGGCACGCCAGACCATCCACGCCATCAACCCCGACGTGCAGGTGTTGCCGGTGACCAGACGCGCTGACGCCGCCTGGCTGGACGAGGCCGTGCGCGGTGCCGACGTGGTGATCGACTGCAGCGACAACTTCCAGACCCGCCATGCGGTCAACCTGGCCTGCGTGGTGCACCGCAAACCGCTGGTCTCGGGCGCGGCAATCGGCTTCGACGGCCAGGTCTCGGTCTACGACATCCGGCAAGCCGACGCGCCGTGTTATGCCTGCATCTTTCCACCCGAGGCGACCTTCGAGGAGGTGCGCTGCGCCACGATGGGTGTGTTCGCGCCGCTGGTGGGCATCATCGGCACGGTGCAGGCGGCCGAGGCGCTGAAGCTGCTGGCGGGCATCGGCCAGTCGCTGGCCGGCCGCTTGCAGATGCTGGACGCACGCACGATGGAATGGACCGAGATCCGCATGGCACGGCAGCCGGGCTGCGCGGTCTGCGGCGGTCAGCCCACAACCTGAGCCACCGCTGGGCTGCCGCCTGTCAGACCGCGGCGGTTTCGGTGTCGGCCAGCTTTTGCAGGGTGTCGGACTCGATCATTTGCACGCCGGGCGGGCCGCTGGCCAGCGCCATGACCAGCGCAGTGGCCACGGCATCGGCCCGGATAGGCCACAGCCGGCGTGGCATCAGCCAGCCCAGGGCCGGCATCATCAACTGCGCCAGTGACTGCGCAAGCGCCTCGCCCGGCCGGCCGGGCTGGCCCAGGCTGGTGCGCTGCCCCAGCAACAGCGACGGCCGGGCGATCACCAGGTGCGGCAGGTCCAGCGCGCGCAGGGCCTGCTCCATCTCACCTTTGACGCGGTTGTAGAACACCGACGACCTCGCGTCGGCGCCCAACGCCGAGATCACCGCCAGCCGGCTGGCGCCGGCCACCTTGGCCGCACGGGCAAAAGCCAGCACGGCGTCAAAATCGACCGCTCGAAAAGCGGCCTGCGAGCCTGCGACCTTCAAGGTGGTGCCCAGGCAGCAAAACGCCCAGTCGGTGGGCGGCAGACCGGCCACGCCGGCGCGGCCCAGGGCGGTGTAGTCCACCACCTGGCCCCGTGCGCGGTTGATACCGGCCAGCAGCGGCGCCAGCTGGTCCGGTTGGCGCACCAGCACCGTGATCTTGCCGATGCGCGGGTCTGCGCCCAGCTGGCCCAGCACCGCCCGGCCGACCAGCCCGGTGGCACCGGCCAGGGTGATACGCGGCAGGGTGGACAGCTTGTTAGACGACACCATCGCGGCCTCCAAAACAGGTGACCGGCGCGCTGCACGTTCGCGGCCGGCTGGCCTGGATCATGCCGCGAGTTTTTTGCATCGATTGCTCAGCGCTTGGGACCGGACGGCCGGCCACCCG
>Ga0209181_10007465_pt1 | contig 14975 bp, 10 predicted proteins | sample MAT05_FD_187208 | JGI IMG/M metagenome (GOLD analysis project Ga0209181, IMG submission 187208) | Freshwater microbial communities from Lake Fryxell liftoff mats and glacier meltwater in Antarctica - MAT-05 (SPAdes) (version 2) | ecosystem: Environmental > Aquatic > Freshwater > Ice > Liftoff... | reverse complement strand
TTTCAAGAACGCGTTGTGGCAAGACCTCTGCACGCAACACACCGGGTCGGGGCCCGGTGCAGGTCCGGAGCACGACAAGCTGCTGCTCTACAAGAAGACCCAGAAGTTACTGGACCGTTTTCTCTTCGTACTCTTCAGCGAAGACAAGGGGCTGCTGCCGCCCAACACGTTGCGCGGCATCCTGGACCAGTGGCGCAAACTCACCGAACTGGACGAGTACCGCCCGCTGTACGAGCGTTGCCAGAAGTACTTCGGCTGGCTGAACACCGGGCGCACGGTAAGCCAGCAGGCGTCTTCGTCCCGTCCTGACGGGAACATCTTCGCCTACAACGGTGGCCTCTTCAAGCCCGATGAACTGCTGGACACGGTGCGCATCAGCGATGCTGTGCTGGAGAAGCACTTGGGCACGCTCACCAAGTACGACTTCGCCAGCGAGGTGGACGTGAACATCCTCGGCCACATCTTCGAGCACAGCCTCAACGAGATAGAAGCGATCACCGCCGAGCTGGAAGGCCGCGCCGTAGATGGCAAGAAGACGAAGCGCAAGAAGGACGGTGTATTCTACACGCCGAAGTACATCACCCAATACATCGTCACACATACGGTGGGCAGGCTGTGTACCGAGAAGAAGGACGAGCTGGCGCTGATCGAGGAGGATTACGCGCGTGGCCGCAAAGGCCGACTGAAGAAGACCGTGCAAGAGCTGGACACCAAGTTGGAAGTGTACCGCAGTTGGTTGCTCACCCTCACCATCTGCGACCCCGCCTGCGGCAGCGGTGCCTTCCTGAACCAAGCGCTGGATTTCCTCATGGCCGAGCACCGCTACGTGGACGAGCTGCAAGCCAAGTTGCTCGGGCATAGCATCACCTTCAAGGACATCGGCGACCACATCCTGGAGCGCAACATCTACGGGGTAGACATCAACGAGGAGAGCGTGGAGATCGCGCGCCTCAGCCTGTGGCTGCGCACCGCCACCAAGGGCCGCAAGCTGAACGACCTCAGCGGCAACATCAAGTGCGGCAACAGCCTGATCGACGATCCCAACGTGGCCGGTGACAAGGCCTTTGATTGGAAGAAGGAGTTCCCAAGGGTGTTTGCGAAGGGAGGGTTTGATGTGGTTATTGGGAATCCGCCGTATGTCCTGTGTCAGCAATCGAATACGCCAGCTATTTTCTTGGATGTATATAAGTCGTTTGAGGTTGCCAGTTATAAAATCGACCTGTTCCACCTCTTCTTTGAAAAGTCGATCCAATTGTTGCGCAGCAAAGGACGACTCGGCTTCATTACACCCAATACATACTTGACTAACAAGCATATCAGCCCGCTTCGAAGGCACATCCTTAATTCTGCTTCCATAGAAACGATTGTAAAGCACGATGACACAGTCTTTGAAGATGCCTCTGTCGACGTCGCTACAATCACGTTGGTGAAGTCGAAAACCAAGGACCACGTAGTGCACGTAATGCAAGGTTCGAATCAAGCATTCCACGGGATCTCTACGAAGCCTCAGACTGAGTGGGAAGAAGATCCCAATGCGATCTTCAACTTTGAAACTCGCATGTCCATGGGTAGCATGGATACCGTTCCACTGGGCGAGATATGTGAGACATATTTTGGCATCCAAGCGTTTGATCGTAATACGGCGATTCGAGACACGAAGGAGACACCGAACTGCCTGCCTGTCATCGACGGTGGGGACATTTTCCCATTCTCAATGGCGGTTCCGAATAAATTCTTCGACTACCGACCGGAGAATATTAAAAGCGGTGGAGATTGGAAGGTCTATGAGCGCAAGAGAATAGTAGTTCGGCAAATTGGGCAAGTACCAATCGTTGGACTATCTAACGAGGGCGTTCTCGCCTCCAACACATTGTACAGCATCTACCCGAAGCAGAACGATTTGGACCTGAACTATCTGCTGTTGGTCCTGAACTCTGGTTTCATAAGAAGCTATTGGAAGTACACAGTTATCCTAACAGACTCACTGTTCCCAAAGATCAAGGGGTATCAGCTCAAGGAGCTACCTATCCGGTTAGTGCCATTGGCGGAACAACAACAGTTCACAGCGATAGCCAGTGTTATGCTTGAATGGAATACGGAGCTATTCGGGCATATAAACGCATTTCTCAAGCTCCTCCAATCCAAGTACACCCTCCCCAAGCTTTCGCGCAACTTGGAGAACTGGCCCGCGCTGGATCTCAAGGGATTCTTGCAGGAGCTGAAGAAGGCAAAGGTGCCCCTGAGCCTTGCTGAGGAGGCGGAGTGGCTGGGCTACTTTACCGAGCAGCAGGCCAAGGCCCACGCGCTGCAAGCGCAGATAGACAAGACGGATCGGGAAATTGATGCGCTGGTGTATGCGTTGTATGGGTTGACGGCGGAGGAGGTGGGTGTTGTGGAGGGGAAAGCTTGATGTATTAAATGAGATGGACCATGTCAAATAAACAACCACCAGAATTGCCATCAACCGAGGAAGTAAAGCAGGCAATTGAGTCGTTTCTAAAGAATGAAGATTGGTCAAGGCATACGGACGTAGAGGGTGCCGATGAGTTCTTGGAGCGCATGCGTACAAGGCTTGGTGTGCTAGCACGATCGTTTGTGCTACTCATACGACCGAACATCCCTCCAACCGGTCAGCGCTTCTATCGGCTTCGTTTGAGTAAGACGCCTCTGAACGAAGGATTGTTGAGTGAGTATGGCCCTCCACCGATCGATCGGGCTGGCTTCGATCGTTGCAGCATTATCGGGCATCCGGTCATGTACTGCTCCGCTAACCGTGCCACAACTTTTCAAGAGACTCTTTTTGTTGCAACGGAAACTGCACCGCTCCAATACGGGTATTTATCGGAATGGAAGGTTCGCGAAGGCTGTAAAGTGCATATGACCCCGTTTGTCTTCAGCGAACTCCCAGAAACGAGCGAACTTCATCCTATGGTTGCTTTTGCACGGGCTGCTGTCAGGAAGCAACTAGCTACCCAATACTCGCCGGGACAGATCAACGGCGTGCTTGAAACAATGGAGTATCTAAGCCAGTTGTTCTTAAACGATACTGCAAAATCCATTTCGAGCTTTATCGCTCACTCACACCTCTACGCGAATAACCCGGCACGTCCGGATATTTTCCTCTATCCAAGCATTCAAGCCAATCGTCTCAGAGCTAACTTCGCCATACAGCCCAACAGTTTGCACAAGATGGAGTTGGTCAAAGTATATGTCTGCGAAATCAGCGACTTTGAACCGATTGAGAAGCATTTCAACATAACGTGGACAATAGCGAAGGAAAATCACGATGGAGTACTAGACAGGCGACTGATCAACCTTGAGGATGATGCCACGCTCTCACTGAAACTCTTAGAAGATTTTCAAGGAATGCCATAATCTCTGTGTTCTAAGTATTCCCTTTACCGAGGAGGCGGAGTGGCTCTGCTACTTTACCGAACAGCAGTCCAAGGCCCACGCGCTGCAAGCCCAGAGAGACAAGACGGATGCGGAGATCGATGCGCTGGTGTACAAGTTGTATGGGTTGGCGGAGGAGGAGGTTAGGGTGGTGGAGGGGATAACGAGTACGTAGCAGGCATGCTGAGCGGGAAACGTCCGCCGAGCCTCTGGCTCGGCGCTGAGCTAGGAGAAAACGCCGAGCCGGACAGCAGCGCTGACCGTGCTGAGCCGGAGCAGAGCGCCGAGCCAGGGGCTCGGCGGTCGGCTGAGCGGACGGATCTCTTCTTCGATCCGTACGAAGAAACGCAGATCAGCGAAAAACGCTTGCCGCACTGGAAACAGGACGGCAAGCTGTACTTCGTTACGTGGCGGCAAGCCGACAGCCTGCCGCGTGAGAAGCGCGAACAACTACAAAGCGAGCGCGACACTTGGCTTGCCCGGTACGGCGGCACACCACTGCAGGAACTCTCCGTGCAGCTACGCGTGGAATACTACCGCCTCTTCGATGCCCGTGTGCAGCAGTGGCTCGATGCTGGGTACGGTTCATGCGTGCTTAAGCACCCCGGCCCGAAGCGTATCATGATCGATGCGTTGCACCACTTCAACACCGTGCGTTACCGGTTAGGCACCTTCGCCATTGCGGGCAACCATGTGCATGTGCTCGTGGCACCGGTCGCGGGCATCGACCTGTCGGAGATCACCCACAGTTGGAAGTCCTTCACCGCGCACGCCATCAACAAGCACCTTGGCCGTACCGGACAATTGTGGCAACACGAGAGCTACGACCATCTGGTGCGGAATGAGGAAGAGCTGCGCCGTATCGAGGTCTACATTGCCGATCATGCGGACCAAGGCTGGCATGTGGAGAAAAGCGCACTGCAGTGACCACCGATCACGGACAGGAGATGAAGAAGGCGAAGATCAAGCTCCCCCTTCCTGAAGAGGCGGAGTGGCTGGGCTACTTCACAGCAGAGAAAGCGAAGGCACAAGCGCGAAGAGCAGATCATGAGGACGGATCGGGAGATCGATGTGCTGGTGTACGAGTGATGTTCTTACGGAGGTGAAGGTGGTGCAGAGCGGAAGTGAAGCCGCCGTCTCAACGGATCTGCATGCACCCGGGACCAAAGGTGCATACGGGCCGCGCACTGTCATTGGCGCCGCATAACTTTGAGGCTCAAATGCGCTCAACGCTGGCAGCAATGCTGCGCGGGGTGTGAACGGCAACCTACCATGATCAGCAATGTCACCAAAGGAATGGCACAGAATTACGACCGAACAGACCCCAATGGCGCCGATGAATACTTTTTGAATTGCATCAGGATCGGTGATCTGAAGAATGCGATGACCTGCTTTGACCCTGAAGCAATTTACATAGACAAGGAAGGGAACACCATTCGTGGAGCCGCCAACATAGAAAAGGTAGTTGCGAACCTGTGTAAGATGAAGGCGGACATTACGGTGTACGAACACAAAGCCGCTGCGGTGGGGAGTGAAATGATGTATTGGTTGGACAAGTGGACCATGACAGCAACAGACCCTCAGGGAGCTGCCTTGACCATGAAAGGCGCTTCTGCTAATGTGATGCGCAAGAGCGCTGATGGCATTTGGCTTTGGCTTGTTGACAACCCTTTTGCAGCCCCCTTTTTCGCGGATCGATAGTCTGGGTCCTCCAACGGAATTTCAGCCGTGCGCTAAGTGGACCTTGGTGATCGGTCGGCTGGGGTGGGCCGATGAACGAGCGTGGGATAAATGGATCATGGACCTGCTCCGCTCGACCACCAGGCATTGTGGCGTCATCGTATTTGGGTGCTGGACCCTAGAGCCATCAAGCCCCAGCAGCCCAAAGCCCATTCGTGCAGGCAACAAGGACCGCTGGGCGTTAACTTCAACCCACCATGAGCACCAAGGACCCCAAAGAAATGACACCGAACTTCGATCGAACAGACCCCGATGGCGCAGATGAATACTTTATGAACTGCATCAGGATCGGTGATCTGAAGAATGCGATGTCCTGCTTTGACCCTGAAGCAATTTACATAGACAAGGAAGGGAACACCATTCGTGGATCCGCCAACATAGAAAAGGTAGTTGCGAACCTTTGCAACAGGCAAGCGGTCATTGAGATCCATGAGCATAGGAATTTCCCGATCGGAAATGACATGATCTACAGGTTGGACAAGTGGAGCATGTCAGCTACAGACCCACAAGGCGCACCTGTTGCCATGCAAGGGGCTTCTGCTCATATGATGCGCAAGAGCGCTGATGGTATTTGGCTTTGGCTTGTTGACAACCCCTTTGCAGCTCGCTTTTTTGCTGACTGAGAGACAGGGTAGTTCCAAGTAGATCAGCCTTACGCACAACCGGACCCGGCCAGTAGGCTGCTGTGATGGGCCTATGATCAAGCATGGTACAGACGCGTCAGTCTGCTGCTCCCTTCGTCCACAAGGCTTTGTTCCTTACCATGAAGCCGTGCAGGCCGCTGGCTGCCGAACCGAGAAGGGTGTGCAGGTCATCGCTGTACGCAGGTGCCTTTTGCCAACGCGGCAGGTAGTGTAGCACCGTCTTTACCAATGCAAGGTCCGCACCGCCATCACGTGTGCGTTCGGCCATGAAGTAGTGCAACGGACCCGGGCTGCTGTAGTGTATTGTGCGCCCTAGGATATCGCTGAGCATGGTGCATACTTCGGGAAAGGCGACCAGATCCGGCCCGGTGAACGTATACGCCCTACCTGCATGCGGCGTGGGATCCAGCAGAATGCGGGCGATCCCCGCACCGATATCGGCCACATCGGTCCATCGGAAGGGTGCCTTCCCGGCGGGTAGCACGATACGGTCATTGTCCCGGATCCCTTCCAATAGCGTGGTGGTGAGATTATCCATGAAATAGCTGGGCCGCACGAAGGTGTAAGGCAACCCACTGCGCAGGATCGAGCGTTCGATCTTCGCGTGCGGAATAAACCGGATGTGCTCTGCCCCTTGCACCGAAAGGAAAACGATATGGCGGACACCTGCCGCTACGGCGGCCTCAAGGAACGGATCGAAGTAGCGTGGCACATCGGACAATTGAGGTGGCCGCATCAGGAACACCGTGTGCATGTCCTGCAAGGAACGGTGATAGGTACCGGGTGTGGCAAAATCCAACTGGCGCACGCCTGTCCTTGCCGTCCGCACAGCACGAACCGCTTGGAATATTGCGGGAGAGTCAGGCAAGTGCTGCAGAACGGCGCGACCAACATGACCTGTGGCGCCGGTGATCAAGGTGTTCCTCATGGTAGGTTGCAAAGGACAGACTCTTTTGCTCAGGATCTCATCTGCGCGGGCCCATCATAACGAGACCTTGGTGAAATGCAAGATGTGGATATGCGTTCCACGGATCCATGCGCGGTGTTGCTCAGTGCATTGACGAAGTGGAACACTCCGCTGTAGAAGCGGGGCTTCGTGCGTGGATCACGTGAAGATCCATACCTTGTTTACGAACCGGCATTTTACGGACCGACCTGAACGCACAACGATGAGACTTTCAACCGCTGCTTACCTCGCCTTCCTGCTCCTCGCGGTCTCCTGTAGTATGGGAGAGGACAAGGATCCGCCGCAGCCCGAACCGGCCATTGGCAGGACCTTCCACAACGAGGTAACGGAGCCGGACTCTGCTGCAGAACGCACGAGTGGCTATTCGGATCCGATACGCAACGTGGGGGCCGACTCGCTATAGAGCATTTGCGGGCCTTCGGGCAAGGTGGTGGAAGCACCACATGGAAGCCGTGGAACAGCCCGAACATGGTGGAGCGATAGTGTCCACAAGACAACCGGAGTGGGGTGCAATAGGGTGGCCAGCAATACAGCTTGCTCTTGCCTGCTTTATGGGAAGTGGATCAAGCCGCTTCAGTTGCCTCCACGCGCGATCTCGCGGGATCAACCCGTTCGCAAGAGGTGGTGCAGGTCAAGTGCGTTACGGTGCGCGGCACCGGACATCGTATTATCGAAGAAGGCGAAGGTGTCGCCATCGCCCATTCTGTTCGCGATCATCTGGGCAGCCAATTCCTGTAATCGTTCCGGGCTGTACACGCTTCGGTACATCTGCGGGTTGCCATGGAACCGGTAGTAGCTGATGGAACGATCGCCCGCAGCCAACACATGCTCCGTGATGAGCGGAGGGTCTGCGGCGACACGTGCCATGCGCAGTTGCCGCAGCAACTGTTCTACTCCACCGTGGATCCATGAAGGATGCCTCGGTTCCACCGCCAATGCGCCTTGATATTCACTCGCCAGCGTGCGCAGGAACTCCTCCACGTCGGGCGTGAAGGCCAGCGAAGGGGGAAGCTGGACCAGCACTACGCCCAGCTTGTCACCGAACGCCGCCAACGTCCGGAGGAAATTCACCGCATCATCCACACGGGTGAGGCGCGACACATGCGTGATGTCCCGGTGCATCTTTATCGAGAAGCGAAAATCTTCGGGAACCGTTGCACACCAGCGGGCGAACGTATCAGGCCGATGGTACTTGTAATGGGTTGAATTGACCTCGACGGCGTTGAACATTTCGGCATACCGGGACAATGCCGACTGGCCCTCCGCGCGTGCGCGCAGATCGGCGGGTAATGCCCAGCCCGCCGTTCCGACCTGGTAAAGCGATCTCGGACCTTTTGCTCCCATTTCCATGGTACTAAGCTTTATTGTTCAAAACGTGCCTTAACAAAGATGTTCGGATCCTTTACCGCCTGCCAGGCGATCCTGGGGCTAATGCGAATGCCTTGCCGTAAAGCGGCGCGGAACGGAGTTTCTCTTGAAGTAGGTCAGCGTATACGATCCCAGCCGTAACGAGATCGCTGATCAAATGCACATCTCGGTACATGCCATCACAACGCACCCCAAGAGTATCGTGGAGAAGACCGCAGCACATACGCCCGGGGCCATGGTGAAGATGGCCATCCGGTCCGGCTCGATCTCGGGGTAGGTATTCGACGTTCGCCCGACCGACGAACGCATGAAATCGTCGAGCGCTCGAAACAGCACACCTCGCTGTTGCTGAAGCGAAAGTAGATGGTTCGGGCAAGGAACTCCTTGTCATTGATATGGTTATTCGACCCGAATAGTGCTGTCACCCTTTGTGGGTATTGCAGCCTACAGGTAGTGCTATTTCCTTTACAGTTGCGGCCAACGGTGGTCTACCGACCCCGAATCGCGTCAACCAAACCTCTAACCCCGACAAAATGCGACAAAGACGATACTTACCCAACGTGCTGGCACTTTGCCTGTTCGCTCATGGCAGCCTCCTCTGTGCCCAACAACGCCAGACGCACCACCTCCTGCCAAACATGATCGGCCTTGCATTGAACCAAGGTCCTGGACAGCATTCCGGAGAGGATCGCGGCAATGCTCCGATCAACGATGAACCCTGCGGTGCGGTGCCGCAGGATTTGATGATCGGAAGTACCGTCAACTGGACCGGGACCTACGAGGGAGCTACGGACAGTGAGGGCTATGATCTGAACTCCGTGTGGGAGTCCTTCACGCTGTCAGAGTGCGCTACCGTCACCATAAACCGTTGCGGTACCACTCCTATACAGCCCAACGGTTTGAATTTTCTCCGGGGCGGTTCATGCGATGCGCTGACCACCTTCCACGGTACTTCGTTCAGCACCCCGGACTGCGGCGACGGCAACTTGGTCCATACGTACTATGGTCTACCTGCAGGAACGTACTTCATCTACTTGGGCGATATGGCAATGGGGGAAGGAACCTACAGCTTGGAAGCCACGGCTGTCGCCTGCGCCCCGCCACCGGTGAACGATGAAGCGTGCGCCGTGACACCGTCCGTGTTGGCACCGGGCACAAGCGTCACCTTCCAAGGAACGCTGGTAAGCGCCACCGATGCGGAGGGTTTCGGCCCCTCTTCGGTATGGGAAGCCTTCACGCTCACCGAATGCTCGAATATAAAGGTGGACTGGTGCGGTAGTGAATATCCATACTTCTCTGAAAGCGCTTTCCTGATCGTAGGCGATTGCGCTGCCTTGGCTGATGGGGAGATCACATATATGTACCAAGGTGCGTCCTGCGGAGAGGAGGAGAACCTCTTGTCCGCAGCATATTCACTTCCACCGGGTACCTATTACCTCTTCATCCCCGATGACTATGGCGCGTCGCCTTATTACAACGCCGTGGTCACCGCCTCAGAATGTATTCCGCCGCCGGTCAACGACTTCTGCGCTGATGTTACGCCTCTACCGCTTGCCATTGGTGACACCTTGACGTTCGAGGGAATGACCACCAGCGCCACGAATACCGGAGATTTCGCACCTGATTGGCCACTCTTTAACGTGCCTACAACGTGGCATGCGTTCACGACCACCATTTGTTCAACGGTAAAAGTGAGCTACTGCAGCACTGATCCGCCCAACTACCAGTTCTGGTCTTTCCTGGCTCTTGACTGCCCTGCGGACAGCATCCGACAGGGTAGTTGGACAAGGGATGAATGCGGAAACATGAGTGCGACTATCTACTACTATGGTCTTCCTGCTGGCACGTACAATCTCCCGGTGAGCCGGGGGTACGAGCCGACTGACACGCCATATACGCTGGAAGTTACGGCAACTACGTGCGACAGTATATGCGCAGCATGGGCGGAAAACGGCATCCCTGTATACGAGAAGATCGGGAACGTGCAGTTCGCCGGGATCGACAATTCCTCCACGGCCGGTATCGGGTACGAGGACTTTACAGCGATCGCTGGGGAAGTGGTGGCCGGGGAAACGTATCCCATGACCGTAACCATTTCCAATGGAAATGGATATGAATTCGACCAGGTCCTGGTCTGGTTGGACGCCGATCAGTCGAACTCCTTCACCGGGAACGAACTGCTCTACACATCACCGATCGGCACAGGCCCTTTCTCGGCAGACATCATCATCCCGGCCGATGCGCTGGCCGGCACTTCGCGGCTGCGCCTACGTATGCACGACACTGATCCTACCCATGGACCAAGCACCGAACCTTGCGGTGGCACGCAGTACGGGCAGGTGGAGGACTACAGCCTGAACGTGACCGTAGGAACCGGAATTCAGCCGCTGGACGGATCATCCCTCGCGCTGTTCCCGAACCCCAACGATGGGCGCTTTACGGTCTCGCTATCAGTAGGTGGTTCCGCCCGATTCGAGCTGCTGGACCTCTCCGGTCGGTTAGTACACAGCACACAGCAACAAGTGGTGGCCGGGGTGCCAGTGCAAATGGATCTCGGGGGTACGTTGGCCATCGGATCCTATGTGCTGCATACGTTCGTGCAGGACCACCACAACGTTCAGCATGTGGTGATCCGCTGAACATAGGCGCATGACAAGGAAAGCCCGGTGGAAAGTTCCACCGGGCTTTCTTGCGGCGTAAGACCGAAGCGATCACGGGTGGATATCGCATTTCATGGAGCTGCGCTACGGTGCCATCACCCCTAGTGGGTAGCGGCACCAAGGAAGTTTGGCACCACCTTTATCCCAGCACCCAAGAAGAGTCCTTTTTACCTCTGCACAGCACATGAAACACATCCTCCTCACAGTACTGCTCTTTGCTCCATTCTGTGGCCATGCCCAACTACAAGGGCAGGCACGGTTGGATTCCCTTCTGAAGGAATTGCCAAAACTTACGGCGGACTCGAATGGGGTTATGCTGCTCTTGAAGATCGGCGGCCTCTACCAGTCGACGAACCCTGACCGATGCATGAGCTATACCCGAAAGGCCATGGCTTTGGGCGAGCAGGTAGCCTTTCCCAAAGGTGTTGCCCTCGCCCACAATATGCTGGCCTTGGCACAAATGGGCACGGGCAAGTATCCTGCCGCTTACGACAATTTCCTCAAAGCGTTGAAGGGCTTTGAAAGTCTCGGTGATTCACGTAGGGTCGCCACAACGTATGGGAACATCGGCATCCTCTTCTCCTACCAAGGGGAAACGAAGAAGGCCCGGGACCAGCAACATAAGGCGGAACAGATCGGCTTGGAGCTGGATGACTCCGACCTGTTGAGTGTGACGTATCTGGGCTTAGCCGCCACCTATGGCCCGGATGATGACCAACGCGTGGTGTTAGATTATGTCCAGAAGGCTGCATTCCAAGCGCAACGCGGGAGCGACAGCCTGCGCATCAGTGAAATGCTGGCCAATCTTGGAGCAGTCCACGCCAATTTGGAGGAATTCGACACGGCGCTATATTATCAAGAGCGCGCCTTACGGATCCGGCGGGAACTCGGAATGGAAGAAAGCACCAGCTCCATATTGGCCAACATCGGAAAGATCCATTTGAACATGTCCGGCTACAGGGTGGACGGCGGTAAGAATGAAGTGCCCCGCAGCAAGCGCTTGGAACATGCACAGCAGGCAATACGCTATTTGAAAGAGGCCATCATGTATGCAGAGCGCCACCACTTGACCGGAGCGCTCATTGATCAAAATCTAGCGCTCTCCAGAGCCTACGAAGTCCATGAAGACGATGCGCTGGCGCTGGATGCACACAAACGATTCGTGGTATTGAACGATTCGGTGTACAACGCGGACAACGCTAAGCTGATATCCGACCTTGAGACCAAGCGCATGGTGGAGTTGAAGGAGAAGGACATCGAGATCGCGCGTCTGGAAGTGGAAAAGAAACGCAACGAGCGTTGGTTCTTCATTGCTGGCATCGTATTGCTGCTGGGCATCATGGGCAGCTTGTTCAGGAGCTTCAGGAAACAACGGCAAGCGAACGTAGTGATCACAAAGGAGAAGAAACGCAGTGAGGATCTGCTGTTGAATATCCTACCTGCCGAAGTGGCCGAGGAGCTCATGGATAGCGGAACAGCAGTAGCCAAGCACTTTGAACAGGCCACGATCCTTTTCACGGACTTCAAGGGCTTTACGCAAGCCAGCGAGACCATGACACCGCAGGACCTGGTAGCGGAACTCAACACATGCTTCGCAGCGTTCGACCACATCATCACCGCGCGTGGCATCGAGAAGATCAAGACCATCGGCGATGCCTACATGTGTGTAGGTGGTTTGCCGGATCCCCAGTCTTCTTCACCCGTATCGGTCATACATGCGGCACTGGAGATGCAGGCGTTCATGACAAGTCGCAAAGCCGAACGCGATGCACAAGGCCTGCCCGCTTTCGAAATGCGCGTAGGCATCCACACTGGCCCCGTAGTGGCCGGCATAGTCGGTGTGAAGAAGTTCCAGTACGACATCTGGGGAGATACGGTGAACACGGCGAGTAGAATGGAAAGCAGCGGCGAGGTGGGACAGGTGAACATCAGTGAAACGACGTATGGACATGTTAAGAACGAGCCGGGTCTGATGTTCACGCCGCGCGGAAAAGTGCAAGCGAAGGGCAAGGGGGAGATGGAGATGTACTTTGTGTCGCATGCATCGTGAAGGTTGAACCGGGGGAGAGTTCGAGCCACGTACGGTCTAGGTGCAGCATCTTTGGTTTCCGTAGCGGCACCAGTCCCTGGTGGACGACCCGTTCTTCTGGCGTTGAGCAAGAATTTGAACGAGACCATGACCCGGCGCGGAACGGAGTTTCTCTTGAAGTAGGTCAGCGTATACGATCCCAGCCGTAACGAGATCGCTGATCAAATGCACATCTCGGTACATGCCATCACAACGCACCCCAAGAGTATCGTGGAGAAGACCGCAGCACATACGCCCGGGGCCATGGTGAAGATGGCCATCCGGTCCGGCTCGATCTCGGGGTAGGTATTTACACCACATAGGACACCCGAGGAAACCCGTGCTCTAAGCTCCATTTTCTTCCTGTTTATGGCTTGCTTGTCGCTGGGGTCTGCGGTCACGGCCAGACTTTCCGATGATTCGATAGAGCCACGGATGCGGATGAATCCCATTTTCAGCCAAGAGCAGTTGGGGCCATTCTGGACCATAGGCGATGTGGTCAGGTTCGACGTCAGGAGCAGGGAAGGAACAGGGTTCGGTGGATAGCGAGCATGCGCTGTGTGAGGTTTGAATGGAACAGTCGCAAACGCTAGCACATCGGGACTGCGCATGCCGCATGCCAGAGCGAGTAAGTGATGGTCTTGTGGCCGGATACCATAGTGTACATGGATACGCGAAGATGCGTGAACAAAGGATCCATTTTGCAAGTGGATCTCGACGTTGGGCAGCGGTGCGTAGGATGTGTTCAGGGTTTGATGGTGTGTGATCGACGGAGACATGCGAACCTCCAAATAGAACAGTTCGTTCTGTCGAATGTGTAAAGTTTTGGGTGGGTTTTTGTAACACTCTGCCTTGGCGACAGGCTCACGTTTGCATGGTAATCCACACGACCATGAACAGAACGCTATCCCTTCTATGCAAAGCACTCATTCTGTTCATGCTACCGGGGTCCATCTTCGCGCAACAACCTGTGCTGGGTACCACTTCCGATTTCGCGTTATTCACTGCGGCGGGCGCTTTCAGCAATGACGGAGCTACGATCGTAACCGGCGATATCGGCACCAATGGCGGTGCGTTTTCGGGCTTTCCGCCGGGGACGGTGATCGGCAGTATCCATGTCGCCGACGGGGCTTCCGCGCAGGCGGCAACGGATGTCGCGCTCGCCTTCGCATCCTTCTCTGCCATCACGTGCGGACAAGTGATCGGGACCACCTTGGGCAGCGGGCAGACACTTACGCCGGATGTGTATTGTCTTGGCGCGGCATCCACCCTGAACGGGAACCTGATCCTCGACGCCGCTGGTGATCCGGATGCCACATTCATCTTCAAGATCGATGGTGCATTGAGCACCACCACGCTATCCAGCGTCACCCTTATCAACGGGGCTTCACTGTGCAACGTGTTCTGGCAGGTGAACGGCCAGTTCGAACAAGGTCCGGGATCAACGTTCCGCGGTACAGTGGTGGCGAACGGCGCGATCATCCTCCTGGAAGGTGCGAGTCTGTACGGACGGGCGGTCTCGCAGGCCGGTGAGGTGCAGCTGCACAACAACATCGTCACCATCAGCCAGCAGCCTTTTGCGGCTGATATCACCGCCAATGGACCTGTCTCGTTCTGTATCGGGGGAAGTGTGATCCTGTCGGGCAACGTGGGCGGTACCTTCAATACTGGTGCCACCTCACCCACGATCACCGTTTCCACAAGTGGTGATTACTACGTTACCAATACCAACGATTGCGGAACGGATACCTCCAACGTGATCACGGTCACCGTGAACCCACTACCGGTCTGCACCATTACCGGCGACCTCACGATCTGCGATGGTGCCACCACTGAACTCTGCGCACCCGCCGGTGCGTCTTCCTATTTATGGAGCAACGGCGCGACGACCGCTTGTATCACAGTATCAGCAGCGGGCGCCTACTCCGTTACCGTTACCAACGCGGGCGGATGCAGCAGCACCTGCAACGCCACGGTTGTGGTTACGGGAGTTCCGGTCTGTACGATCACCGGCGACCTCACGATCTGCGATGGTGCCACCACTGAACTCTGCGCACCCGCCGGTGCGTCTTCCTATTTATGGAGCAACGGCGCGACGACCGCTTGTATCACAGTATCAGCAGCGGGCGCCTACT
>Ga0209181_10007462_pt1 | contig 14977 bp, 15 predicted proteins | sample MAT05_FD_187208 | JGI IMG/M metagenome (GOLD analysis project Ga0209181, IMG submission 187208) | Freshwater microbial communities from Lake Fryxell liftoff mats and glacier meltwater in Antarctica - MAT-05 (SPAdes) (version 2) | ecosystem: Environmental > Aquatic > Freshwater > Ice > Liftoff... | reverse complement strand
TGTTCTTTTTTTTTTGAATAAATACTATAAAAATTTAATCTGCCGGCAAAGCGCGTTACCGGCGCAAAAACAAAAAAAAAGAAGCCGAAGCTTCTCTTTTATAAATAGTATATTTTTTTATTTGTTTGCCGCCACTTTTATGTTGGTACTGGTAATCATATCGCCAATTACATTGGTAGCTTCTCCAATATAAATATCACCGCTCACAAATTTCAACCATGCATTGTAACGTTCTGCTTTGTCTTTATTGCTTGACGCGGCGGTATCGTATTTCATTTTGTCGGCTGCTAACGGTGTAACCATCATAATAGTAGCCAACTTAGCCAGTTCGTCGTTCTGTTTTAGGGTTTCCCGTAATTTCTTTTGTTCATCCTGGTATTTGGAAAGTTTTAAGCTATAAACCCGATCGTTTTGCTTACCTAACCATTCGGCGTTGGTTTTTATTAATGAAAAGGCACGATTTTCAGCTATTCGTTTTTCGCTGGAGGCTTGCACCGTTTTTAAATCGTAAGGGGTTTCCCACTTTTTATACGACGATTGAGCAATTTCGTCCCATGGCAATGAGTTTAAATTATCCTTTTCTTTAAACTTCATAAACTCGTATTCATCAGGCATTACTATATCGGGCGTTACTCCTTTTAATTGGGTAGAGCCACCATTAATGCGGTAATACTTTTGCAGGGTAAGCTTAATAGAACCAAACTCAGTACGACCGGTAAACATGTCTATCGGTTTACCAAAAGGGATTTGACGTTGCACGGTGCCCTTACCATAACTAGACGAACTACCTAAAATAACGCCGCGGCCATAATCCTGTATTGCTGCTGCAAAAATTTCTGTGGCCGATGCACTTGTTTCGTTAATAATTACTGCTAAAGGTCCGGTATATAAAACGGCTTTGTTATTGTCGCTCATTACTGTTGGCTTACCCACTTTTTCTTTTACTTGTACTACCGGGCCTTCAGGTATAAATAACCCAACAAGATTTATTGCTTCAACAAGGTATCCACCACCATTACCCCGCAGATCAAGTATTACCCCGTCCACATTTTCAGCTTTTAGTTTTATCAATTCTCTTGCTACGTCTTGCGCACAACGAGCTCCGTTTGGCTTTTCAAAATCGGCATAAAAATCCTGTAGAAATATGTATCCTATTTTTTCCTTACCCTTAATGATTGCACTGCGCACATATGATTCATCAAGCACTATTTCGTCGCGAACCAACGATACTACTTTAAGGGTGCCGTCTTCCTTTTTTAAAGTTAGCCGTACCTCGGTGCCTTTGTTTCCACGTATAAGCGTAACTGCATCGGTTACTGCATAACCCGATACATCAACCGGTTCGTCCATACCCTGGGCAACCTTCATAACAACATCGCCTACCTTTACCTCGCCACTTTTCCATGCAGGGCTACCGGTAATAAGGGTAGCTACTTTTATGTTCGACTCCTCTTCGCGCAGCGATGCGCCTATTCCATAAAACTTTCCACTCATTTGCTCGTCGAACGCTCTTTTTTCAATGGGCGGAAAGTAATCAGAATGAGGATCAAAGTAATTGGTAATGGTATTTACAAACAGATTAAAGCGCTCGTCATCATTAAACTTGTATTTCAACCTGTCAAAACTCTTGTCCATCATTTTTACCACTTTTTCTCTTGCTTCTACTTCCAACTCCTTATCACTTTTGTTGTTAGATGGCCCGGCACTATCTTTTTTTTCTTTGCTTTTATCGCGCTGGGTTAGTAAATCGTTGTAGCGATCAAGGGTCAGGTATTTTAGTTTTTTACGCCAAATATCTTTTCGTTGGGCTTCATTTGTACCAAAATCAAGTTTGTCTGAATTAAGCACAATCGTCTCATCAACCGAAAAATCAAAAGGTTTGGTTAATATCTGCTTATAAATTTCAGCAGCTTCTACAATACGTTTAGCATAAATTGAATTAACTAAAGGAACAAACTTTAGTTGAGCGCCGTTCATTTCGTCGTCGATGTAGGTTTCGAACTTACGCAACTCTTTTACATCCGAAAGTAAAAAAATGTTTCTGTCGGGGTCTATTGCGTCAATGTATTTTTTAAAAACATCTTTAGAAAATGCATCATTGATGGGCTTGGGATCGTAGTGGTTTTCCTTAATTATTTGCGTTAAGGAAGTAAGTATTTTTTCCTGGGTAGTGGCATTGCCATTGGCCCCATTAGATCTGAAAGCCCAAAATGTTCCTGCAAAAGCAACGATCAGTAAAATGGGCCAAACCTTTCTTTTAAACATAAATTGTACAATTTTAGTCATTCGTTCCAAAATTAACGGAAATAAGAAATTTAAATTTACAGCATTTTCATCTTAACAAAGGTTTTTGACCGGGGTTAAAAACCCGATAGATATCCTAAAATACCTAACAATCAAGTCATAACTTCCAAATAAACTCTTAGCATTTCAAGGCAATTTTCAGGCCATTAGTACTATTTTTTAAAAGGTAATACTCAGTTATCAGTAATAAGGAGTTAAAACAGAAACCTGCGTATTGATACTAGCAAAGATTATCTACTACAAATGATGGTATAGAAAGTTTGAATTTGAAAGTACTGCAGTTGCTTACATCCGCCCCCTTTGATACAACCTGATTTAACTATAATAAGGTGGAATGAAGTAGTTAAAAATGATGTAGAATTTTTTATGCCAGACTAGTTTTTCCCCTATTTTTGCAAACCAAAATTAATACGGAGGTCGTAGCTCAGTAGGTTAGAGCATCAGATTGTGGTTCTGAGGGTCGTGGGTTCGAAACCCATCGGTCTCCCCAAATTGGTAACCTTGTTGAAATAACAAGGTTTTTTTATGTTTAAACGCTAATGAATGAACTGGTTACTTTTTGCCATCCCTCTTATTTCGGGTTTTATAGGTTGGATTACTAACTGGGTTGCCATAAAAATGTTGTTTCACCCAAAGGTGCCCCGTAGAATACTATTTATTACCTTCCAGGGTATTTTTCCTAAAAGACAAGTTCAGTTTGCCGAAAAACTGGGCAAGCTTGTAAGCAACGAGTTAGTGTCGTTTGCCGATATTGAACAAAAGGTAACCGACCCCGCTAACCTTGAAAAAGTGATACCGCTGGTAGAGGAGCATATCGATCATTTTTTGCGCGAAAAACTAAAAGAGAAAATGCCTATGATTGCCATGTTTTTGGGCGAAAACACCATTATTCAGTTTAAGGAAATATTTGTAAACGAATTGAAAGAGTTGTTTCCCATACTAATGAAAAGTTATATGGGTACACTACAAAGCCAGCTTGATCTTGAAAAAATAGTAATTGCTAAGGTGAGCAATTTTTCGTCGGATAAATTTGAGGAGCTGCTAAACCAAATAATGGCGAAGGAGTTTAAATTTATAGAATTGATAGGTGCCGTACTAGGCGTTATCATTGGCATTGTGCAGGTAATAATTACCGTAGTATACAAATAAATACGAGGCCAATATTGGAAATACAATATGCAAAATGGTTTGGGGTTTAAAAAAGCCCGCTTACCGATTAGTATTTAAAAACATGTCATGTACGATGTTTAGTTTCAAACTTTGCACCACTAGTTTTGTTTCCGAACCGTTTATCATAAATAAATACTTTTCCTTTAAAAGCAATTGACCTTTACTTTTTAATTATTACCAACAAAATGAGACATTTTTTACTAACTGCTACCCTGTTATTTTCGTTAAATGTGTTTGCGCAAATGCCGCCAGGTATGAACCGCGGAGGTGCTATGGGGCAAAACATGAATATGGGCCACATTTATGGTAAAGTTACCAATGCTGCCGACAATAAAGGCCTTGAAGGCATTACTATACAATTACTAGGCAATAAATTTGACAGTGTTACCCGCAAACCTGTTGAAACAACATTAAAGGCATTCATCACCTCGTCTAACGGCGATTTTAGTTTTGAAGGTTTACCGATGTTTGGTAACCTCAAGCTTAAGTTTTCTTCAATAGGTTTTAAGCCTTTGGAACAAAAAGTATCGTTTAACATAAAAATGCCAAAGCCCGGCGAAGGTGGAGGTGGAATGCAGTCAATGTTAGGCATGGTTGACAAAGACCTTGGCAATATAAAGCTTGAACAGGATGCCAGCCGGTTGGCCGATGTAACCGTAACGGCTACAAAGCAATTGTTTGAAATGGGTATTGACCGCAAAATATTTAATGTTGACAAAAACCTGGTGAGTGCCGGCCAAACCGCCACCGAGGTAATGAAAACTATACCCAGCATTAGCGTGGATATAGATGGTAATGTAACCCTTCGTAATGCCACACCCCAGTTATTTGTAGACGGGCGCCCCACCACTTTAACCCTTGACCAAATACCGGCCGACCTTATTGATAAAGTAGAACTAATTACCAATCCATCAGCAAAATTTGATGCGTCGGGCGGTAACGCAGGCATTTTAAATATTGTATTAAAAAAGAACAAAAAAATTGGCTACAACGGCGGCATACGAGGTGGTATTGACAGTCGTGGAAAACTAAATGCAGGAGGAGATTTTAACCTAAGGCAAAACAAATTAAACTTTTTTGCCAGTGGTATTTACAATCAGCGCAAATCAATATCAAATGGTACCACCGACCGGTTAAATTTAACCACGCCATCCAGTCAAATTTACCAGGTGACCAACCCAATAAGCAATGGTTATTTTGCTTTTGCCCGCGCAGGCTTCGATTACCTGTTGGATAACCGCAATACCATAACCGTTACAGGCAGCTATGTTAACGGTAATTTTATATCAAACGACAATCAAAAAATTGACTCTATTATCAATAACAGCTTTACTTCATACAACAGGGTAATGCAAAACAGCAATTTCAACTTTAAAAATATAGGTGGTCAAGCCAGTTTTAAGCACAATTTTGCCAAAACAGGCCACGAAGTAACTGCTGATGTCAATTACAATAGCAGCCGCAATGAAAATGCCACTTTCATTAATACTCAAACGTACAGCACCGCTAATAATCCTAAAAACCTGCCGGTAATGCAGCAAAGTATAGGCAACGGAATGCAAACTAACGTTACTATACAATCAGATTACGCTAACCCATTGACCGATAAACAAAAAGTGGAATTTGGCGTAAGGGCGGCTATCCGTAACTATGAAAATCTTAACGAGCAATTCTTTTTCGATCATTTATCAAAGCGGTACAAGATTTCTAACTCCATAAGTAATAAGTATAAGTTTACTGACAATGTATTTGCCGCGTACAGTACCTATAGTTTGCAGGTAAACAAATTTAGCTACCAGTTTGGCCTAAGGGCCGAAAGCAGCAATTACGATGGAACTTTACTAGGTACCACCCCTACTACATTTAAAGTAGACTTTCCACTATCGCTGTTTCCAAGCGCTTTTGTTACCTATAAACTGACCGATAAGCAGGACGTTCAGTTCAATTACTCAAGAAGGGTTAACAGGCCAAACTTTTTTCAGTTGATACCATTTATTGATTACTCCGATCCTCAAAACATTAGCGTAGGAAACGCAGGCCTGAAACCAGAATTTACCAATAGCCTGGAAATGTCGTACAACAACAATTACAAAAAAGGAGCTAACTTTTTGGTTAGTGCATTTTATAAGCAAAACACCAACCTGATAACGCGTATCCAATACCTTGATGCAAACCCTGACACCGGTTTTCACTATAGCAGCTTAGACACTGTATTATTTAACACCTTTGTTAATGCCAACACCAGTGAAACTTTTGGTATTGAGCTTACCAATAAAATGAGCGTGGCCAAGTGGTACGATTTAACCGTTAATTTGAACATTTTTAATTCAAAAATAAATATCAACGATCCTAAACTTGGTAAATTAAGCAACCAACGTACCAGTTGGTTTGTAAAAATGAACAATGCCATTAAGCTGGGTAAAAATTACTCTATCCAGCTATCGGGCGAATATTATGCAAAAACAGTATTGCCATCCGAAGGCGGACGTGGTGGTGGCCGTGGCGGCGGAATGATGTGGGGTGGTGGGCCTACGGCTACAGCACAGGGCTATATAAATCCACGTTACGCGTTTGATATTGCCTTGCGTAAAGACTGGACATGGAAAGGCGGTACCAGCGCCTCGCTAACCTTAAGCATGAGCGACTTTATGCGTACGCAACTGTTTAGCACCTACAGCGAATCGCCGTTTTTAATACAAACTGCCGACCGCAGAAGAGACCCACAAGTGGCCAGGCTAAACTTCTCGTATAGGTTTGGAAAATTTGATGTAAGCCTTTTTAAACGTAAAAACACGAAGGTTGAAGGCGGCGGTGGAATGGATATGCAAATGCCGTAATAAGGTTATAGTTAAAATAAAACCGGGCTTACTTTAAAAGGTAAGCCCGGTTTTATTTTAAAACAATTCATATATTTTTAGGTAGAAAACATACCATAAATTTTAACAATCAGTAGTTTACATAAAGCCCAATTCCAACTGTGCCGCTTCCGACATCATTGTTTTGTTCCACTTAGGTGTCCAGGTTACCGATACATGCACATCGTTTACGCCTTCAAGTGCCCGTACCTTTTGGTCTACTTCTATTGGTAACGATTGGGCTGCCGGGCAACTTGGCGCAGTAAGCGTCATTACAACCTGTACATTGTTAATTGGTAAAATATCGACTTCGTAAATTAACCCAAGTTCATAAATGTTTACCGGCAACTCGGGGTCGAAAATTGTACCAAGACACTCAATTACCTTTTGCTTCAGGGCTTCCGTATCCATATTTTGCTGCGTTAGACGATTTACTTATTTTAAAAGCGAGGGCGTAATTTTTCATTTGTTTTAGCATGGCTGCCAAACCGTTAGACCGTGTTTGGGCCAGGTGAGAATGCATGCCTATCTGCTCAAGAAAACCAAGCTTCGCATTAATGATTTGGTCGGGTGTATGGTTTGATAAAACCCTAATCAACATGCTAATCAACCCTTTTACAATAACGGCATCGCTGTCGGCTTTAAATACCACTTTATCATCCCGGTAATCGGCCACAAGCCATACGGTTGATTGGCATCCCTTTACCTTGTTTTCATCTAATTTATAGTGATTATCAAGTACCTGCAATTTTTTGCCGAGGTCGATAATGTATTCGTATTTGTCATCCCACTCATCAAACAAGGCAAACTCCTCAACAATTTCCTGCTCAATGTCGGTTATCGGTTTAGTTTCTGACATGGTTATCGTAAAATTTGAACGGCCTTATTAATACCATTCACCATCACATCAATCTCCTGGGTGGTATTGTACATGGCAAAAGATGCGCGGGTGGTACCGGGAATATTAAATTTGTCCATAACCGGTTGGGTACAATGGTGGCCGGTGCGCACTGCTACGCCTTTATTATCAAGCAAAATCCCTAAATCCTGCGGGTGTACTTTGTCTACTATAAACGATACCACACTTACCTTTTTTTCACTGGTACCTATTATTCTCAGTCCTTCTACCTGCAATAACTTATCGGTTGCATAGGCAAGCAACTCCTCCTCGTGACTACGTATTTTATCTTTACCCGTTTCGGTTACAAAATCAAGCGCAAATTTAAAAGCAATAGTATCGGCTATATTGGGCGTTCCCGCCTCAAATTTATAAGGTAAGTCGTTGTACGTAATGTCATTAAATTTAACATCTTTTATCATTTCTCCCCCACCCTGGTATACATACATATTTTGCAGTAAAGCGGCTTTACCATATAAAACCCCTACACCGGTTGGCCCGTAAATTTTATGGCTTCCAAAAGCGTAAAAGTCACAGTCTAACGCCTGTACATCTATATCAAGGTGTACCGACGACTGCGCTCCATCCAACATTACCACTGCACCAAGCGAGTGGGCTTTTTCAATTATAGTTTCCACAGGGTTTACGGTACCTAATGAATTGGATACATGTACAACCGATACAATACGGGTTTTTTCGGAAATAAGATTTTCAAAAGCGTCCATATCCAGCTCGCCAGCAGGTGTAATGGGAACCACTTTTAACGTAGCGCCTTTTTCCTTACATAGCTCATACCAGGGAACAATGTTTGAGTGATGCTCCATTTCTGTAATCAACACTTCATCGCCCGCTCCCACATTTTTTCGCCCCCATCCGTTGGCCACAAGGTTTATGCCCTCAGTAACACCTTTAGTAAAAACAATCTCTTCTATACTGTTAGCATTAATAAAAGCACGGGCGGTTTGCCTGGTTTCTTCATATGCAGCCGTAGCTTCTTCGGCCATGGAATGTAATCCACGGTGAATATTTGCATTGTAACCGCTATAATACTCTACAAGTGCATCAATTACCACCTGCGGTTTTTGGCTGGTGGCTGCATTGTCAAAATATACCAATGGCTTACCTTTTATTAACCGCTGTAAAATCGGAAATTGTTGCCTTATGGCATATACATCAAACTCAGTTTGAACACTCGATGTCTCTATCATACCAAATCAAATTGTAATCTTTTCGAAATTAATTCCGTTACATAATCATGAACAGCAGGAAGTTGTATATGTTCCAAAACATCCGTGGAAAAGGCCTGTAATAATAAAGATCTTGCCATTTCCTCACCTATGCCTCGTGAACGCAGGTAAAACATACTTTCTTCATCAAGCTTACCAATGGTACAGCCATGCGAACATTTTACATCGTCGGCAAAAATTTCCAGCTGTGGCTTTGTGTTTACTGATGCATTGTCGCTTAGCAATATATTTTTATTAGATTGATAAGCATTGGTTTTTTGCGCCGCCCGCTGAACAAAAATTTTACCGTTAAAAACACCAGTACTATCATCGTCCATAATGCCTTTGTATAACTCGTTACTAAAGCAGTGAGGCTGCACATTGTCAACCACCGTGTGGTTGTCTATGTGCGTTTTGCCTTGAGCAAAATACAAACCGTATAAATGAGCTTCGCAATACTCAGCCTCTAACACTATATTTTGATTATTGCGTACAATGTTTCCGCTTAACGAAATAGTTACGGTGTGCACAACACTTTTACCTGTTTGGCGAATGTGCGTAGTGCTTACCTGGTTGGCCTGGTCAGCATCGTTTTGAATTTTATAATATTCAAAATAAGCGTCTTTCTCAACTTCTACCTCAAGCACCTGGTTGGTAAAACTTTCCTGCGTGCCAATGGTCACATAAGTTTCAACCATTTTTAGCTGCGCATTTTCGGCCACATGTACCAGGCTGCGTGGTTGAGCGAGTATATGTTGTTCGCGGGCATCGCATACGTTATATATGTACACCGGGTGCGATACTATTTTGCCTTTGTTTACATGTACAAAAACGCCTCCGTGTACAAAAGCTGTATTTAGAGCGTTAATACCATCGTTAAGATAAGCGCTACTGTGGCCAAGGTTGGATAACACTATTGTTTTGTAAGTTTCACTTGCAGCGGCAACTTCAAGGGGTAAAACCACTAACTCGTCAGAAATAACTTTTGAGAGATCAGCATTAAATAATCCATTAATAAATACCAATTTATTTGCCTCGCTGGTGCCAGGTAATTGAATAGCTTCCAAATCGACCTGGCTAAAACTAGATTTACCAGCCAGATCAGGAGTTAAAAAATCTTTGTTCAATACACTGCTTATGCGGGTGTATTTCCATTCTTCGTGCTTTACAGGTAAACCAAGTTTATTAAAATTGTCGAAAGCTTTTTTTCTGACACCCGATATAAGGGTACCATTATTGTTTTCTTGAAGCTGGTTAAAATATTCAGTAAAATATTCAGTATTGATCATTAATAAGTTTTTGTTGCAAATGGTCGTTTGCAAAAAATACAACGACCATTGTTTGTTTTAGCGGGTTAATAGGGGCAACTAAGGGCTATATGCCTGGTTCCAATATGTTCACTTCATTTTTAATAAAGTCGTAGCCACGCTCTTCAAGTTCATATGCTAGCTCCTTAGTACCTGATTTAACTATACGGCCATTGTATAATACATGTACAAAATCGGGCACTATATAATCAAGTAACCGTTGGTAATGGGTTACTACAAGCACCGCATTGTCCTTATTGCGCAACTTCATTACCCCATTTGCTACTATTCTTATTGCATCTATATCCAATCCAGAGTCAGTCTCATCTAAAATGGCCAGTTTGGGTTGTAGCATTGCCATTTGAAAAACCTCATTCCGCTTTTTTTCTCCACCACTAAATCCTTCATTCAACGGTCGGCTAAGCATTGGCTGGGCAATATTTACCAGCGCCATTTTTTCTTTCATCATTTTTAAAAAAGCTACCGCGTCCAAAGGTTCCTGGCCGTGGTATTTTCTTATTTGATTTACCGCCGTTTTTACAAAGTTGGTAGTACTTAATCCTGGTATTTCAACGGGATACTGAAAGGCGAGAAAAAGCCCTTCGGCTGCGCGTGCCTCTGGCGAAAGTTCTAAAAGATCCTTACCCAAAAAATCAACTGAACCTTCCAATACTTCATAAATTTCTTTACCTGCCAATACCGACGCAAGGGTACTTTTACCCGAGCCGTTTGGACCCATAATAGCATGAATTTCTCCTGGTTTAATTTGCAGGTTTATACCGTTTAAAATTTTTTTTCCTTCAATACCCGCATGCAGGTTATTTATATTCAACATAATGCTTTGTAGTTATTACTTTGTTTTGTTACTAAGACTTAATATAGAAACATTGTTATCCAACGCTGCCTTCAAGGCTGATAGCCAACAGTTTTTGAGCCTCTACTGCAAACTCCATTGGCAATTGGTTCATTACTTCTTTAGCAAAACCATTGATAATTAAGGCCACAGCTGTTTCTGTATCTATGCCCCGTTGGTTACAATAAAAAATCTGGTCTTCTCCAATTTTAGAGGTCGTGGCTTCGTGTTCAACCACTGCCGTGTTATTTTTTACTTCTATGTAAGGAAAAGTATGCGCCCCGCATTTATCGCCCAGCAATAATGAGTCGCACTGCGAGAAATTACGGGCGTTTGCCGCCTTTTTGCTTACATGTACCAATCCACGATAGCTATTATTACTTACGCCGGCCGAAATACCTTTTGATACAATGCGGCTTTTGGTATTTTTACCCAAATGCAACATTTTAGTACCCGTATCGGCCTGTTGATGGTTATTGGTAACGGCTACTGAATAAAACTCACCGGTTGAATTATCGCCCTTTAAAATTACACTTGGATATTTCCAGGTAATGGCCGACCCTGTTTCAACCTGTGTCCACGAAATTTTTGAGTTAATACCAGCGCAAATACCCCGCTTGGTTACAAAATTATAAATGCCGCCTTTGCCCTCGCTATTACCAGGGTACCAGTTTTGTACGGTTGAATATTTAATTTCAGCATTATCCATGGCAACCAACTCCACCACAGCGGCGTGTAATTGATTTTCATCGCGCATGGGTGCGGTGCAACCTTCCAAATAGCTAACATAACTACCTGCCTCGGCCACAATCAGGGTTCGCTCAAACTGGCCGGTATTGCTTGCGTTTATCCTAAAATAGGTTGATAATTCCATTGGGCAATGAACACCTTTTGGTATATAACAAAACGAACCATCGCTAAACACTGCGGAGTTTAACGCTGCATAATAATTATCAGTAATGGGTATTACTGAACTAAGGTATTTGCGAATCAGGTCCGGGTGGTTTTGTATAGCCTCGCTCATTGAACAAAAAATAATACCCAACTCGCCCAATTGCTCTTTAAAACTGGTACTGATGGATACACTATCTATGACTGCATCTACTGCTACGCCCGTCAACCGCTTCTGCTCATCTAACGAGATCCCTAATTTTTCAAAGGTTTTTCTCAATTCGGGGTCTATATCGTCAAGGCTGTCAGGGTTTATTTTTTGTTTGGGAGCCGAATAGTAAATAATATCCTGGTAATCTATAGTAGGAAACTTTACATTCGGCCACGTGGGTTGCTTCATGTTTAACCACTGCCGGTAGGCTTTGAGGCGCCACTGCAACATCCACTCCGGCTCATTTTTTTTTGCCGAAATAAAGCGAATGGTACTTTCATCCAATCCCTTGGGCGCTTCGTCTGCTTCTATATCGGTAACAAAACCGTATTTATATTCTTTTAAAACTTCCCTTTCAATAGTGCTTACATCCTCGTTCATAGCAAATCTGTTTGTGTAAATTTTTGGCAAAGGTACAAATGTATTAATAGACGTGTGTCATGCTAACGTTTCTAATAAACTTTATGATTAGCACCGAAACAAACGTTAAGTAATAAACAACATAGTACACAATTGGTTGCATTCAAGGCAATAGTTGGGATTTATGTAACGTATTAGCAAACTGCTCAAACTGAATTAGCTAACGGCAGGCTTCAAAAAATTTACGTATAATAAAATTAACGATGTATTAATTGAATATCCGTATTAACGGACAAAACACTTTAAGGGTTACTATTTTGTCCAATAATCAATCACCAGCACCTTATCAAGATGTGGTTTTAGTACATCGCCAAATGCTTTGTGGGCAGGATGAGGCAGGTATATTGCTCTGCCTTCTTCGCTATCGAACGTTAAAAAAAAGCTATGCGTGAAACCCTGGTTAAGATTTTCAGGACTATTGTTGAGACCATACTCAAATGCCTTTATTTCTTTTATTTTGGATGGAAGGCCCCGAAATGCTGCCTCCACTTTTTTAATGTTGGCATCGCTGGTACCATCTTTAAACTTAAACAGTACCACATGCCTTAGCTTTGAGCTTTTTGGCATTGAGGTGGTTTGTGCATGCATGGAGGACGAAAATAAAATGAACAAAAAAGCGACAAACATCTTTTGCATAGATAAATATTTTAATCAAAGTAAATACAAGATTGCACTAAACAATAATGTTTTTTGGTGCTGCAAAATTTTGAAAAAAGGGATACATGCTTATTTATTACGATTTTGAAGGCAAACGTATGCACGCAACGGTAACGTGGATGGAAAATGAAGGAACTATAGAAGTTGAACTGACCGACAAAAGACTACGAAACTTTCCCGGCGACCTGCTTTTTGACATAAGCCGTACCAACAAGGTTACTTATGTTGATGAGGACCCGCATAACAAACGCCTCTGCAATTTGCAAATGGTAGTGGGGCGACGACTACAGGAATTTGCCAACCAGGGTACGCCAAAGCAAAGCAGTTAAGGCTACCGGTTAATGCAGCTCTACACTTAGTAAATGGCATTGCCTTTTGAACTTTTGCCGCTATGATGGCATTGGCCATATATAATTTATACTTTGAACAATAGCAATGCTGCCACCTGCGAACCATGGCGGGTAAAAAATTTTATGTGCCCGGTATACTTTCCATTATCGAAAGTGTAGCTGCCACCACCGGTTCCCAAAAATTAGTTGGTGGCGGGGTTTATGGCAAACCATTGAAAACGGTTGCCGGTAAGCATTTTTAATGTTTTGCGAGGCCTGGTTTAGTGAATGTCAACAATTTGGCCGTCCTGTTTACTACCGGTAATTTTACAAGTTGCTTCTAATTGTATATTTGAGGGCGATATTTTTATCATTGATTGGTAATGCCATCAAGCGTTAGCGTCAATTGTTTATTTGCAAGCGCAATGGCTGTAGTTTTCTGTTTACCCGTGGTTTGCGCCTCAAGGGTATTGAACTTAATAAGATAGAAGCTTGATTTTTGATATTCACAAAGGTGCCACAGGGTGTCTTCATAAATTGCTTGGTATTGATGTGAAAAAGCGGGAATGGCTAACATACCCATCCTGTATAAGAAGCATTTTTGTTTAAGCAAAGTTGTTTAGCATATAAGCACCGTCTATACTCCCATAGCCTTTTACTTTTTTTAAGTGAAGGCAAACGAGAGCAGACCAATCATTAAAATAGTCAAAATTTTTGTAACAGATTTGATACTTTTTAAATTCTGTACAAAAGATGGGATAAATGTTTACGACCGATTTTATGCCCGATTAAATAACCGATAACCGACAATACCTGCCAATTCCTTCAAAAAATAAGGCCATTCCTGCAGCACCGTACCACTTGGAAGTAAATACTCGTACCATTTAAAAGTTTCGGAACGCACTTCGTAATTGCAGGGAAACGGCAATACGGCTAATCCTGCTTTTTTAAATACCAACAAGGCACGAGGCATATGTTGTGCCGAAGTAATTAGTAAATAGGGCGGTTGCAACCCAATTTGGCCCAGTAACTTGCCCGAAAAAACTGCATTTTCAAAAGTAGTGCGGCTTTTGTCGTCAAACAACACATCGGCTGGTTGAACGCCCATGGCAATAAACTCGTTTTTGACAAATGTTGTAGGCTGGGCTTCTCCATTTATTACGTGGCTGCCCGACGCGACAATTTTTTTAATCTTTTTTTGGTGGTAAAGTTTCAATGTTTGAATAAAACGGTCGGACGAACCATTGAAATAACCGTTTCCATATTGATCAAAGCTTTCGTACCCACCTAAAACTATACCGGCACTATAAGTTGTACCGGCAGGTAAGGTAACCGGCTGAGGTTGCCATGCAAACATAATGCTGTTGTAAATAGCCTTATTACTAAATAAAAATATAAGTAGAAGGGTAAATATTTCAAGCCTGCGTTTAAGCATGGGGCTTTTGGCAAAAAAACGCCAAACCAGCAACGATACTATCCAGTACCAGGGAACAAGTAATGCCGCAATTATTTTTGAAACAAAAAAGAACATCGGGGCGATTTTTTGGGCGAATATACCACCCAACCATTTACGAGCCAGGTTGCTTTTACAAAATAAATTTAAACCAACCCTTGCAACTATTTTTCAGCTAGCAATTACTTTTTAATAGTGAAGTCAATATAGTTTACCTCAATACTTTTAATAACCTCCACACTTGTTACTTTGGCGGCAACCGGCCCCTGCCAACACCAGGCTATAAATTCGTTTAATTTGTTTTGCGGTCCCGAAACAATGGCCTGCACATTGCCGCTATCGGTATTTTTTACCCAACCGGTAAGTCCAAGCAGCCTTGCGGTTTGCACGGTACTTTTACGAT
>Ga0209181_10007461_pt1 | contig 14977 bp, 16 predicted proteins | sample MAT05_FD_187208 | JGI IMG/M metagenome (GOLD analysis project Ga0209181, IMG submission 187208) | Freshwater microbial communities from Lake Fryxell liftoff mats and glacier meltwater in Antarctica - MAT-05 (SPAdes) (version 2) | ecosystem: Environmental > Aquatic > Freshwater > Ice > Liftoff... | reverse complement strand
CCCAGCGACTCGAGTCTCCTGCGCGCGGCACGATACGGATGGATCCGAGCATGTCGCCCTGGCCGCCGCTGCAGGCGCACCCCCTCTCCCCGCAACACGGGTCCGCGCAGCAAGGTTCCGCGCAGCAAGGTTCCGCGCAGCCAGCTCAGCGGACACCAGATCAGCGGACACCCGCGAGCCTCGACATGCGAGCGGGCAATGCGCACGAAACAGCGCTGCAGCCTCGCGTCGCTGCAGCGCGAACCGGTCGCACGGTCGAGATCGTCGCGCTCGTGGTCGCGGCCGTCTCGGCCGGCGCGATCATCTGGTTCGTTCTGATCTTGCTCGATGTGCTGCGCTGAAGCCTGACGCCTTTCGCGCTGCAGCTGGTGACAGCCCCGTCGAGATCATGCTCGCTCGTTTAGAGCTTGCCGGTCGCGCGCAGAATGCCGAAGGTGCCGAGCGCGAGGCAGACCAACAGCACCGCCAAGATCAACGCAAGCGTCGTGCGACGCTGTTGCTGCGGCTGCCCGGGTGGTGCGCTGGGAATCAACGACTGCGACGGGAAGCTCGGCCGCTCGATCGCGGGATAGCCTTGCGGCGGCGATTGTGAATAGTCGACCGCCGTCGCCTGCATTGCTGGGCTCATGTTTCCTTGCGGTGGCCACGGTGGTTGCGCGATCACCATCGCTTGTGTCGGGGCGGGGTGCGGGCGCTGCCCCGTCGCGCTCATCTGCGTGAACGACGGCGGAGCGCTCTCGGCATTGGCGCCGTAGCCGGCGGGCAGCTGCAAGCTCGCGGGGTCCATGCGAATGGTGTGTGAGGCCATCTTGCGAGCGGTGGCTGGGATATTGACCTCGTTGAAGGTATTCGGCGCTGTGGAGGGCGGCACCGTGTTGGCTGCGTCGAATGCGTGGCCGCGCGAGACTGGGTCGGACACGGTAATGGCTTCGGCAGTCGATGTGCCCGCTGGCGCGGCGTGGGCTCGGGCTTGGTAGGACCAATGCCCGTCGGAGCTCGGTTCGCTGAGCACCTCCACGATGTGTCGCGCTTCGTCCATCGGGCTCCGATCCATTTGCGCGGTGCCGCCCTTCAGCTCGGACATGCGCTGACGGCGAACCACCTCGCGCAACGCGGCCGCGAACGCGGCCATCGATTGAAAGCGGTGCTCCGGGTTCTTGGCCATCGCCTGCGCGAGCAGCTCGGACAGGCCGGCGGGCGCACTTGGAACACGTGTCGAGAGCGGCTCGGGTTGCGCGTTCAGATGCCACATCTGGTAGTCGAAATGAGTCGGGTTCGGGTGGTGTGCGCCGAACACGGGAGCGCCCGAGATGAGCTCGTAGAGAATGTTGCCGAGCGTGTAGATGTCGCTCGCTGGGCCGAGCGGCTGCGAGCGAATGTGCTCGGGGCTCATGTACTTGCCGGTGCCGATGGTGCGGTTTTCGGCGGTCGCGGGCCCGCCATACTTCGCGATCTTCGCGGCGCCCAGATCGAGCAGCTTGAGCCCGTGCGGCTTCTCGAGGCCGCGCACGGTCAGGAAGATGTTCTCGGGTTTCAGATCGCGGTGAATGATGCCCAGTTGGTGCATCGCTTCGGCCGTGTCGGCGATCTCGATGCCCATCGACAGCGCGTGCTGCAGCGTGACTTTCTCTTTCTGCAGAAACTGATGGAGGGTTTTGCCTTCCAGCACCTCCATCACCATGTGCGGACCGATTTCGGGGTCATCGCCCGCGTGGTGCACGCGCACGAAATTCGGATGTTGCAGCTCCCAAAGGGCGCGGCACTCGGCGCGAAAGCGCTGCACGATGTCGGTGCGGATGCGGTAGGTGACGCGCAGCACCTTGAGCGCGAAGTCGGCTTTCAGGATCTGATGTTCGATCAGATACACCTCGGCCATGCCGCCCAGCCCGAGCTGGGCCTTCACCAAGTACTGGCCAGCGTACGTGCGGCCGATCTGACACACCTGTCCGACGAGCTCTGACGGCTCGTTGTGCCGATCGGCACCGGCCGCGTCTGCGCCCGTTGATTCGGAAGAATGCCCCATCCTGATCCGCGCGATCATAGCGGAAGATGTGGCTGGTGCGCCGTCGATCAGCGCGCCGCGCGGGCGCGCGCTGGCGAAGGTGGCAGCAGCACCAGCTCCCAGTCGTTGACCTGCAAGATCGCGAGCGGCGTGAGGATGCGCTGCGCCTCACGGGACCCCGAGACGGATACCGAGACGCTCGGAACCAGCGGCTCGACGAAGTAACTGAGATCGCCAACGCCTCGCGTGAGGCGCGCGACCGTCGCTGCTGGCATGCGAAAGAGCGGAACGTCACTGTCGAGTGAGCCCCCGATGGAGACGACCGGAAAGTGGAGCGGAAAGGTACGCCCGAGCACCAGCTTGTGGCCCGCGCGTACCAGCAGGCGAGGCAGTGTGCACGGGCTCTCCCGCGCCAAGGTCAGCGACGCATAGTCCGGCGGAATGCCGAGCCCGCTCGGCGTGGGCGGCAGAAACATGAACACATAGCTGCCGGTGCTGAAGGTCGCGTACGGCGGCAGCGGTTTGCTGCGTTCTGCCCCAGGCGAGAACACGCCATCGGCCACGATCATCCAGTGGTCTTCGTGGTCCTCCATCATCATGAAGCGCTCGAGCCCCGGGAGCAGGATGTGCGCGTCTTCGCTCCCCAGGTTCATGCAGCCGCGAGCGCCCATACGCGGCGCGAAATCCAGGCCGCGAACGAGCGGAATGCGCTCCATGCGAAAGGGCGCAGGGGCCTCCAAGAGCACCAGGCTGGGAACCTCTAGCGGGCTGTCGAGCGCTACGAATCCGGATGCAGTCACGGCTGGGTCACAGTAGCTGGTCTCAGACGAAGCATGACCTCGGAACCGCTCGGCGCGCCAGTGTTGGCCCGAAGGCGCGTTGGGGCTGACAACAGCGGCATCCGCTCGCTACGCTTGCTCTGCCGATGCCGAACAACCACGAGCCGCTTGGGAGAAAGACGCTCGCGATGGGCCGCGACACAGTCGTCGACTCGCGTAAGCCGCTCGGGCCGCGTGGGACGCAGGTGCTCCCGTCAGGCCAGACCGAGCTGGACGCCGAGCCCGGGCCCGAAGGCCCCAGCGGTCAGGTCGTCCTGGTCGGCAGCGCCAAGCTCCCGAAGTCCGCCACCAACCGCAAGATCGACGTCTCCAAGGCCGACCCCCGCCGCATGCCGACGAATGTGCTCGCCAAGCGCCCGTCGAAGTTTCAAGCCCCCGACCGAGGCGAGCCCGGCGAGGCTGCTGTTGCGCCCGCTGCCGGCGTACAACGGTGGCTCTTTTGGCTCGGGGTTGCGAGCTTGATCGCGCTGCTGTTTTGCGCGTTGGCGCTTGGGTGGTTCATTCATTTGCGGCAGCAGGGGCGACTTTAGATTTTTTGCTGCGAGCTTGGTGGCGGCGGGCGCTCTTTGGGGGCACCTCGCAGCGGGGCGCGTGCCTATCTGTGAGAGGACAAGACGGACAAGAGGGAGATCGAGCAAGCCCGATGATCGAGCGAGCCCGTGACTTGCCTTCGAGCAGGCTTTGGCGCGCGGCGCTGTCACGCAAGCTGACGCCTGGGGTCGGCAGAAGCCGACGGCAAGCAGCCGCGACTCGTGGAGGTTGTCATGCTCAATCCGTTTCCGTTTCCGTTTCCGTTTCAGCAACTCGACGTTTACGTTTTCGCGCGTGAGCTTGCGCGCTCGGTGCACGCGGCCGGCATAGGTGACCGTGAGCTTCGTGATCACGGTGGCCAGGATGCACAAGGCGCCACCCACGGCGAAGCCCGAGCTCTCGCCGCGCCGTCACGGCGAAGGCACCCAATCACGTGTGGCATGTCGACTTGACGATCTTGCCGACGGGTGGCTTTCTGGGTGCCGTGGCTACCGTTCTCCTTGCCGCAGGTCTGGCCTCCTTGCCGCAGGTCTGGCCGTTCTGCTTTTGGCTCGGCGTCGTGCTCGACCATTACTCGCGCTCTGTCGTAGCCTGGCAACTGTTTCGGAAGCAGCCCTCTGCTGAGGCCATCGTCGCCTTGTTCGAGAGTGGGCGGAAACGAACCGGAGCGACGCCGAAGCACGTAATCTCCGATCAAGGCCCGCAGTTCGGCGTGGCCTACCGTGCTTGGTGTGCGATGCTCGGCGTGAAGCCACGCTACGGGGCGATTGGCGAGCATGCAGCATTGCGATCATCGAGCGCTTCTTTCGCTCGCTCAAGAACGAGATGTTAGCAAAGCGCGTGGTACCGCTCTGCCTCGCGTGCTGCGCGCCGAGCTCACGGCCTACGTGACGTGGTACCACACCACCGGCCGCATCAGGGTTTGGCTGGCCTCACGCCGGCTGAACGGCTCGCTGGCGCGCCACCATTGGCGAAACGCGAGCTGCTCGAACCGAGGGCGCGCTATCCGATCCGGGATGGCGAAAGGCGCCGTCGCGTTGGCGCCCTCGAGATCGTTGTCGACTCAGTCGGCGGGCGAAGCCATTTGCCGATCGCCTCGTTGCGCGAAGCAGCCTGAGGCATCTCGCACATTGGAGACATTGGTCGCAATGTGGATGCCATTGCGATGGATGGTTGCGTGCGATGCGCGCTACGTGTGCGATCGGTGCTGCATTGGCAATGGCGCTTGCAAGTTTTTAATGGCAAAAAGCTTCACCCCCGGGTGCCCCAAAGTTCGCTGGCACCATACACGGCTACTAGACGGTCCGCGCGGCTCGGCACGACTGAGGCCCGGCGGCGCCACGGGCACTGGCTCAACCTAGCGAGAAGCAAAAGCGCTATGTTCGAGCTTCTTCAGCTCGGCTCCAATGGCTATCAAACGCGCGCCGCGCTCGTTGGGCCAGCTGGTGCGCGCCTTGTTCCAAGCGTCGTAGCCAGCCTTGATGGCGCTGGCTGGTGGCCCACGTCGAGAAAGTATTCGCGCAGGAGCTTGTCTACCGTGCCCACGCCACCAAGCTTCAGCCCGTGGTTGCGCCAGAGCTGCACGCGAGTGCCGTCGTCTCATGTGACAAGATTGCCACCAGTAGCGTGTCCTCCCCCGTGGTCAACCTAGCGCGCGCCGTTCTGCCTGGTATCGCCGCCGCCTTGACCAGGCCGAGTGCCTTGTCGACCATCTCGTAGACGGACAAGTCCCGCGCGCCATCTTCCCACATCACCTTCGCCAGGGCACCGCGCGGGGAATACGCCACCCAGTGTGCACGCAGCGACCCGTGTTAAGGCGTGTTCCGCAGCGACCAAAGCAAGGTGGGCAAATTGAAGTTCTGCTTTGGGTCGTCGCCCCAGAGCGGCATCATTCTGCTGACGAAGAAAACATCCTCTTCCTTCAGCGTCTCGCCACAGCTGAGAATCAGCTCGTCAGCGGAGAAGGTCGAGCGATGGTCGACAGCGTGGCTGGCGCTTCCTCTCACCACCGTTTCCGCGCGCCCGGGAGCGTCGCTGTCGCCGACAGTAAGGGTGTACGTCGAGCGCGCGTGGTCGACCCACAGGCCATCTACTGTCATTCGATTGGCGGCGTGCACGGTGGTCTCTGAAAGCCCACCTATGGTCGTCGAGCTATGCGCCTCGATCGCGAGCGTGCGCTTGCCGAGAACGCGCTCGCTCAAGTCTCCCTGCACCTCGACCTGAGCCGAAGACCCGTATTCAGTCTTTGCGTTCCCGTCGATGCGAGTCGCGCAAGTGCCGTCGATAACGACCTGTCTGTTGTGCGCAACCGATAAGGAGTCAGCGCCGGAGATCACCTGGCTGCGGTTTCGCGTGATAGCGACGTTCAGGTCTCTGCGAGCGACGAGCCGAACCTCCTTCGACCCGGCCGAATCTTGGAAGGAGAGCTCGTTCGAGGTGCCCTCCGTAGTGAATGGAGTCGGGGCAGTACGAATGCCGCTGCGGCCCTTCTCCGCCGGCAGCGCGAACGCGGGCGTTCGCGCTGCCGGCAACGACCGGCCGATCAGGGTCTCCGCCGAGGAAGGTCACCAGCACCTCCATTCCGACGCGAGGGATGAACTGGTGCCATAGCGAGCACCAGCCCACGATTGCGCGACGCGAATCCAGCAGGATGAGCGCTCGTTCGCAGGCTCTAGATCCCAATGGAATCGCACTTTGATGCGACCCAGATCGTCGGTGTGGTTCTCTTCCGTTGCTGGGCCGACGACGATCGCCGTTTCCATTGACTGGCGCACGCGGCGACGCGGACGTGCCGGACGAAACAAAAGTCTTTCTGAGCTGCGACGAGCTTGTTCTGGTAGGCGGGCGCATCAGCGTCTTGCACGCTGCGGAATCGGTGCACGAGCTCAACGACCACGTACCCGGCGTCGAGAGCCGGGAGCTCGTGTCCGTCGAGCGCGAAACGGGCGCCCGGTTCGAGCCGCACGCAGCCCGAGGCGGCGTCGTAGGTGACTGCGTTGCGGCGCGCCTGGTCGACCAGCACAGCGAGTGGCTGAATAGAGGTCTGCATTTCGCCATAGGGCCCGTGGTCTTCGACGATCCCCTCTAGCCCGGGATCACTCGCGACATGCGGTTCGAGCGGGCGCCGGAAGTCGAATCCGCGGGCGTGTCCCGCGCTGGATACACGGCGACGGCGCTCGAGAAAGCTTGGCACATGGTAGATCGAGCGCGACCACGGCTAGCGTCGAGGTGGTCGAAGGCTCGGCCGCGGCCAAGCTCCAAGATTAGTGCAGCCGGTACATTTTCAGACGAGGTCGAGGAGGGCGTCCGCGAGCGCATCCGTCAGCTCCGCCACTTCGGGCGCGCGCGTCTTCACGGCAGAGGCGAGCGTTGCGGTGGTCTCCGCCGCGCGAGCGAGCTCTGCACTGGGCTCAGCAGCGCGCGTCTCGAGCGCACGACGGGATCTTTTCAACATGGCTTCCGCGAGGCTCAGATCGCCGTCAGTTGCCATGGGCTGTAGCGACCCGACTTGGTCGGCGCTGGCTTCGTCTTGGCGCGTCGCGCGCAAGTCGGCGACAGCTTGCTTCGCCGCGGCCCGGGTCTGGGAGGTGAGACGGTAGGGGCTGTTGGAGATCGTCGTTTCGGCGCTGGTGCCGGAGGCGACATGGGTTGCGGAGACGTACAAGATTCCGGACAAATCAAGCCGAAAGGTGACCTCGACGGGCGAGCCGGCGGGGCTCGGCGGAAGCGGCTCGACAACCACCTCGCCGAGGTAGGTGTTGTCGTCGAATGCCTCCTCTTCGCCCTGGGCGATAGGCAGCATGGCAGCAGGCTGATTGGTGTGCTGCGTCATCACCGTTTGTGAGCGTTCGACAGGCACGACCGTGCCTCTGGGAATCACTGCCAGCGCGTCGAGGTCGTCCGCAGCGCCCTCGCTCAGCACCCCGACAACCAGCGTGTGTGGCGTGATGTCGACGAGGACTTCGGCGACATCGGCTCCACCAATGCGCCCAGCCAGCAGCGAGGCTCCGAGAGCAACCGCCCGATCAGCATTGCTATCGAGCTGCGCGGGCCGTCCCAGGTGCGCCGATATCATGGCGGTCACAAGCGGCATTTTGCTGGCGCCGCCGACCAGTAACACCCGATCGAGATCGGCGGGCCGGATGCCGGCCGCGTGCAGCGCCGCATCGATGCAGGTGAGGGTTCGCTCCACGAATGGCTTCGCCACGCGCTCTACGTCGCTCGCCGCGAGCGTCATGTCGAGGTGCACGCCTTCAGCACCGTCGCCTGCCAAGAATGGGTCGAAGAGTCGAACTTCCGCGCGGTCGGAGAGGGCGATCTTTGCGCGCTCGACGGCTTCGACGAGCCGGGTCATTGCCCGTGGGTCGGCTTCTACACGACGGCGCCCGTCGCCCAACCGATCGAGCACGAGTTCGGTGAGCGCGCGGTCGATATCGTCACCTCCAAGCCGGGTGTCCCCGCGGCTCTGCAAGACCTCGAGCAGGCCTTCGTCTCGTTCGAGCACGGAGACGTCGAACGTTCCGCCGCCAAGATCGTAGACCAGCACCGTTTGCTCTTCGCCCGTGTGGTAGGTGAGCGCGGCGGCGGTGGGCTCGTTGATCAGGCGCTCGACGACGAGACCCGCAAGCTCGCCCGCGTCCCGCGTCGCCTGTCGTTGGGCGTCGTCGAAGTAGGCCGGAACGGTGATGACAGCGCGCGCGGGCCGTTTGCCGAGTGCCGTCTCAGCGCGATCCAAAAGCGCGCCCAGGATGAGGGCCGAGACTTCGACTGCCGATAGCTCCTTGTCACCCACGCGGACGCGCTCCGCTCCACCCATCTTGCGCTTGACCGAGCTCGCCGTGCCCAGCGGATCGAGCACGCGCCGATTCTTGGCCGAGCGACCCACCAAGAGCTCGCCGTTTGCCCCGAGCCCGACCACAGAAGGCAGTAGCTCGTCTTGCTTGGCATCTGCGAACAACGTCACCTTTCCGTCAACAACTGCGCCCACGAGCGAGTTGGTGGTGCCAAGATCGATGCCCACGATATCCATCAGGAGACCCCTATCCACCAAGAGACCCTCGCCGAACGACGACGTCGGCCTCACGAATGACCACTTCGCCCAAGATGTAACCCGGCCGCACAGTCTCCACGACTCGCTCAGCGCCGCCACTGCCTCGAACCTCCACCACGCGGTGGAGCGATGGATCCACCGCGCCGTTCACGTCGCAGAGGACCGTGACTCCCATGCCGCCGAGCGCGGCGCGCAGCTGGGACCGTAGGATCCGAAGTGCATCGAGCAAGACCTCGGAATCAGCATAGGCGGCCTCCGAGTTGGCGGAGGCGGCTTCTGAATCAGCGTCGGCAGCCTCCGAATCAGCGTCAGTAGCAGGCGCGGGCGTGCGACTCCACCAGGCGAACGGCCAGCGCCAGCGATCAAGCCAGCGCCCCCCATCAAGAGAGCGCCGTGCTGGGCTCGGTCCGCGCGCCAGCGCTCGAGCTTGCGCGATCACGCGGTCGAGCGAGTCCGCGATGGGGATCACGGTCTCGAGCCAATGCCGGTGCGCAGAATCGTTGCGCTCGGTTTCGGACAAGGGGGCTCCTTGCCGAGACACTTTGTGCGCCGACAGTGCTTCCAGGCATTGCTCCGCTGCGGCTTGCGCCGCGATCGCAGCGCGGCCTTGCCGGCGCACTTCAGCGCGCACTTCGTCTAGCTTCTGCGCGACATCCCGAAGCACGAGCTCTTCGCGCGATGCAGCCTGCTCGCGCGGTGCAGCCTCTTCGTGTGATGCAGCAGAAACCGGGTCAGTCATGAACGAGGCTCGGCAGTCCCTTGCTGAGTGCGCGTGAGAGGCTCGCTGATGAGGCCCGTCGTGTCCAGAGCCGCCGCCATCCGGCGCAAGAGCGCCAGCGCCGTCGCGCCCCTGGGCGTAGGCTGCATGAAGGCAAGCTCGGGCGGATCGACGGCAGGGGTTTCGCGGAGGAGACGCTCTCGAGCGTTCGCGCCGGGATCACATAGTTGTTCATACGCGTCGCGAACCCTGCGAAAACCCTCGGGATCACGATCCGGCGCATGCAGTTGAATGAGCTTCCGATAGGCGGCCTTCACCACGCGCTTGTCGAATTCTGGTCTGCCATTGGCTCGGAGGAATTCGCTTACACCAAGGATGCGCGCGGCTTCGAGCAGACCTTCGTTCAGCGCCATGGGGCCTTCTCTCTCCCCTTCTTCGCGGGCAAGCCGAGCTTCGCGGGCAAGCCGAGCTTCGCGGGCAAGCCGAGCTTCGCCGGCAACTCGAGTCCAAGCTCGTCGCCCATGAACCTGATGATCCCAGCAATCGTACGCTCCGCTTCGGCGCTGCTAAGCGTTTCTCCACGCTCGAGTCTGGCCAGGCGGGCTGCCAATTCCTCGGGCAACAGGGCGCGCAGATCAGCTGGGAACGAGCCGTCGCTCATCGCCGCCTTGGCTGGGTCGTCGTCGAGATCGAAATCGGGTGCGAGCTCGCGTGCGACCGCTCGGATGGCGCCTTCCTCATCCCAGACTGGGGCGCGCGTCAATGCAGCGCGAATGGCGTCGACTTCCGCGCGAGACAGCTGGGCGCTGCTGCGTGTGAGGATTGCTCGGGCCGCATTCGCGTGCGAGACCGCAGCCCCGGAAGCAAGCGCCACAAGCAGCGGCCCCGGGCTTGCCACCTGCCGGAGCGCATCGGCCGGCTTGGTGTAGTCCGCATTGGCGAGCAACGCGCCCGCCAATGCGGACAGCTGAAACAACCACTCAGCAACCGAAGTTTCGGCGGATGTCGCCCAGCAGACTACGATTTGGGCGAAGCGATCTGCGCTGTTGATGCCCTCTTGCGCACGCTGGCTGACGACGATGGCAGCGCTGTCGAAGGCGAGACGGGCGGCGCTCGGGAGGAGCCGTCGGCATTCCCAGGCGAGCGCGGTCATGGGGTCCTGCTGACTACCCACCGGCAGCGCGAGCGTGACTCGTTCGAGCTCCGCAGCGAGGGCTCCGGCGGTTGCGACAGCGGGCACGAAGCCCTCGAAAGCCCGGCCCTTTCCGCGGCGAGCCTTGATGTTACGGGCTCGCTCGGCGAGCTCGCGGTTGTCGCTGCCGGCCGCCGAGGCGAGCGTGAACGTGTCAGCTTCAGCGTCCCGCCCCAGTGCGCGAAGGGCGTCGATCTTCAAGAGCAAAGCCTCTTGGTGAGCCGGAGATCGCTCGAGCAGCGTGTCCAACACGCCGAGGCCAGCGGCCTCTTCGCCAAGGCCGACTCGCGCGCTGCTCGCAGCCAAGTCGAGCTCGTCGAGCTGCGACGCCGATGCATCCAAACGTGCTCGGTCCAAGGCTATCAGCGCCGGCTGAAAGCGATTGGCGTCGAGCCACGCTTCTGCGGTTATCAACAGCGCTTCGGCGGCAAAGGGGCGACCCTGTGGCAGCCGACGAATCGCGTTGGCGAATCGATCGCCAGCCGAGGCGATCGCAGCAGCGTCGGCATGAATCACGTCGCAGTCGCGGCATTTTTTGCCAGACCGAAGCGCTATCAACATTTTCCCCCGCAAAGCTTCGGTCAGGTCGGCGCCGAGCTCGATCGCGCGGTCGAAAGCCTCGTTCGCTGCCTGGGACGGTTTTCCGAGAAGTGCAAAACCTCGATACAGCCAGGCCGTCCCCAGCTGGTCGGGTCGAAAAGCCTCCGCGCCGAGCGCCCCGGCAAGCGAGACCGCGCGCTCGCGTGAGTTTGCCTGCTGGCAGACGCTAGCGCTGGCTACGCGACGCAGCACGCGGGCCGCTACGGTCGCAGACGCGGGCAACCCGCGCGCGACGGCGGTAGCGTGAAGCGGTTCGGACTCCGCCAGCTCGAGCAAGGCGACCTCGGCAATGGCAGCGCCAGCGATGCCGGGTTGGGCCCCGAGCCCTTGGTCAGTTGCGATCTGCTGGTCAGTTGCGATCTGCCGGTACGCTTCCAGCCCCCGCGAGATCACTCTGGCGCGCGACGGCCGCCTTGCGCCAGGCGACGCTGGTAGGGCACTTTGCTTTCGTGGGTTCGAACCAGCCAGGGGAGCATGCTCCGCAAAGCTTTCCGCAAGGCGCAGCGATGCGCCAAGTGATGCTCGGTATCCCGCGGGCGCCTTCGCTGCCGAGCGAGCCGCCGCCCTGGGATCGCCGCGCAACATGGATGCGATGCTGGCCGCGGCATGATGCAGCTCGACGACCTTTCGCAGTTTCGTTGTTTCCCCGTCGAAGATCTTGCCGACTCGGTTTCGCGGCACCACGACCTCTTCGCCTGCCACCGCGGCAAGCAAAGGGCGAAGTAGCGCGTCAATCTGGGGGGCCGACCGAGCCCAGCGTTGCGCCTCTGCATCGTCGCCCATCGCAAACGCGACCAGTGCGAGCTCGAGTGCGAGCGCCTGCGACCGGAGGGCACCAGCGCTCGCGATCGTGCGCGCCAGCGCCAGATGGCCCTCCTGACGCAAGCGTGCGGCCTCGCGCACGGCAACATCGAACACGTCGGCGGCAGCCCCCTCCCGTCCCACCAGCGCAGCGAGGGCGGTCGCCGCTCGCTCCGGAGACGAACGCGCGAGCTCGCTGATCGCCCCAAGGTCTCCGTCTTCCACGGCGCGAACGAGCCGTTCGCGCCCGACCTGGCGCGCTTGACGGCTGCTCTTCGACACATTGACCGCGTAAGCCGTCGCGCCCGACAATGGAAGCCTGAAACCGACACCCGGTTCTTTGCCGCCGCACCAGCACTGTCGATTTTTTCAGCGCCCTGCTAGGTGGTCGGCTTCTGGACGCCCGAGTATCTCGCCTCCAAGCTGGCAGCGCTCGACAGCCTGCGAGGCATGCCGTTGGTGGTGGCGATCGACAGCAGCCACGGCGTGCTGCCAGAGCGATTGCCGCACGCCGAGATGGTGAGCTTCAGCAAACGGATCGAGGCGAGCGAGATTGTCGCCGCAGCAGAACGCAGCCTGCGCTGACGTCGGGATCGTGATGCGGTCATGAGGCTTTTGGGGGCGCTCTAGCAGGGCCAGCGAACCTCGGCCATGCCGCCTCGACCTCTCTGAGGCATGATCGGGCGATGATGGGAGAGTCCTCGGCAGACCTCGGTTCACTACGACAGCACGCCCGGCTGGCTGTCCGCGTCCTGGCTGTAATGGCATCGTTCGCCCTTGTGCGCACGCGCTCGCCGCGGAGCCGGTAGAAGTGCTGTGCAAGGAGGGAGTTGCGGCGGCCGAAGCAGGACAAACCGATCTCGCCCACGAGAAGCTCAAGGCTGCCTGGTCGCTCCGTCAAACGTACGACATCGCCGCGAGTCTCGGCTTCGTGGAGAACGCGCTCGGTAGGCACAGGGATGCGGCGGAGCACATCGACTACGCGCTCAAGAATTTCGCGCCGGTCGGAGATGCTGGCGCACGGACCGAGCTCTTGGCGGTGCTCGACCGCGCACGAAAGAAAATTGGCCAGCTCAAAATCACCTCTCTTCGCAGTGCAAACATCGAAGTCAATGGCGCGGTGATCGGCACGGCGCCCCTCGTTGCCACCGTCTTCGTCGATGCGGAAAAACAGATCGTCACAGCAAAAATGGCCGACGTCGGCAAAGGAAAGGTGCTGGTCGATGTGCGCATCGGCGAGTCGAGAGAAGTGCGCGTCGACCTGGTGGTCGACCCGAGCTCGGAGGAAGTGAAGGGCGCTCCCGCTGCCGCTCTGGCCCGGCTTGTTGGTGGGCGGCCTCGGCCTGGCGGCGGTCGGAGTCGGGATCGGGCTGGCAATTTTCGCCGACGCGGAGGCAACCGAGGCTGGCGCGCTCACCGCAGCATTGCCTTCGCGCAGCGCCTGCCTGGTCTCGCCGCCCGCGGACTCTTGCCGCGTCATTCAGAGCAAGCTCGAGTCTCATGACGCCCTCATCCAGGGCTCGATCGGCGCAGAAAACTACCGACCCCGTGATCACAGCAGTCGCGCCGTGGCTCACCCATGAAGCGGGCATCGTCGTCGGCGGGCGCTTCTGACAGCCGGCGCCGGCCGGAGTGCGGCCTCGCCGCAAAAGCCGGGCCACCCGCCCGCCTTGCTGCATCGCGCCGCAGAAACCCGCGCCACCCGGGCTGGTGCAGCGCCGACGAGCATGCAGGAAGCGGGTGACCCGCCGGCTTGCGCTGCGTCGCGCATCAACCAAGCCGGGTGACCCGGCCCGTTGTGCAGCGCTGCGCAAGAAGAGGCCGGGTACCCCGGCCAATCGCCGCGATTTTTGACCCATCTCCGGTCCATCGAAACGCGTCGCCCAGAGGTCCGCGGGCCGTCACAGAACGCTTTGCTGGTCCGACGTGCTCACCATGACCACCTCACGGCTGCTGCTCCCTCTGCCGCTGCTGCTCGGGCTCGCTTGCTTGGCCTGCGCGCCGAGCGAGCCGAGCGAGCCGGCCGCGATTCGCCGAGAAACCCCCCGTCAGAGCTTGCCCACTCCGCCGCTCTCCAGCTCGGCCGCAGCTTTGCCGCCCGCAGCGGTTCCGGTCACCATTCAAGCCAAGCACGACAGCGCGAACGACCTTTCGGTGTGCCCGGCCCATCTCGACTGCGACTACGAGGCGCTGCTTCGCAACCCCGCTCCGCCGGTAACCGCCATCCGGGTCGAGAAGGCAGCTCATCGGCTGCACCTGCTCGCCGAGACGACAGTGGTCAAGTCGTACCGTGTCGCACTCGGTTTTGGCGGAGCGGGGCCCAAGCTTCGCGAAGGTGACGGCGCTACTCCCGTAGGCACCTACAAGATCACGGGACGCCTGCCGACGAGCCCTTGGCACTTGCTGATCGGCGTGAGCTACCCGAACTACGAAGACGTGAAGCGCCTTTCTCGCTCCAAAGCCGAGGGCAAGATCCCTCATGACGCTAACATCGGGTTCGGAATTGCGTTTCACGGCCGCGCTGCCGACGCGCGTGACGGGGAGCACAAGAGTAGCGATTGGACTGCGGGCTGTATCGCCGTCGACAACGACGAGATCGAGGAAATCTCCAAGCTCGTGCGAGCGGAGACGACGATCACAATCGTCGACTGAGCGGTGAGAAACGTCGAGTTAGGTCGCCTGCTTGTTCCACTGCTGTTTCACGAGATCATCGAAGCGTTGACGCAACTCAGGGTTCGCTTCGAATCGTGGCAACCGCCCGGGTTCACGGCGCACTCCTCGTCACCGCCGATGACACCATCCGAGAGTCGGGATTGGTCCGCTGCGTTTGGGACTGAACGCTGTTTCTAGCGCGCGTTGTTTTGCGTAGCATCGCGGGCATGTTGACCTGCTCGCACTGCGACGGCTTTCTACCAGCCGAGTCTGCCAGTTGCCCCAACTGCGCGAGCGCGGTTTCCAAGCGCGCGCTACGCGCTGCCAACAGCTCGCCAAGGTGGGCGCGGCGGCGGCGACGATGATGACGCTGATGGCCTGCTACGGAATGGCGTACCGACCGATCGAGACGCCGCAGCCGGGCGCAAACGATCGCGACGCTGATGGCTACGAGCCTGCGCCTCCGGGCGCCGCGCCGTCGCCTGCCTTCGACTGCGACGACACCAGCCCGAGCATACATCCGGGCGCAAACGATCCGGTGGGTGACGCGCTCGATCAGAACTGCGACGGCATGGATGGCACGTCCGAAACG
>Ga0209181_10007456_pt1 | contig 14981 bp, 5 predicted proteins | sample MAT05_FD_187208 | JGI IMG/M metagenome (GOLD analysis project Ga0209181, IMG submission 187208) | Freshwater microbial communities from Lake Fryxell liftoff mats and glacier meltwater in Antarctica - MAT-05 (SPAdes) (version 2) | ecosystem: Environmental > Aquatic > Freshwater > Ice > Liftoff... | reverse complement strand
ACGGATGTCAGCCAGCAAGCCTTCTCGGAACTGCTCGATGAAATCCCCAGCCTTGGCGAGGTCATCCCCCACCAGGGGCAGGTTTCGGCTCAATACGTCGCTCTGAAGACCGTCCTGCAACATGCCGAGCAGTGCATCGAGGCCATCCAGCAAGATCGACGCGTTAGAAACCAGATCGCAGACGTTGAAGTTCAGCAGCAACCCGGCCAAGTCAGGCGTCGTGATGCGAACCGGAACGCCCACGCCGTCAAAGAGGTCCGGCAGGCTCGGGATATCGATCACCAGTTCGTTGTCGGGATGCCCGTCGCCGTTGTCGTCCCGGTTGGAACCGACCGGGAGACTCTCCGTCGGGAAACAAAGGGGGAGTTCCGCACTGGCCCCCGCCTCCAGCTCGATCCCGAGATCCGAGACGAAGCTCAGTCCGTCCCGTAGGTAATGGCGCCCGTCGCCGTCCGGATCGTTGATCGTGATGGCAAACTCCGCGTCCTCGCCGTCGCCGGTGGTATTGGGATCGCCATCCCGATCCACCGTGACCGTGCCGTCCTTGACGAAAACGCCCAATGGACCCACCGACGCGGTGAACTCGATGTCCGTTCCCCGCACCGCCGCGTTCAGCGTCGCCGAGGTCGTGTCATAGAGGAACGGCACCCAAAGGCAGGGATTCGAAACATCGATTCCAAACTCAAGCAGGAAGTCGGCACTGGCGGTGACGTTGAGATTCGCGCTGCCTTCCAACTGAACAAAGCTCGAGATACCTCCCAGAAGCGCCCGGGCCGGATCGTTGGCCGGGAGAAGATTGACGAGGTCGTCGAGATTGAGGTCGAGGGCGAGGAAGTTGCCGTAGGCGAGGTTGTAGTGGAGGGAAAACTTCAGGGCAGTCAGCGAAACGGTCCCCGTGCCTGTACCGGGTTCCGTGGTGGTATCCAATGCGGCCTGAAATGGCTGGGTCGCGCTGGCATTCACGACCGCCACCACCCGGGCGGCCGTGGTGAACCCGGCATGATAGAAGATCCGCAGCGTCCGGTTGATCGAATCATGCTCCACCGCCGCGTCGTCCGTGATGCCCGTGTAGCGTCCGTCGTCGACGAATTCGACCTTCACCCCGCGCTCCGTCGTTCCAACATCCTTCGCCGAGAAGCGGATCGCGTTCGCCAACCCGGAAGGATTGAACAACGTCGATACCCGGGTCGTCGCCGATCCTCCAGCAAAGGGCACTGGCGCAAAATCTTCCACCGAGAGGGTGATCAGCCGCGGATCGCTCACCTGGAAGAACGCCTCAAGATCCGCCTCGAGCGTCGCGATGGTGTCGGCATCCGCCGTGGCCAGTCCTTCCACGAGTTCAGCGAAGTTTCCCGCGCTGTCCAGCAGGTCGCCAATGCTCAGATTGATCAGGGGAATCCGCTGCCCCAGGAACCCAAAGCCCTGCATCGCCTCCAACTGATCTGCGATCGAGTCGAGCGCCTGAACGATGTTAAGGAAGGTCAGACAACTGAAGTTGCCCAGGCCACCGACCGTCGGAAGCGTGATGAAGAGCCCGAGAGGATTTGAGGTGGGGTGATAGGGAGCCGCGTTGTAGGCCGTAAAGTGAATGTCCGGGATATAGATCCGGATTGGCTCGCCAGCCGGAAGGTCAATCAGGTCCGGTTCCAACGTGATGGTCGGCGCCGTGATGTCGATGCTGCCGGTCAACACAGGAGCCACGTTGAGAATCGAACCAAAATCAGGCGCCGCCAATTTGAGCTCTCCGAGCAGAAAACGAGTGTCACCCGTCGGTCCTTGAAGGGAGATGTTGATGGACGCGGTGCCGATCGCAGCCCCATCCACCATCACGATCGAGAAGACACCAAACCGGAACGCCGCCCCCAGTCCGGTGGCGGCGATCGTCGCCGACCCTTCCAGAACAACGTCATCCACAAACAGCCCCTTCACATCGGCCCGGTCGATCTGACCCAACATGAATCCGATCTCCGTGAAGGCGGTGTCGTTGTCCTGACCAAGGATCTGGATCGAGTTGATGACGCCGAGTTGGATGTCGAGGTTACCGTCGCCGTTCAGATCCTCGCCGGCATCCAGAACCCCGTCGGCATCCGCGTCCTCATGGAGGACCGCCAGCAGGATGGCGTTACCCGCGACCTGCGCGACGACGCGATCCTTGAGGCCGTTGCCGACCGTGAACCGAGCGTTGATGTCGGTCACCAAGTCCGCCAGGGACGCATTGCCCACATCCCGAGGCACCGTGATGTCGTAGCGGTCGTCGTCGAGCTTCAGCGTGAATTGGGCATCCCGCGTTAGCACGCCATTCGACGGCGGTGGAATCAACGGGTTGGTCTGGATTCGCGGGGTGACGGACGCGTTCAGGTCGAAGCCAAGGATGAACCCGGCATGCACATCCGCAGTGAACGTGAAGGTCCCGCTCGCCGTCGCGTCGGCCAGCGGCCCCAAGCCCAGATCAGGATCAAAGTTGAAGCTCGTGGTCCAGACCGAGGTCTGCCGGAAGTCGACTTCCAGACGAATTTCCTTAAGCCCGGTGTCCCATACCAGGTTCACGTCCAGCGGCACTCCCCCTTCGGCCAAGGCTGCGGAGAGTTGATCCGAGAAATCCTCGATCCCTTCGTAGTTCGGCGTCTCGACACTGTACTGCGTCGCCGCGAACCCGATCTCCGCCACCATGGCATCCGTGTTCGGCGTCGCGCTGGACCCATCGGGGTCCGGAACCGTCAGTTTCAGCCGGGACGCGGTGGCGGTTGGCTTGAGCCGCAGCGCGAATTTGCGGCCCTCACCCACCACCGCCTCAACGGAGGCGCCCAGGCCTGCAACCGTCAGAGCGGCGTTGAAAGTGGACGCCAGCTCCTCCATCGACGCGTTCAACGACGTGTCGATGGCCTTCACCTCGACACCCACGGCAGCCAGGTCATCGAGTTGGAGTTCGAACCCGGCGTCGAACGCCAACCGGCCCCGGTTGGCCACCGATTCCGACGCCGCACCGCCCGCCACGATCTCACGGCGAACGAGTTGGTTGTAAATCCGGTCGACGAAGGCCTGTGAGAAGTCGAACAGATCACCGAACGTCGTCCCGGTCGTGAACGGCACCGTGCTGTCGAACACTGAGGAATCCCGGAACTGCGCCAGCCAGTCCACCAGGCCATTCAACATCCCCAGTACCTGCATCGGCGTGATGTTGCAGAAGTCCGTCAAGCATTCGAAATCCGAGGTGGCGACGGTCGGTGACGTCGAGTCGAAGACGTTTGCATCGGTGATTGTGATCACCGGCGAGCATCCCTCGGTGACGTCCGTGTCGCCCACCATCGCCGTCAGGGGGAGCGTGACGGACAGCGTCCCCACCGGCGCCGGTATGAAGGTGACCAGGGACGTCGCCGAGACCGCCTCCAACTGCCCGAGCGTGATCGGATTGGCCCCGTTGATGGTAAAACTGACCGTCGTCACCAGAGTTGCGGAACCGTCAGCAATCCCCGCCGTCAGGAATCCGAGCGTCACCGGCGTGTCGATGTCTGGCACCGAGAGGTCCAACGTCGAACGTAGCCGGTTGAAGTCGAGGTAGACGTCCGTCTTCGCCAGGCCCCCGGACGGGTTGTCCAGAAAACGATTGAGATCCACGCCCAAGATGAACTCCGATTCAAACACCAGCGACGCGGCAACCGGAATCGAGAGATCCAACCCCAACCCGCTGGCTTCAGGTCCAAAGCCTTCTTCCGTCAGCTCGGTTTCGATCGTCTTCTCAAGGTCGATCTCCACCACCAGGGCAAACGCATCGCTGTCCACGTCGAAGCCACCCCGGATGCTGATCGGCCCCTGCCCCAAGCCGCCCTCCGCCCCGTCCCCCAGCCGCAACCGCAGCGCCTCAATCAAGCGCACTACGAAACCGTCGAGGTTCGGTTCGGCGACCTCGTCGCAGTACTCGCGCAGCACATCCACCAGGTCGAAGAACTCACCCATCCCAAAGCCGTAGCGGTCATCGGTGAGCAGTTCATCGAGGGTGTTGTTGTTGGGGTCGTCGAGGAACGGGAGCGGGATTTGAAGGGCGGTCTGGACGATCGGGTCTTCCAGCGCATCGCCAAGGGAGGCGAGTTCCTCCAGCAGCTCACGCAGGCGATCCTTGATGATCTCAAAGTTGAGGCTGCCGACGTAGACGTCCGGTTCGCTGCTCAAAGGAGCCGTCGACCGGGCATAAACCACCTTTTCATCGACCGTTTCGGCCGGAAGCGCCGCCACATTCTCGCCTTGCCCCGAAACTGTGGAGACGGACTCGACCGGCGCGGCGGCCAGCTCGGCCCCCGTCAGTCGACTGTCTCCAGACGGATCGGAGAGACGCTGGTCGGCGGAGGTATCGATGGAGGCCACGGCGCGGGTCGTGGATGCCATGCCGGCGGTGCCCATGCTGAAAGCCGCGGCGATAGCCTCGCCGTGGAAGTAGATCCCCTGGGACGCCAAGTAGTCCAAAACCCCGAATGTCGACGAAACCGGCTGGGAGACATCCAAATGAATCCGAGCCGACACCGTGAAGTAATCCGTCAGGATCAGGACCGGAGCCGTGGCAAACTCAATTCCCAGTTCCGCAGCCCCAGATCCCAACTGCAGGACACTCGGCGAATCCTGCGAACGGACGAATTGAAGGATGAATTCCAGCGTCGAAGCACTCGCGTTGGCGACGCCTCCCGCCGCCACCAAGCCGTTTCGAAACAACGCCTCGATCAGATCCACCGCGTCGCTCCCATTGGGAAGGTTTCGAACCTCGGTGGCGGCCGCGTTCAAGGCACCTTCCAGCAAGGAAGCCAGCAACAAGGGGCCCTGTCCCAGAGATCGCCCCAGCAAGGCCACCTGCGCGTCCAAGGTCGAAACCGCCCCCAGGAACCCTCCCAACGCCACCGCTTTCAGCGCTAGCAGCCCGTCCGCAATCGCACCCAACTGGGCCGTTGTGAATGAGACGTAAACGGGAGCCGGCGGCGCGTGGACAGCCCCATCGCCTGTTCCCGAGTGCTGCGACAACCCCGATGGGGCGGAGGGAGAATTCCGGTACCCGTCGAGCAGGTAGTAGAAGAGATCAGTTCCCGCACTTTGATTCCCCGTCACAATGAAGCTGTCGGACGAGCGATCCAGCGCCTCCAGGACCGTGCGAATACCCTTCGTGCTCGAGAGCATGCCGGTATGCGTGTGGAACTCGCTTCCTGCAAACGTCAGCTCGGTAAGTCGAAGGTTCGGACTTGGGTCTCTGCGGGATGGGATCTTGCTGCGATCCGAGTAGAGGCCGATTGCTGAATCCAAGGGAACCGACCCATCTCCTTGCTTTTTCGCGCCTTGCGCCACGTCCGACACGTACCACGTCTCGCCCGGTGCTGCGGGATTCGCGACGAAATCCGCAAATGGAGTGACGAAGAAGTCGCCCGTTTCATTGGAGTATTCGGGCCCCACCCGCCGGGTCAGCGTCGTCGCCGTATTGTACGTGGACGTGTAGATGACCGTCAGATCGCCACTCAGCTGGCTGATGAAGAAGGTTGGCAGATGGATCCGCCCAGGATTGGGATCGGTCGCTACCTCCGTGTAGGACCAATCGGCCGCCAGTTGCGTGGGACCGTAGATCAGGTCCAGCCCGTCGTTCAGGTCGATCACCAGCCGGTTCGCCAGCGAGCTTTCGTTGAAGGAGACCTTCGTGCCGTTCTCCGTGATCAACGCGGGTGTGTACCGGCTGGGATCGTCAAAAACCAATGGATAAGTCCCCGTCAGGGACACCAACGTGGGACAGTAGACCTCGATGAATTCTAGCGGAGTCAGGGATTTGCTAACGGTCGCCCCCGGAATGTCGGCACTCCGCACCGGCCCAAATAGAGTGATGCCCCCAAGGTGCCGGGTGTACGCCGCGGACATCACCTTCCCCAAAGCCACGTAGGAAGGATCTGCCCCCCAATCGTTCTGGCTCAGCTGAAACGGCGTCGCCGCCCCGCGCATCGGCACCCCCATGGTCACCAGATCGTGAACTCGGGGAAGCTGGAGCGATGTCGTGATCAAGGTCCCATCCGGTGCCTTGGTCCCCGCCGGAACCGACAACCCATTCGCCAATCGACCGGCCGCGACGGTCGCAGACCCGCCGTAGGCGCCGCTCTGAATGTAGGCCCGGATCACTAAACCCCCCGTGCTGTGGGCCACCACATCCACCTCGGCCGGAAGGGTGTTGTCGTGCGTGGCCGCCCAACTCAACGCCGCCCGCGAAACCCAATAGCCCATGTAGTCGACGCCGTACTCGAAGAACGAATCGGTAATCTGATCGGCCGTGATGGACGTCCCATCCGGATGATGGAGCGCCCCGTCTATGACTCCGTCCACCGGTCCCGGCGTCACCCGCCAATCGTAGTTGGCCGTAAAGAGATCACAGTCCCGGGTGTACCCGGAATGGATCAGAGACTGAACTAAGTCATCGTATCCAGTCGTGAGCGGATCGATGAGCAACAGATTTGGGTCGAACCCGCGCTGGACCAGCCACGCCTCAAACGTATTCTGGCTCGGAAACGATCCGCCGATGCCGTGGAGAATGAGAATCGGCCGAGCCGGAGTGACTTGGGTGGGCGGCACGGGAATGGCCTGACAGAATGCCGTCTCACCCTCATCTTCAGGCGCTGGCGGGCCTTGTGCTGCCCGTAGCGATTCCACCAAAACCTCGGCGTGGGTTATCCCCCATTCGGGCGGGTCGCCCGCCGATTCCAAAACCAAATGGGCTGCGCCCCAGTCGGAAACCCCTTCACCCAACCCCGACGGATTGCCATCCGCCTGTTCCCGTTCGATCCCCGACCCAAAAGAAGAGGTGCCCACAGCTCCCGTCGCGGAATCCTCCGAAGGTGAACTCTCAGCAATCCCCGAAGCCCCCGTCGCATCCCCCCCATGGTCGGCCGTCTGCCCATGCCCGCTTGGACCCAGAGATTCGAGTGTCTCACCGTCTTCCAGTATCGCCGGCTGGTCCTGCCCAGACGCCAAACGATCCATCCCGCTGCCCATTTCCGCCGAAATTCCAGACAGCACTCCGGTCCCGGCCCCATTCGAAGGGTCCGGTTCAATCAAGCCATCGGCCGAAAGCAGCAGGCGCGGCTCCAATGCCTCAAGATGGAAGAGTTCTTGGTCTACCACAGGAAGAGTGGGGCGTATTGGGCAGGATCCGCCACGGATCGGTCAAGAAGTTATCAGGCTTCTTAGCATGAAATCCTCGAATCCAGTGACGGATTTCAGGGCCCTCGGAATGCCACGTCGAAAATCCCTCTAATCCTGTCGAGAAAGTGCTGCCGCTCTCATGCCAAACTCGATTCCGTCGTGCCCAACCTAAGCCTCGTGTCACGGAGACCAGGGCCGCGGAGGTCGAAGCGGTCCCCGATGTCGCCTTCCTCCACCCGCGAGCTTCCCACGTGTATGGACCAACGAAGTTTCCCAGTTTGCCTTTGACCGTTCTTTGGCCCGCCCGCCACGCTGCCGGCATGTCGAAGGTCACGTCGTCGTTCGCCCTCCTGGCGGTCGCTCTGGCCGCATCGTGCGCCCACCCCTCCGTGAAAGCCCCCAAATTGGCCTATCCGGCCACCGCCAAGAACCCGGTCATCGACACCTACCACGGAACTCCGATCACTGACCCCTACCGCTGGCTCGAAGACGACAACGCACCCGCCACCAAGGACTGGGTCAAAGCCCAAAACGCGGTCACCTTCGCCCAACTCGCTTCTCTCCCGGAGCGGAGCGCCATCTCTAACCGGCTCACACAGCTCTGGAATTTTGAGCGCTGGAGCGCCCCTTCCCATCATGGGGCCCTCCTCTTCGTTTCGCGTAACAATGGCCTCCAGAATCAGAGCGTCCTCTATTCCATGGCGTCGCTCGACGGCGAACTGCGCGAACTGCTCGATCCGAATCGACTCTCCACGGATGGCACCGTGGCGCTGAGCGGATCGGATGTTTCCGACGACGGCAAGCTCCTCGCCTACGGCCTCTCCCGTTCGGGCTCCGATTGGCAGGAGTGGCGGGTTCGCAGCGTGGAGAACGGCAAGGACCTACCCGATATCGTCCAGTGGGTGAAATTCTCGTCCGCGTCCTGGACCAAGGACGGTAAGGGCTTCTTCTACAGTCGCTATGACGCCCCCAAAACCGGGGAGGCCCTGACCGGCGCCAACTATTTCCATAAGCTTTATTTCCACCGGCTTGGGACCCCTCAATCCAGCGATGTCTTGGTCTTTGATCGCCCCGACAAGAAGGAATGGAACTTCTACGGAGGCGTCAGCGATGACGGGCGCTACTTGATCATCACGGCATCCGAAGGCACAGACCCGCGCAACCGGGTGCTGTATCGGGATCTGAGCCAGGCCGATGCTCCAGTGGTCGAGTTGCTCATGGACTTCGACGCCGACTACTCGTTCATCGACAACGACGGACCGATCTTCTGGTTCCGCACCGACCTTAACGCCCCACGTTCCAGGGTCATCGGGATCGACGTCACCCGCCCGGATCGGGCGAACTGGCGGGAGATCATTCCCCAGTCCGACGAAACCCTGACCACGGTGAGCGCCGTGGGGGATCGGTTCTTCTGCCACTATCTCAAAGATGCCCGGAGCGTGGTGAAAGCGTTCAACCTGGAAGGCCGATTCGAGGGGGATGTCGATCTGCCCGGCATCGGTTCGGCGGGTGGGTTTGGGGGGAAACGCTCGGACAAGGAGACCTTCTATTCGTTCACCAGCTTCACCACTCCGGGAACCGTGTACCGCTATGACGTGGCGTCAGGGACCAGTTCGGTCTGGCGCGCGCCCAAGGTGGACTTCGATTCCGCCGCGTACGAAACCCAACAAATCTTCTACCCCAGCAAGGACGGAACTCGGGTTCCGATGTTCGTCACGCACAAGAAGGGTCTGAAGCTGGATGGCAAGAACCCCACCTACCTGTACGGGTATGGCGGGTTCAACATCAGCCTCACTCCGACATTCTCCGTCCCGATCGCAGCCTGGTTGGAAATGGGCGGTGTCTACGCCATGCCCAACCTCCGTGGCGGAGGCGAATACGGGGAAGCCTGGCACAAGGCCGGCACCCAATTGCAGAAGCAGAACGTCTTCGACGACTTCATCGGCGCCGCCGAATGGCTCATTGCCAACAAGTACACGGGGCCCGAACGCCTGGCGATCGGTGGCGGCAGCAACGGTGGCCTGCTCGTCGGCGCCTGCATGACCCAGCGACCGGAACTGTACGCGGCCGCCCTGCCGGCCGTTGGCGTCATGGACATGCTCCGATTCCACAAATTCACCATCGGTTGGGCTTGGACCAGCGACTACGGAAGCAGTGACAACGCCGATGAATTCAAGGCGCTGCTCGCCTACTCGCCCTACCACAATCTCAAGCAAGGAACCCGCTACCCCAGTACCATGGTGACCACAGCCGATCACGATGACCGCGTCGTCCCGGCCCATAGTTTCAAATTCGCGGCACGCCTTCAGGAATGCCACGAGGGCCCGAATCCCGTCCTCATCCGCATCGACGTCAAGGCAGGGCACGGCGCGGGTAAACCGACCAGCAAGCAAATCGCCGAGGCCGCGGATCGTTGGGCCTTCCTCGTCCGCGAACTCGGGATGAAGGTCCGTTTTTGAAGCGCGACCCTAGCGGCAGGCGTTCTGCCCTCGGTTCAAGGGCCTGGATCAGGTCAATAAGGAACAGGCGGCGTGGAGACCACCTCCCATGGCTGACGCCATGGGCTTCCGTTCTTTCGGCTCTCCAAGCCTTGGTTGCGACCATCGATCAGCACGCTAGGCGTCTCGAATGGCGGACTCCTTGGCGTCATCTCCTACTCCATGATGGCGGCTACCTCCGTCGCTACTTCGGCTCAAGAACCCCGTAGTCCCCGCGCACCAACGGACCCCATTCACCCTTGGTCCGAACCCTGGCGAGTACCGTCGTCCGAGCGGCCAGTTTCAAGCCGCCCTCAACCTTTTTGGCCGTTGCGGAAGGTTCGCCGCCCACGTGTCGAGGATCGCGTCCGTCAGTCGTGTACCAGATTTCGCCCGCCGAGGCATGGAACCTCACCGTCTCGCCAGCGGCGAGCGGACCGCCGGCAGGCCTCAATTCGGGTGCTGACACGTCGGACACCAAGCCTTGCCGCCACAGTTGGAACCGGACGATGTCGGTTCGCTTTGGAAGGAACTCGGTGACCCACCGCTGAGCCTCCGCCCGCCATTCCACATCGCGCGTCCGCGCCACCGGCCGAGGCTCCCCATCAGGCCCCAAACGCATCGGGCGCTGTCCACCTGGGGGACCGAACGAAAACCCTCCGCCCACATCACCCCAACGGGCCGACTCGCAGACGACCGCCTGCTCGATCTCCCGCAGTCGTCGCTCCAAACGCTCGCGTACCGAGGCCGGCGAGAGAACGCCATCGGCGGAAAGATGCCGATGAACACGATCCGAGAGGAGCACGCGAAACTCCGCATTCGCCGCGCACCGCTGGAACAGCCACTGCGGATGACTGCTGCCCGCCTGATCGCCCCCGGGAAAAGGCCCGGTTCGATCTTCCTCGACGTCAAGGAACGTGTGCTCGGCATCCCAGATGAAGAACTTGAAGCCGTCGCGCGTCGTGCGGTTGCGCAACGCATGCCAGTTGTTCGGCGCGCGATTGCCGCCAAACCGGGTCACAGGCGCATCGAGATTGCCGCCGTACCAGATCACCAGCAGGTAATCGATCAGGTTGATCGGGTCCAACAACACGTCGGCATCCGGGTCCGGGGAGCCATCTGCCCTGCGTCCGAGAAGGCGGAAGTACGCGGCGTTGTCCGAAAGATCGGCCTTGGCGAGTTCGTGCAGGCGATTCCAAGCCTCCATCGTGCCGTCCGTCGCCGCGATGCTGAATCCGCCACCACCGCCCCCGATCCCGCCGGTCTTCACCACGTCGTAGTCTTCTTTGCCGCCACCGAAATAGGCCTCGGCGTACGAAGCCTCCGGGCGTTCACATGTGTTGAACAGTCCCCAGTACTGACCATTGAGGAACAGGTGACAGAAATTCCCACGCGCCGCCGGCTGACCCATCGCCAACTGCAGATCGCGGTTGAATTGATCGCGGACGAACAACGCCCGCGCATCGCCCCCGATGTTCCACGAATAGTTCTGGGAACATCGCAGATCGAGGGAGTCGAATTCCTTCGCTCCCCCTTCGCCAAACACCGGGTACTTCAGCTTCCCGTTGCCATACTCCTTCCGGAAGAAGAGCCGGAACGCGTGCTTCGGATTGAACCCGCCACTGCTGAAACCACCCCGAATCCGCACTCCACAATCCTCCTGAAAGCCTTTCCGCCCCACCGCCTGCAGCAGTTCGATCGACGCCGGCCGTTCCCATTCACGCCCCTCCTGATCGCTGTGGGCGTAAATCCCCTCCTTCTCGCCGAAGAGATCCTCCAAATCCATCGTCAGGGAAAAGCTCGGAAGCGACTGAAGCGCCGGCTGGATCACATCCCGATACTTCGGATCGTTCACCACCGACGGATCCATGCCGTAATCCACCGTGTTGGCGCCCCACCTGTACGGCCAACCCGCCGGCGGCAGGCCGTCCGGTGATTGCCGGACAATATCGGCCGGAAACAGATAGGAATGCGTCTGCACCCGGGAAGCCTTGCCGTCCGCTGCGACCACGATCACCCGCACAATCGTGGTCCCTCCAATGAGAATCGGCTTCTGATAAACCGCACCCTTCCCCTGCCCTGGCGCCGATCCATCCAGGGTGTATCGAATCTCGCCCGCCACTTCCGCCGGACCCAGAGCCAGTTCGAACGGCTCGGATTGGAATCCGCGCGACTTGGAAAACTTGATGCCAGCCGATTTCGGCGCCCGGACCTCCCCTTTGGCCTCGGCAACATCAGCAACCCCTGATCGAACGGCCGGCGCTGCGTCGACCCTACTCGCCGTGGATGTTGCGAATGCCAGGGCCGCCAATACCGCCAGAGGCGCCGTCGCGGAGTGAGAAAAGTAAGTCTTCATCGATAAATTCGGTTGAGCGTCCAGACGACTTACTCCCCTACCGGCCGCTTAGACTTGGCCTCGCGCCGCTTCGCAAAGGCCGCACGTACCGATTCCAATTCCGCCTCATTCAACCGACCATCCCCGTCCTGATCCGCCGATCGAACCAAGTCGGCGGTATCCGACTCCGCCGGATCCCCGGGCTGGCCGGGAGGCCCTCCGGGTCCCCCTGGCCTACCCCCCATGCCAGGGCGTCCGCCGCGCGGACCGCCCCGCGCCATTTGCAGGAACATCTTCGGAATCCCCTTCAGTTTCCCGTCATCGATGTCCTTGGACGCCGCCGCAATCTCGTCCTCGTCCAGCCGCCCGTTGGTGTTCTTGTCGTAGTCCTTGTTGAGCTGCGCGAAACGCTTTCCCAACGTTTCGCGCAGGTTCTGGCCCTCTTCGTCGTCCAGTTCGCCGTCCTTGTTCTTGTCGAACTCATCCATCAACTCGGGTGGCGGACGAAAGAATCCACGTTCCTCCCGTTTGGACAGCATGCGCTGGTACCAGCCCGACCGGGCTTCATCCCGCTCGGCCGCTGAAAGCAAGCCGTCACCGTCCTTGTCGAATTCCTTCAACACCGCCGACTTCCGCTCGGACAACGGCGGCAGGTTCTGCGGTGATCCAAAGGGGAATTGCGCCATCACTGGAAGGGACACGACACCGGCCAACGAGGAAACCAGTGCCAGAATGAAGACAGACCGATGACTTTCGTGTGACGATTTCATGGCGGAGAGGACGCCAGAGTGGGTCCCGGCAGTCCGCCAAGCCAGTCGAAACCTGCGACTTCAGGGCGCATTACCCCCGGACGCCCCGGACGCCCCGGGGGCAACGGGCAGCAGAACCACGCGAATCTGCCCGGACTGCGGCTGGTAAACCCACTGCATGCCTTTCGGAGGTGCCGGTATCCGCGGCAGATAACCTTCGGATACCAGTTCCTGAAGGCTCTTGGGCAACCGTTCCTCACCCGCCTGAAAGGCTTGAACGGCCTGGGTCAGCGACGTCAGGTCGATCGTTTTCGCCGCCTGCCGCTGCGCCGCCCCCACCGCCCCGATGTAATCCAACGGCGCCGTCAGCGGATTACCCGCACCCTGCTTCTGCCCATCGTCCGCCGGAGATTTCTCGGCCGCTTTGGGGGAGGAATCCCCGCATCCCGCCAGCGCCAAAGCCATGACCACGGAGCCCAAGGCCGTCCAGCAACGCTTCATGCACCTACTTTACGCGTCCAATCGACAAAACCAATGCCCAAGCTGGAATCAGATCCGCCAACGACTGCGCGCTGTGGCTCCAAATTCATTGATCTCCCCGGTGAACCTCCGCGCCACGACCAACACGGTCGACAGCGTCGCCACAAATACGCCGAGCATCACGATGGCGATCAGCCAGCCGGGTATCTGCCCGACGGCGAGTGCGCGGTACAATGCCTTCGGTGAATCGATGGACATTGGGGCGTGCAGGAAAACCTTCGCCAGCCACGCACCCAGGATGATCACGTAAATGAAGATGTAATTCCGGCGAAGCCGCCAGCCGACCGCCTCGAGAACTCCCATCTTGAACGCCGGAATCAGCAGGTCTTCAGCCACCAACCTGCGCCAATCGCCCTCCAACGTCTCCGGACGACCCATCACCATCGGGACCAGGAAATGCGCCTCCAACATCCGCACCCGGGCATGGAACGCGTCATAGAACCGGTACCGGCGCGCCTCGATCCACAACATCACCGTCACGATCGCCAAGTTGAAAAAGAAAATGATGTGCGGAACGTCCCGCAGCGAGAACGCCACCGTGAAGATCGTGCTGGTCGCCGTGATCGCCCAGGTGGTCGTCACATCCAAACGCTGACGCCACACCATGATCCGGCCCAACTCACCCCGGTAAAAGTGCGACATCGCGTTCACGTAACTCGTGTCGCGCAACATCGCCGACCCTGTTCCTCGGTCACCGACCGGCTTCGAAGATGGTGCCTCCTCCTGCATGGGCTCTCGCCGCGGATGGTGCGGCCCGCGGATTCCCCGATGCAACCTCGCAGGGGCGTGCCCGATAGCGCGTTTCGCAAACTTCCCGTTTCACCCGGCCCGACTCACCGCTACCGTCGCCGCCCATGATGTCGTTACGATCCGCCGCGGCCGCCATCACCGGACTCACCTTGAGCGTCTCCACCGTTCACGCCCAAGAGTCCGCAACCATCGCCGTTCCACGGTTTTCCACCAACCACATGGATCGGTTGGTCAGCCCACGCACCAATTTCTTCCTGCACGCCAACGGTACCTGGGTCAAAAACAACCCCGTTCCCGCCGACAAATCCAGGTGGGCCAGTTTCGACGAACTGGCGGATCGAAACTGGAAACTCATCCGAACCCTTCTCGAAAGCGCCGCCAACCGCCCTGATCCCGACCCCAACTCACCGCGCCGCAGGGTCGGTGATTTCTTCGCATCCGCCATCGACACCAATCGCGTCGAGCAGCTCGCCCTTCGCCCCGTCCAGCCCGACCTCGACCGCGTGGATTCCCTGGAGGGTCCCCAGGACGCCGCCCGATTGCTTGCCGACTGGCACCAGCGCGGCATTTCGGCCGTCTTCGCCATCCGGGTGGGACCCGATGCCAAGAAGAGCGACACCTACGCCCTCTATCTGGGCCAGGGCGGCCTGGGACTTCCGGACCGCGATTATTACCTGGCCGAAGGTTTCGCCAAGCAGCGGGCCGAGTACCGGCGCCATATCGCCAACACCTTCCAACTCCTCGGTGAAGGTGGTTCAGGCGCCGACCTGATGGCCGAACGGGTCATCGCTCTCGAGACCGAATTCGCCAAAGCCAGTCGCAGCCGCACTGACCTCCGCGATCAGGAGAAAAACTACAACAAGATGACCCGGGCCGACCTCGCCAAACGCGTCCCCCAGGTCGCATGGGACGCGTACTTTGACGCGGCAGGCATCGCTCACGTCCGCGAGATCGTGGTCCGACAGCCGGAATTCTTCG
>Ga0209181_10007455_pt1 | contig 14983 bp, 12 predicted proteins | sample MAT05_FD_187208 | JGI IMG/M metagenome (GOLD analysis project Ga0209181, IMG submission 187208) | Freshwater microbial communities from Lake Fryxell liftoff mats and glacier meltwater in Antarctica - MAT-05 (SPAdes) (version 2) | ecosystem: Environmental > Aquatic > Freshwater > Ice > Liftoff... | reverse complement strand
CTTGCCACTGCCGAAGGCGAGCCGGCCGGGGTTCACTGCAGCGGCACGGCGCCCTGTTGCGCGCAGGCGCCACGCACTGGCCTGGGCCGCGTGTGCGCTGCTCGCCACGCCGGCCGCGCAGGCGCTGAAAATTTTCACGGGCAACACACCGGTGTATCTGGAGGCGCCGCGCCGGCCCCGGCGCCGGCGCTTGTGGGCCGCCAGGCTGCAGGCCGTGCCGCTGGCCGTGGCCCTGCTGCTGGGCAGCGCGGCCACCTGGTCGCAGACCTATTACCGCGCCCAGGCGCTGCCGGAGCTGCAGCCTCAAGGCCCGGGTGGCCAGGGCGCGACGTGGGGCATGGCGCTCAACGACAGCGGCGTCGTGGTCGGCCGAACGGGCTTAGGGAGCGGCGGCGCGGCGGTGCGCTGGTCGTTCCTCGATGGGCTGCAGCAGACCGGCCAGCCGGCGAGTGCGATGGCCCTCACCAACAACGGCACCGCGGTGGGGTTACTGGGCACCCTGAATTCGGGGATCCCGGTGCGCTGGTCGCCCACGTTTGGTTATCAGCCATTGAGCGACGTGTACGCCGGTGCGCCGGCGAACGGCTACGCGGTGGCGGTCAACGACCAGGATTGGGTGCTGGTGCAGGACACGACAGGCCTGCAAGCCCGCTTGCTGCTGTTGCGCCCAGGTCAGGCGGCGCTTAACCTGGGGGAGCTCCGTGAGGGGAGCATCAATGCCAGCGGCATGGTGGCCAGCGCGACATTCTCGCTTACTGACGGATGGCAGGGAGTTGTCTGGACCGAGGCCGATGGCCCGCGCCAAGTCAGCTTGGGCGGCGCAACCTTCTTCACCGGCCTGAACGATCACGGCTTGATCGTGGGCTATACCCAGGCCGTCTCGACGAATCCCGCCAACGGCAGCATCACCCCTCGCCCCTTGAACTCATTCGTCTACAACGCCAACACTGACACGGTGCGCGAAAACCTGCCCGGGTTCCGCGCCTATGACATCAACAACGCGGGCTCGATCGTCGGCAGCCTGGGCGATGTTTCCGTGGCTGCGGAATGGCGCAACGGCGCGGCGGTCAACCTGAACAACGTGACCACCGACCTGGGTGACTACCGCTTGTTTCAGGCGATCGACATCAATGCCAGTGGCCAGATCCTGGCCCTCGGTACGGTCTGGCTTGACGACTTGCCGACCAACTACACCGGCCCCGGGGTTCGCACCTTCTTGCTGTCGGAGTGCGCGCGCTGCGGGCAGATCAAGCCGAACCCGAACCCGGCATCGACGCTGCTCGACATCGGCCCCGGCTGGTTGGGCGCCTTCAATGCCCAGGACTATCGCAACGAGGGCACGCTGCAGATACGAACCCATTTGGCAAATGTCCAGGGCGCGGTTCTGCGCAACGGCGGCGACATCGAGGTGCTGGCCTCCGCCGGCAGTTTGTTCAACACCGGTTCGCTCGACAACGGCCCCGGCGGCCGCATCATCGTCTCGGGCGCGCTCAACACCGGCGGCGTCGGCGGCGTGCTCAACCGCGCCTCGGTGCGCGTGCTCGAAGGCGGCTCGGTGCACGTGGGTGGCAGTGAGGGCTTCGTCAACCGGTCGATGTCGCGCTTTACCCAGGTGGGGGGATTGGTTCGCAATGCCACCCTGTTCAGTGTCGAAGGCGGCTTGTTCGACCAGCCAGGCGGCAGCTTCGAGAACCAGGCGGGCGCCACCTTCAGGCTGTGGGGCGGCGACGCCGTGGTGGGCGGCGGCTTCGCCAATGCGGGCAGCGTGCTGATGGGGCCGGACCCGCTCGCGCCCATCGGCAGCCCGAACCGGGCCAGCCAGATGCGCATCACCGGCACGCTCAACAACCAATCCGGTGCGGTCTTCACGGCGGAAGGCGGCTCGTTCATCGAGGTCACGGGCGGCCAGTTGTTGAACCGTGGCGAGCTGGCGCTGGAGAGCGGCACCACGCGCCTGTCGCTGCGCGCTGGCGGCTCGCTCAGCAACGATGGCGGCACGCTGCGTCTGGGGTCGGGCAGCCGGCTGCTGATCGCCGAGGATGCCGGCGCGCTGCAGCAACTGTCCGGCAACTTGTTCGTGGCCCACGGCGCGCGCATCGAGATCGGCCAGACGCGCGACTTGGACGTGGTGGGCGGGCGCGTCAGCAGCGAAGGCGTGATCGTTGCGCGCAGCGCGGCGCGCATCGCCAACAGCGGCAATTTCCAGTTGCAGACCGGATCGCGCCTCGAACTCGACGCCGGCGCCAGTTTCGACCAGGGGGCCGGAGAGTTGATGGTGGCGGCCGGCGCCTCGATCATTGGCGGCGGTCTGCTGAACCATTCTGGCGGCACCACCATCGTCAACGGGTCGGTGTCGTTGCCGATGAGCGTCTTCAACGGCGGCGTGCTGTCCGGCAGCGGGTTCATCAGCGGCAGCGTGGTGCTTGGCAACACGATCGATCTGCGGAGCGGCAGCTCGCCTGGAACGATCACCTTCCTGGGTGACGTGGACATGGCCGATGCGGGCATCGAGTTGGAGATCGACAGCCACCGCATCTTCGACAGGGTTGTGATCGCCGGCAACCTGAACATCGGGCAGGTGCGCGTGCGGTTGACACCGTCTGCAGCCTACACGCCTGACCTGAACGACAGCTTCACCTGGTTGAGTGCCGGCTCGATCAGCGGCAATGCCCTGCAGCTCGACACCAGCGCGCTGCCCAGCGGCTGGCGCACCGCATCTGGCAACGCCGAAGGCACGCTCGAGCTGTGGAACGACGCGGCTGTGGGTTTGGGGCCCAACCCGAACCCCGCCGGGGCGCTGCTGAGCGTGGCCGCGGGCACGCTGGCCCACAACAGCATGGGCAACGGCAACTTCAACAACCTCGGCACGATCGAAGTGGCCGGCGCGCTGGCCAACCGGCCCGGCGCGTTGCTGTTTCAGCAAGACGGCGCCCGCTTGAACGTGCTGGCTGGCGGGCGGCTGTCCAACAGGGGTTTCCTGAGCGGACAGGGTGCCATCGACAACGCCGGCCTGTTGATCAACTACCAGGATGGAGCGATCTCTGCCCGCACCCTGGCCAATCGCGGGCGCATCGAAAACGACGGCACGCTGGACATCCAGCAAAGCCTCGAAAACAAAACGGGTGGCGAGGTGGTCAACCGCGGCCAGATGCGGGCCGCCGACATCAACAACCGTGGTCGCTTCGAAAACCAGGGCCGCATCGACAACGTCGGCTACATCACCAATACCAGCGGCGCGGTGTTCGTGGTGGCCGAGGGCGGCACGGTCGGGACCCGTCCTTTCAGCGTCGGTGCATACCGCGACTTCGGCGGCACCACGCAGGTGGATGGCCGGCTGCAGGCCAACCAGATCCTGCTGCAAGGCGCGTTGCTGAAGGGGCACGGCACGCTCGCCGGGCCGGTGCAGTTGATCGGCGCCGAGGTGGCGCCCGATGTCGGCGCGGGCCTCACCATCGAGGGCGACGTGGCTGGCAACGCCACTTTCTACATCGGCTGGACCGGCGCCGGCCTGTACAGCCGGCTGCACGTGACGGGCAACCTGAACCTGTCGTCCGACACCGTCATTTTCGTGCTGTCCCCTGGCGGCTACCTGCCCCAGGCGGGCGACCGCGTGCAGTGGCTGAATGTGGACGGCACGGCGCAGGGCCTGGGCACGCTGTCCTGGCGCATCGCCACGCAGGGCGCCGGTGCGCAGTGTGCCAGCTGCGAGCTGCGCCACTGGGCGGTGCCTGATGACCTGCGCGTCAGCTTCAATGGCGGTGTGCTGAGCCTGCAACCGGTGCCCGAGCCGGGCACATGGGCACTGATGCTGCTGGGCGTCGGCCTGCTGGGCGCGCTCGGCCGCCGCCGCGCCACGGCCTGATCCGGTCGCCTGCGCTGCGCCTCAGCCCGGGCTTCAGCCAACGCAGCGGACAACCTTTGTCGATTCGTGCTCGGCTTGGCCAGCGCCGGTGTAGTCAGGCGCCAGGCCGTGCTCACTGTGTAGGCCTTGACGCTGTGGCTCTCGATCTGCGCTGGTATGGGTGGTCTGGTAGTGCATCTTGCTGCACGGCGGCAGCGGTGTCGCCGACGAAGTGGCCGTGAGCCACTGCTTCAAGCGCCTCACGATGTTGGAATCTGCCTTCGGCGATACGCGGCGCCACCTTGGCCACGTGAGCGCGCCCATGGCTGACACGGTGGGGTTGTTTGCATCAGCAGATGGCGCGCAAGACCCTGGGCGAGAGCTGGCTGCAGGGAGGATCGGAAACCCTTTCCGCCATTGGCTGCCATCGCCTTGCTCTTCGGACTGAAGCGGGCGAGCCATTCACTCCACCCTCTTGACCCGCTGTTGACGGAGTCGATTTCTGGGGGCTTCTGAATTCAAGCCCCTGCGCCTGGTGAGTGAGCGGGCGGGCGGCGGCAGCGGGGAAGGCACGGCACGGTGCTGAGGTATGCCGCACCGCCGCATTCACCGCACCAGTTTTACCGTCCGTGCCGGCCGCTTCAGCGTGACCTTGCTCTGCCCCTGTGCGCCGGCCACCTGCACCTCGATGCGCTGCATGCGTTTGAAGGCGTCGAACAGACCCAGCTCCAGCGTGCGCAACTGCTGCGGTTGTGCGCAGGTGTACTCATAGCTGGCGTCGAGGTCGGCATGGTCGCCCTCGGTCGCCTTGGCGGCCGTTCCCGTGTCGGTCGCCTTGGCGGTCGCTCCGGTTTCGGTCGCCTTGGCGGTCGCTCCGGTGACGGGCGCCTTGTTCGCTGCGTCCAGCACCGGGGCGGTGACCTCGGCCTTGCTCAGCGTGCACTGCGCCGCTGCATCGGCCTTGAACAGCGCGCCGCCGCTGCGCAGCCGCGCCAGCATGTCGGCGGCGGCCTTGCGTTCGGCATCGGTGCGGGGCGCGCGCTCGAAGCCGAGCAGGCTGTCCAGCGGGGACTGCAGGGCCACGGTGAGCTTGCCGCCTTCAATGGCCACGTCCACCTTCGCGACGCCGTGTTCGTGGGCCTTGCCGGCGTGGGCGGCCGGCCACATAACCATCAGCAACGCCATGGCGCGTACTGCCATAACGATGGGCGGGGAGCTCGGGTTCATCTTCATCGGTGATCTCCTTGGGTTGAAAGCTCAGCGCGGCGTGGTCAGCGCCGCCACCAGCACGCGGGTGTTGTGTTCGAAGAGCTTGAGATAGGTGTCTGCCGGCCCGCCTGATGCAGACAGTGCGTCCGAGTACAAGGTTCCACCGACCTGAACGCCGGCCTCCTGCGCGATGCGCTGAATCAGTCGCGGGTCGCTGATGTTCTCGACGAACAAGGCGCGCACGGCGTCTTTCTTGATCTGGCGGATGAGCCTGGCCACGGCAGCCGCGGAGGGCTCGCTGTGCGTGTTCCAGCCCTGCGGCGCCAGGAAGTCGACGCCGTAGGCCGCAGCGTAGTAGCCGAAGGCGTCGTGCGAGGTGATGACGCGGCGCTGGGCGCGCGGGATGGCGTCGAGCTGCCCGCGCACCTGGCGGTCCAGCCCGTTGAGGCGGTCCAGATAGGCCGCACTGCGGTCGTTCAGTTCGGCCTGATGCTGCGGCCAGCGCTGGGCGATGGCGTCGCGCAGCGTGGCCACATAGCGCTGCGCCAAGGACAGGTCTTGCCAGGCGTGCGGGTCGGTGCCGTGGGAGCCGCCCTGGCGCGGTGCGATGCCGCGGCTTGCCACGACCACCGGGCCGCGATAGCCCGAGACCTTCACCAGCCGGTCGATCCAGCCCTCGAAGCCCAGGCCGTTGACCACCACCAGGCCGGCCTGCGCCAGGCGCTTGCCGTGCACCGGGGTGGGCTGGAAGACATGGGCGTCGCCGTCTGGCCCGACCAGCGCGCTGACTTCGATCGCCGGCGGTGCGATCTCGCGCACCATGTCGGCCAGGATGGAAAAGCTCGCCACGATCTGCGGCGCAGGCGCAGGCTCAGCGGTGCGGGGCTGCGCACGCAAGCTCAGCAGGGGCCAGGCCGGCAGAGCCGCCAGCACGGCGCAGCGAATCAGATGTCTTCGGTCGATGAGTGTCATGAGGCGGGCAGGGTCAGCGGGTCAGGTGAACGGGCTTGCGCAGTCGGCGCAGCAATAGGCCGTCGCGGGCGCCGAACAGGACGGACAACACATAGGCCGCGCCGCACACCAGCACGATGCACGGCCCGGATGGCACCTCGGCGTGGTACGACAGCAGCAGCCCGAGCGTGCCCGACAGGGCGCCGATGGCGACCGCCACCGCGGCCATCGCCGGCAGGCCGGCGACCCAGAAGCGCGCTGCCGTGGCCGGCAGCATCATCAAGCCCACCGCCATCAAGGTGCCCAGGGCCTGGAAGGCGCTCACCAGGTTGGCCACGAGCAGCACCAGCAGAGCGGTGTGCACGGCCGCACCCGGGCCGCCCACGCTGCGCAGGAAGCCGGGGTCGAAGCTCTCGAGCACGAGCGGCCGGTACAGCAGCGCCAGCGCCCACAGCGTGACGCTGGCCACGACCGCAATCTGCAGCAGTGCCGCGTCGTCCACCGCCAGCACGCTGCCGAAGAGCATGTGCATCAGGTCCATCTGGCTGCCGCGCAACGACACCAGCAACACGCCCAGCGCCAGTGCAATGAGATAGAAGGCGGCAAAGCTGGCGTCTTCGCGCTGCGGCGTGTGGCGGGTGACAAAACCCGCTGCCAAAGCCACCGCCAGCGCGGCGATGAAACCGCCCAGGCTCATCGCCGTCAGCGACAGGCCGGCGAGCAAGAAGCCGGCTGCCGCGCCAGGCAACACGGCGTGCGCCATGGCGTCGCCCACCAGGCTCATGCGGCGCAGCACCAGCAGGCAGCCGATGGGCGCGCTGCCCAGCGACAGTGCCCAGGTCGCCACCAGCGCCCTGCGCATGAAGGGGAACTCGACGAAGGGGCCGATGACGGCTTGCAGGGCGGTGCTCATCACGACGCTCACGCCGCACGCTGGCAACGCGCGGCGGTGTCGTCCCAGGCCTCGGCCATCTGGCGCGCCTTGAACAGGTGGGCGGCGTCCAGGACCTGCGCTGTCGGGCCCCAGGCCACGGGCTCGCGCGCCAGCAGCAAGGTCTGATCGAAGTTCGCGCGCACCTGTTCCAGGTCGTGCAGCACGGCAATCACGGTGCGCGCTTCGTGCTTCCAGCGGTGCAGCAGCGCCAGCAGGTCGGCGGTGGTGCGGGCGTCGATGGCATTGAAGGGTTCGTCCAGCAGGATCAATGCGGCGTCTTGCACCAGCACACGAGCAAACAACACGCGCTGCACCTGGCCCGCAGACAGTTCACCCAGCAAGCGTTGCCCGAAGCCCGACAGACCCACGGCAGCCAGCGCCTCGTCCACGCGCGCACGGTCGGCGCTGCGCAGGGCGCCGAAGTTGCCGATGCGCGCCCACAGGCCCATGGCCACGGCGTCGAACACCCGCACCGGAAAACTGCGGTCCAGCGCCGAGGCCTGCGGCAGGTAGGCGATGCGCAGACCAGCGTCGTGCTCGATGCGGCCCTCAAAGCCGCGCAGGGCGCCACCCAGTGCGCCGAGCAGGCTGCTCTTGCCGGCGCCGTTGGGGCCCACCACGGCCGTCATCGCCCCGGCCATGAAGGCGCCGCTGAGGTGGTGCACGGCAGGGTGGCCGCGATAGGCCACGGTGAGATCGTGCAGGCGGACGGCGGAAGAGGTGGAAGACGCGAGTGTCATGCCAGGGCCCAGACCACCAGGGTCCACAGCGCGGCGACGATGACCGTGGCCCACAGCAGGCGCACGCCGACGCCAGTCGTCAGCACGGCCGCCTCTGCAGGGAATGGATCAACCGCGGTGCCTGTGACCGGCCGTACTGCGCGCAGTTGCGCGGCGCGGTGCCGTCGCAGGCGCGCGGGGTGCGCAGTCCTTGCAGCGTCCGTAAAGCGTCAGGTCGTGGTCTTCCACCGTGAAGCCTTGAGGTGCCATACCCGACAGGTCGCCCGGGCAGGCATGGACGTCGAACACACGGTCGCACTGCCGACACTGAAAGTGATGGTGGTGATGGTGCCCGGCCAGCTCGAAGCGCGGGTTCTCGCCAGGCAGGTTCACCGGTCGCAACGCGCCTTCTTCCACCAGTGCCTTGAGGTTGCGGTAGACGGTGGCGATGCCCAGGCCCGGCACCTGCACCTGCGCGGCATCCAGCACCTCTTGCGGCAGCAGCGGGCGCTCGGCCTGCGCGATGGCATCGCGGATGGCAGATCGTTGGCGGGTGTTGCGTTCCATGCATGCAGCGTACCGGATTTCTGAATGTCGATATGATAACGCTGTCGCATTAGCAATAACCGGCGTTCGAACACTCAGCCTGGCGCCTAAATTCTCCATGAAGCCGAACCGCCTTCCCGTCACCGTGCTTTCCGGCTTCCTTGGCGCCGGCAAGACCACGCTGCTCAACCACATCCTGGCCAACCGCGAAGGCCTGCGAGTCGCGGTGATCGTCAACGACATGAGCGACGTGAACATCGACGCGCAGGTGGTCGAGCGCAGCGCTGACGCCGCCGGAGCGGCGCTGTCGCGTACCGACGAAAAGCTGGTGGAGATGAGCAACGGCTGCATCTGCTGCACCTTGCGAGAAGATCTGCTGCTGGAGGTGCGCAAGCTGGCCGCCGAGGGCCGCTTCGACTGCCTGCTGATCGAATCCACGGGCATTGGTGAACCCCTGCCCGTGGCCGCCACCTTCGACTTCATGAGCGAGGAAGGCGAATCGCTGAACGACGTGGCGCGCATCGACACCATGGTGACGGTGGTGGACGCCTTCAACCTGCTGGCCGACTACAGCAGCACCGACCTGCTCAGCCAGCGCGGCGAAGTCGCTGGTGATGAAGACACGCGCAGTCTGGCCGCCTTGCTGACCGAGCAGATCGAGTTTGCCGACGTGGTGGTGGTCAACAAGATCGACAAGGTGGATGCAGCACGGCGCGATGAAGTGACGGCCGTGGTAAAGGCTTTGAACCCGACGGCACAGCTCGTGTTTGCCGACCACGGCCAGGTACCGCTGAAGGCTGTGCTGGGCACGGGCCTGTTCAACCTGGAACGCGCCAGCGCCATGCCCGGCTGGGCGCGCGAACTCGAAGGCAAGCACACGCCCGAGACCGAGGCCTACGGCATCAGCAGTTTCGTCCTGAGAAGCCATCTGCCGCTGCACCCGTGGCGCTTCTCCACCTTCATGGACTTGCCGCTGCCGGGTCTGATCCGCGCCAAGGGCTACGTCTGGCTGGCCAGCCGGCCCGACTGGGTGGTGAACTACTCACGCGCAGGCAACACCGCCACACACGAACCCGTGGGCCGCTGGTGGGCCGCTGCGCCGCGCGAACGCTGGCCAGCCAAAGGCACGCCCGAGCGGCAGAACATCGACGCACGCTGGAAAGAGCCCCACGGCGACCGACTCAACGAGGTCGTGTTCATCGGGCGAAACATGGACCGAGCCGCCATTGAACAGGCGTGGAGGGCCATGCACCTGAACCACACCGAGACGCGCAAAGGCGAGCGCGGCTTGAAAGGCTGGGCCGGCCTGCCGGACCCGTTCCCGCAGTGGCAGCGCACCGGCGAGGAGGTCGCAGCATGAAGAGCCCCGTCATTCCGAAGACCTATGCGCAGTGGCGGCACTGTATCGAGGTGGACTGCGGCATCCCCTTGGAGCCGGCCTTCATCCAGTCGCGGCTGTCGGTGCTGCGCGACCCGGTGCATGACGAGACGCGCCGTTTTGCGTCGCTGTATGGCCAACCCCATGCGCGCAGTGTGCTGGCTTGGTTCGAGCAAGCCCAGGCCGCCCTGGGCTGACCCCCATTCAACGTGGACAACTTGGAGACACTCATGAGTCAGATCCCCGTCACCATCCTCACCGGCTTCCTCGGCAGCGGCAAGACCACGTTGCTCAACCGTATCCTGCAGGAACAGCACGGCCATCGCATTGCCGTCATCGAGAACGAGTTCGGCGAAGCCGGCATCGACAACGAACTGCTGGTGCAAGACCGCGACGAGCAGATCATCGAGATGAACAACGGCTGCATCTGCTGCACCGTGCGTGGCGACCTGGTGCGCATCCTCGGTGAACTGCATGCCAAGAAGGCGGCTGGCACGCTGCACTTCGACCGTGTGGTGATCGAGACCACCGGCCTGGCCGACCCTGCGCCGGTGGCGCAGACCTTTTTCGTCGACGACGACATCGGCCAGCAATACCTGCTGGACGCCATCGTCACCATGGTCGACGCCGTGCATGCTGACGCGCAATTCGACGAACACCACGAAGCGCAGGAACAGGTGGGTTTCGCCGACCGAATTCTCATCACCAAGACCGACCTCGTCGATGCGCAGGCGGTGCAGGCACTGAAACAGCGCGTGGTGCAGATGAACCCGCGCGCCAAGGTCGCCGAGGCGCGCCACGGCGTGGCCAGCATCGACGACCTGCTGGACATCCGCGGCTTCAATCTGAATGCCATTCTCGAGATCGAGCCCGACTTTCTGACCGATGTCAGCCATGAGCATGACGACGACGTCACCTCGTTCGTCTTTCGCGCCGAAAAGCCTCTTGACCTGGACCGCACCGAAGATTTTCTGAGTGGCGTGATCCAGGTCTACGGCGCCAAACTGATGCGCTACAAGGGCGTGCTCAACGTCAAGGGTCAGGACCGGCGTGTCGTCATCCAGGGCGTGCACATGCTGATGGGCAGCGACCTGGGTGCGGCCTGGAAGCCGGGCGACAAGCGCGAATCGAAGATGGTTTTCATCGGCCGCGACATGCCCAAAGACCTGTTGCTGGACGGGCTGGCGCAATGCGTGGTGGGCGCGCGCCGATGAGGTTGGGCGCTGGGCAAACGGCGAAATTCGCAGGCCTTGCATTCTTCAGCCTGGGCTGCAGCAGCGCGTTTGCGCAGACCGCAGCTGAGCGTGTGGAGATCACCGGTCTGCGCACGCAGGGCACCGCACTGACGCAGCCTTCCACCGCCGGCAGCCGCCTGGGGCTGACACCGCTCGACACCGCGGGCAGCGTGTCGGTGCTGGTGCCGGCTCGGCGGACGCACGGTGCTCGAAGGCATCGAGCTGACGGTGACAGCGGGTGAACTGCTGGGGTTGATCGGAGCCAACGGCGCTGGCAAGAGCACATTGCTGCGCTGCCTGCTCGGCCTGCAGCGCCGCAGCAGTGGGCCGTAGCGGTCTACGACCGCAGCCGGCGCAAGCTGCCTGCTGCTGACGAGGTCGTGCGTGGCGCGTTCTTGCAGGTCGGCAAACAAAGCAGCTGCAGTGCGGAACTGAGCCTGCGCGCCGGCGTGCTGACCGGCTGGCTCGTCAACACCGCGACGGGCAGATCATCGAGATGAACAACGGCTGCATCTTCTGCACCGCGCGCGGCGACCTGGTGCGCATCTTCGGTGAACTGCATGCCAGGAAGGCGGCCATCACGCTGCACTTCTACCGTGTCGACATCGAGATCACCGGCCTGGCCGACTCTGCGCCGGTGGCGCAGACCTTCTTCGTCGATGACAGCCTGGCCACCCAGTGGAGGGAACTGAACCCATGAGGCCACTCGGCCAAGGTCGGTGACCACGGCTCATCGGTGATCTGGGTGAACGGCGACGAACTGGAGTTGGCAGTCGACAACCTGAGTGCGCGTGGCGTTGCGCAGGCGGGCGGCGGATCGCATGTATTCGTTTGGAATCGGATGGCCAGGAACAACCTGACCCTCGACGCGGCGGCTGTAGCGCTGGGCCTGTCCTGTCGAATGCTCGCCTACCACCGGAGCGGCTCCAAGCCAGTGCCGTGCAGCGTCGCGCTGGCCTGCCTCGGTTGGGAAGAGGTGGTCAAGAACGTCGGCGGTTACGCACAGGCCGTGCCAGGTTCAAGGCCTCGCGGCCGGGCAGGCGTGCGGGGCGTGGCGGGTTGGCAACAGGAGTCACCCGCCGCGCGTCCGACTTGTTCGCTGGGCCAGGGCGTGTCGGTACGGGTGGCCGCTATGTTGGCCAGCGCACATACAGCAGGCCCGAACGTTGTCACCGTTCAACAGCACTTGAGAGGCGCGCCTGCAGTTCCAGGACATTGACGACGGTGAATCTTTGACCTGCGTCATCCGTTCAGGCGTGTCCCTGAGTTCCACTTGCCCAGTATCTTTTGACGCGAGACCCGAAACATGTTCGAACGCAAGGTCGTCAAGAAGGCGAAGCGCGTAGTCTGGCGGATGAGCGCGTCCAACCCAGAAGGCGTGCTTGTCTCCGCTTGCGGGCGGGCAACTGAACGTGCAGGCCCGGTCGATGGGGATGAGCCAGGCTATGGCACGTCGTCGATGGAGTTGGAAAGCGGTTCGGACATCATCGAGACAGCGATGGACACGCTGCCGGGGGAGCTTGTCGACGCGTTCCTGAAGGCCGGCAGATGAAATGCAACGGTGCAGCGGAGGCCGGCTCTGAACCTCGCTTCGATGCGCTGCGCAACACGGGCCGTCATGGCGCCCCGGCCCAAGGCGGTTGTGCGGCGTGGCGAAACGATCACAGCGCCTGCGACGCCCCGGCGCGCGGATCCAGCACCCGCGAGGGTTCGCGCATCAGCACGAATTCCTCGGCCGCCGTGGGGTGCATGGCGATGGTCTTGTCGAAGTGGGCCTTGGTGGCGCCTGCGGTCAGTGCCACGGCCAGGCTTTGCACGATCTCCGGGGCGTCGTCGCCCAGCATGTGCACGGCCAGCACGCGGTCGGTGTCGGCGTCGACCAGCAGCTTCATGTGGGTGCGTTCGGTGCCGCCGATGAAGGCCTGCTTCATCGGCCTGAAGTCGGTCTCGAAGATTTTCAGCCGGTGCCCCTTTGCCACGGCCGCGGTTTCTGTCGGGCCGCAACTGGCCATGGGCGGCAGCATGAAGACGGCGCTGGCGACCAGGCTGAGGTCGACCTGGCGTGGCGCGTTGCCAAAGAGCGAGTCGGCCAAGGCACGGCCCTCGGCAATGGCGACCGGCGTGAGGTTGTTGCAGTTGGTGACGTCGCCGATGGCGTAGATGCCCGCGGCTGCGGTCTGCATCGATGCGTTTACGGGCACGGCGCCGTTCTTGTCGGGCGTGATGCCGACACGGTCCAGCGCCAGACCTGCGGTGTTGGGGCGGCGGCCGGTGGCGTTGAGCACCCAGGGGAACTCCAGCGCCCGGTCGTCGCCCAGCAGCAGCAGAAGTCCTGCGGCCGTGCGCTGGATGCACTGCGGCGCGCTGGCGGGGTGCAGGTCCACCCCCGCAGCCTGCAAGGCGCTGGCCGCTGCGGCGCGCAGCAGTTCGTCGAAGCCGCGCAGGGGCAGGCGGTCGCGGTAGAACAGGCTCACCTTCACGCCCAGGCGCGCCAGCATGCTGGCGAACTCCACGGCGATGTAGCCGCCACCGACGATGGCGGCGCGCTCGGGCAGGTGCTGCAGGTCGAGCAGGTCGTCGCTGGTGGCGCAGGCCTCGATGCCCGGAATGCTGTCGCGCACCGGCGCGCCGCCGGTGGCAATGAGGATGTGCTTTGCGGTGACCAGCCGTTCGCCGATGCGCACGCGGTGCGGCCCTTCGAACTGCGCCCAGCCCTCGATAAGTTCCACCTGGCTGCCGGCCAGGAGTTGCCGGTAGATGCCTTCGAGCCGAGTCGTCTCGGCCGCCTTCTGTGCCGCCCAGCGGTTCATCTCGAAGCGGGGCTCGTCCAACTTCCAGCCGTAGCCGCGCGCCTGGGCGAAGCCGGCGCCGAACTGCGCCGCGTACATCAGCAGCTTCTTGGGCACGCAGCCGCGGATGACGCAGGTGCCGCCGACGCGGCTGCCTTCCACCACCGCGACCTTGGCACCGTGCAGCGCGGCGCGGCGCGATGCCGCCACGCCGCCGGAGCCTGCGCCCAGGGTGATGAGGTCGAAGTCGTGTTCTTGCGTCATGGCATGCCTTGCGGTGGGTACGTGAGAATGTCGCACATGCCCGAGCAAGATGACGCCCTCCGTGCGGCCGACCTGCGTGCGCAGCTGCAGCACCATGGCCACCGCTACCACGTTCTCGACGATCCGGAGGTTCCGGATGCCGAGTACGACCGCCTCTTTCGCGAACTGCAGGCGCTGGAGGCGTCGCGGCCCGAACTGCAGACGCCCGACTCACCCACGCAGCGCGTCGGCGGCAAGCTGCTCAGCGGCTTTGGTGCGGTGCGCCACGCCGTGCCGATGCTGAGCATTCGCACCGAGACCGACACCTCGCCGGCCGGCGCCGAAGCCTTCGATGCGCGCGTGCGCCGCGAACTGGCCCTGCCCGAAGACGCGCCACCCGTCGAGTACGCGGCCGAGCTCAAGTTCGACGGCCTGGCCATCAACCTGCGCTATGAAGCCGGGGTGCTGGTGCGGGCGGCCACGCGCGGCGACGGCGAGACCGGCGAAGACGTGACGCAGAACATCCGCACCGTGGGCCAGATCCCCTTGCGGCTGAACGGGGCGGCGCCCGCGGTGCTGGAGGTGCGCGGCGAGGTCTACATGCGCCGTGACGACTTCGAGCGCATGAACGAGCGCCAGCGCGAAAAGGGCGAGAAGAGCTTCGTCAACCCGCGCAATGCCGCCGCCGGTGCGGTGCGGCAGCTGGACCCGTTGATTGCCGCGCAACGGCCGTTGAGCTTTTTCGCCTACGGCCTGGGCGATGTGCAGGGCTGGCAGCGTCCGCCCACGCACAGCGTGCTGCTCGACAGCCTGGCCGCCCTGGGGCTGCCGGTGTGCGCCGACCGCTGCGTGGCGCGGGGCGCGGCGGAACTGGTCCGCTTTCACCAGGCCATGGGTGCGCGGCGCGATGCCTTGCCCTTCGACATCGACGGCGTGGTCTACAAGGTGAATGCCGTCGACCTGCAGGAGAGGCTGGGTTTCGTCACCCGCGAGCCGCGCTGGGCGGTGGCGCACAAGTACCCGGCGCAGGAACAGCTGACGCGGCTGAACGGCATCGAGATCCAGGTCGGCCGCACCGGCAAGCTCACGCCGGTGGCCAAGCTCGAACCGGTGTTCGTGGGCGGCACCACGGTCAGCA
>Ga0209181_10007454_pt1 | contig 14985 bp, 9 predicted proteins | sample MAT05_FD_187208 | JGI IMG/M metagenome (GOLD analysis project Ga0209181, IMG submission 187208) | Freshwater microbial communities from Lake Fryxell liftoff mats and glacier meltwater in Antarctica - MAT-05 (SPAdes) (version 2) | ecosystem: Environmental > Aquatic > Freshwater > Ice > Liftoff... | reverse complement strand
TACTTATTTGTCCGATTCACGCTCCTATCACAGCATCAAGTTTTTTCCCGGCAAACGTTACACTTTTGGTGGCGGTTACAACCCATTCGGCGGGCCCTACACCACCAGCCTCCTCCCCCACCTCGGCCAAGAAGGCCAATTCATCGCCCAGGGCCTCCCCGGCCAGTACATCGAAATGAAATCCTCGGATCCCAATACCCCCGCCATCATCCACAAAGACGACTACGACGGCACCAGCACCTGCACCAAATATCTCTTCCTCACGGGCATGGATCACACCGGCACCGAGGATATCTATGTACCAACCCCCGGCGGCGATGTGTTCAACAACGACGGCTGGCAGTTTTTCCCCTGCAACCCCTGCCCGGCATCCATCCCCGTGCTCGCCGCTTCAAGCATCACCGTCGGCTGTCCGCCCGGCAAAGCCTCGCTCATCCTCGACGGCCTCAAGCCCGACGAGTGGGCCAACTGGTACACCGATCCGGCAGCGATGACCAACCTGGTGTATTCCGGCGGCACGCCCGGCCCGGCTGGCAATATGTTTATGCCCGTGATCACTGGCCCTGCCACCTACTACGCCCGCGTCTACAGCGACGGCGGGTTATGTGAAAGCACGGTGATCCTGACCGTGAACATCACGACCACTACGCCCCCGGCCCTGTTCAACGTCAAGGGCGGGGGCACCGTCTGCGCGGGCAGCAACGGCGCACCCGTCTGGCTGGACGGCTCCCAGATCGGGGTCTCTTACCAACTCTTTCTGGATGGAGTTGAGACCGGCCTGCCCCGCCCCGGTACGGGCGACACGCTCCAATTCGGCCTGAAAACCGCGCCCGGCATCTACACCGTCGTGGCCACCAAAGACGGCACGGCCTGCTCGGCCACCATGACCGGATCGGCCGTCATCCTTGACAACGCCAGCCAAGCGCCCGCCGTAACAGTGAGCAGCAACGGCCCGCTCTGCGAATACGACGGCAACTCGCTGCAACTCACCGAATCCGGCGGCGCAGCCACCTCGTGGGCCTGGACGGGTCCGGGCGGGTACACCTCCACCGATCAGAACCCCGTGATCTTCAGTCCGATGCAAAACAACAGCGGCACCTACACCGTGGTGGTGTCCGACGGGCAAGGCTGCACGAACATCGCGTCGGTGGGTGTGCTGGTGCAGCACACGCCCCAAGTCGCGCTCCAATCCAACAATCCCACCTGCGGTTCCGACCTGATGCTGTATGAATCGGGCGGTGAAGCGGTGGCTTGGGGTTGGTTTGGCCCCAACGGCTCCCTGGGTTCATCGGGCTTTCCGAACCTGACGATCCCCAACGTTACGCCAGCCGACAACGGCTTTTACGTGGTGGTGGGACTTGGCGCGAACGGATGTATGGGGTACGCAGGTGTCCAGGTCAACGTACAGCCAGCCAGCGCGGGCACCATCAGCGGCAGCCCCACCGTCTGCCCCGGCCAGATGACCCCGCTGACCATCAACGGTGCGGCGGGCGGCACCTGGAGCAGCGGCAGCCCGACCATTGCGACCGTCAACAGCATGACGGGCGTGGTCAAAGGCATGCAACCCGGCATGGCCGTCATCACCTACACCGTGCTGGTGGGCGGCTGTGTGCAAACCGCCGATTTCAGCATACAGGTGTGGCCTCAACCCGCAGTAGCCATCAGTGGCGACAACGAGGTGTGCGAGAACGAGACCCTGATTTTAACTGAAACAGGCGGCAGTGCCGTCTCATGGGCTTGGTACAATGGCTCGGGGCTGGTAACAACCAATCAAATCTTGAACTTCTCCAATCCAACATTTGCCCAGTTTGGTGGCTACGCCAGCGTGGTCGTCACCGATGCCAACGGTTGTACAAATGCCCGGACGGTGGATGTGATCACATACGCAGTGCCCCCTGTCACCGCCTCCTCCAACGCGCCCTTCTGCGCGGGCAGCGACGACCTGCACCTCACGGAAAGCGGCGGCGGGCAAGGGGTGTCCTGGATGTGGAGCGGCCCGATCGGCTACACCTCCACCCAGCAAAACCCGGTGATTGTCAATCCTTTGCCCGGCACCTACACCGTGAAAGTCACTGACTTCAACGGCTGCACGGACCAGGCCAGCCTCCCGGCGATTATCCACAATTTGCCCACCGTGACCTGCCCGCCTACCCTGTTCGTCGGCCTCGCCGACCCCCCCTTCCCCCTCGCAGGCGCAACACCCGCAGGCGGCGATTACGTCGGCCCGAACGTGACCAACGGAACCTTTGACCCGCTCGCCGCAGGTCTGGGGTCCCACCCCGTCACCTACGGCTACACCGACGCAAACGGCTGCTCCAATGAGTGCGGCTTGAGCGTCACCGTCCAGAACCTCGCACCACCCACGATCACCTGCCCGGCCAATATCGTCAAGTCCAACGATCCCGGCCAGTGCGGCGCGGTCGTAAACTACCCGCTGCCTACCACCACCGCACCCGTCGGCACCCCGACCCTGATCCTCCTCAGCGGACTGCCCACCGGCGGTTCTTTCCCCGTCGGTATCACGGTGATCGTGTGGCAGGCCACCGGTTCCACCGGGCTGACCGCCACCTGCTCCTTCACGGTTACGGTCAACGACGGCCAGAATCCGACGCTGGTCTGCCCGGCCAACATCGCCCGCAACACCGATGCCGGACTGTGCAGCGCGACCGTGAACTACGCCATGATTACTGCCAATGACAACTGTCCCGGCTGGTCGCTCGTCCGCACGAGCGGACTGCCCAGCGGCTCGGTATTTCCCAAAGGAGTGAACATGGTCAACTGGAAGATCACCGACGCGGCGGGCAATATGGCGATCTGTGGATTTACGGTCACGGTCAGCGACAACCAGGCACCGGGCATTGTTTGCCCGACCGACATCGTCCGGTCCACGGCTGCGAACTCGTGTTACAGCGCCGCCGTTTTTTATGCCCTGAAAGGTTTGACCGACAACTGCCCAGGAACAACGGCAGTTTTCGCCGGCAGCCAGCCTACACCTGTTCTGACCAGCGGCACTCCCTTTCCAAAAGGCGTGACCATCGTGACCCTCAAAGCCACCGACGGCACGGGTTTGACCAAAATCTGCACGTTCTCCGTGACGGTCAACGATGCGCAGCCACCGGCGATCACCTGCCCGGCCAACATCGCGCTGAACACTGCGACGAACCTGTGTACAGCCATAGCCACCTACACAACACCCACATTCACAGACAACTGCACGGGCGGTAATGTGGCAATTCAAAGCGGCCTGACATCCGGCTCTGCATTCCTGAAGGGCCAAACCACAGTCGTGTGGAAAGCCACCGACGCAGCGGGCAACACCAAGACCTGCACGTTCCGCGTGACGGTCAACGACGCGCAGGCACCTTTGATCGTTTGCCCGGCCAGCCTGTCCGTACCAGCCAGTCCCGGCCAGTGTGGCGCGGCGGCGGTGACCTACACGCCGCCCACGTTCCCGGACAACTGCGCGGGCGGCACACTGACGCGCACGGGCGGACCGGCCAGCGGCGCGGCTTTCTCTGCGGGCGCGACGCCCGTGACCTGGCGCGCCACCGATGCGGCGGGCAATTTCTCGGTCTGCACCTTCACGGTCACAGTGACCGATGCGCAGCCGCCTGCGATTACCTGCTCACCTAATCTGGCACGCAACACCGACGCGGATCATTGCAGCGCGGTAGTGACCTACCCGCAGCCGACCGCCACCGACAACTGTGCCGGGGCGACGGTTTTCCTGCTGACGGGACTGGCGAGTTATTCGGAGTTTCCGCTGGGCACGACGGTGAACGTGTGGCGAGCCTTTGACCTGGCTGGTTTGAGCAGCACCTGCTCGGTCATGGTCACGGTCAGCGACGCGCAGGTACCCACGCTGGTCTGCCCGCCGAATGCGACGGTCAATGCCAGCGGCAACCCCTGTGGCTGGCCTTCCAACCAACTCACGCTGCCGACGGCGACGGATAATTGCGCGGTGACCTCGCTCACGAGCAATGCCTCCGCCAGTCTCCCGCCAGGCCTCACCACCGTGATCTGGACCGCCAAGGACGCGGCCAACAATGCCAAAACGTGTTCGCAGAAGGTGACGGTGGAGTGTGGGACAGCACCGCAAGGAGTTCAAAGTTCGATCTCGCCTCAGGCGAGAGAAAGTTTGAAGTTGGGCCAGGGCCTGGGATTGCTGTTGGCACCGAATCCGGCGGCTACGACGGTGACGGTGACGATGGAAGGAGTCGGCGAGCACGGCGGCGTGCTGACGGTGTTTGATGCGCTGGGGCGGACGGTATGGTCGCAGCAGTTGGGGCCCGACCAGCGGAGTGCCGAGTTGGATGTGAGCGGTGCGGCGTTTGCCTCGGGCTTGTATCAGGTCAGCCTGTGGACGGAGTGGGGGAGGGTGACGAGGACGCTGGTGGTGAGCAGATTGTGAGTGGTAGCGCGGCGTTTACGCCGCCAGTAAAGAGGCGTTCACTCCGATTAAAAGTGTCACATCGGCGTGAACGCCTCTTTACTGGCGGCGTAAACGCCGCGCTCCCTATTGGGGCACACGACGAAAGGCCGAGAAATTTAAATCACCTGTACGTAGTTGCGAATCCGTTTTTTATCCGTCCAATCCGTGTCCCATTGTTGTCGCAGGTGTGCGTTTGAATATGCTCAAAACACCAGCGCAGCCCCCGCCCTGAAATTCGCCGCAGGCGAACTTTTCACTGAAAAAGCATTGAGCAGATTGTCGGAGGTAAAGTAAACCTGTACCGGGCCGGGCGTGACCGCTACATGGAAGCCGAAGTTGGCCTTCGAGCGGTCATTGATGCTGTACATCGCGCCGAGCGAAAGCCATTTCACCAGGGACCAACGGGCGCTGAGGCCGATAGCCACGTTTTGGCGGTCTTCAGCGTCTTGAATGAGCGCGTTCAGACCCAGTTGCCAACGCGCATTGAGTTGGTACAATGCACCCAGATAATAGCGCGTCGGGAGTTTAGAGGTAAACTCCTGGGGCGTTTTTTTGAACTGAAAAATATCGTTCAGGGTGTCAATTTTGGTGTCGAAATCAAGGCTGTCGAAACCGCTGATGATGTCGCTGCCGGGAAAGACCACCCCGTTGTACTGGTAACTACCCTGGCTGCGGTAGTAGTTGGCCGACTCCGTCCATTTGATTTTTCCACCGAGGTCGAGCGCGCTGGCACTGAGCGTCAATTGCTCGCTGACCCGGAATTGGATGCCCAAGTCAAGTGCAGCGCCGGTGTTTTTAGAAAAAACCTTGCCCTTTACTTGGGCGATGTCCAGATTGAACCCCAGTCCGCTGGTGTCGAACGCAGAGATCAGCGAAGAAGAATGGAAGCCGTAGTCAGTATTCAGCGTGAGTTGATAAATATCGGGATCCGTGTAGATCGTAGCAGACTGATGATCAGAATCGGTGCGCAAGGCACTGATGCCGGTGAGCAACTTGACACGCCCGCCGACGGAGAGTTTGCCGAGTTCCAGCGAAGCGCCTGCTGACCATTCGTTCCAGTCGAAGAATGTGGCGCGGGGTGCGATTTGCACGGTTTGGCCGATGTAGGGCGCGTTGCCATTCCAGATCAGTTCGGGCAGCGACTTGGGGTAGTTGATCACACCGGTGAGGCGATTGGCGTGTCCGGCCTGGAGGGCGAGTTTGCCGAATCGAATGCCGAGCGAGAGCGTTTCGATGCGCTGATCGAGAAACAGTTCATTCTCCGGGTCGAGTTTGCTGATGGCGTTGCCAAAGTCAATGGTCGTCTGACCATCTTTTTTTACAAAAATATCCTTGTAGGTAATGTCGCCGGAGTGGGCTGCATCAAGTGCATACGCCGGCAGGCCGATCACGAAATGTTTATCTTTCGGAAAAAACGCCGGGTTGAGCGAAGTGCTGTGCCAAAGATTCGGCAAAGAGTGGAGCATCAGTTCCTGCTGGGCGGAAAGGCGGGCAGCGAGTAGCAGTAGCAGGAAAGCAAAGGTGGTTCTAGAAAGCATAGTGGTAGAGTGTGTCGTGGTGCATGTGTCGTGTTTGGTGTTTCGGGGGGCGTGTTTCGGGGCACATGTACCGGGTAGTGATTGGATACTACACTGACCTACTGTGATGTTCAGAAAAGGCACTCCGAAACACCCAATACGCACTCCGAAACACGACTCACCCACCTCAATACCGCGTTTTTATCTTCAAACCCATTTTCACGGTCGTCTTGTTGGTCGCCAGCAATTTGACCGGTACCGTGCCGCCATCGGAGGTCGTGAAGGAAGAGTGCATCAGCGCTTTTTTCGCCCGGCGCACGACGTTGAACCGTTCGATGCTCATCGGAATAAAATTCTCGGTGCGCTTGATGGTGGTCGTAATGCCCTGGCTGTTGACTGGTGCAGCTTCCATGATGAACCGTGGACCGGAGGCGAAGAGCGAATCGAGTGTTTTGCCTGTTTCATCCTGAAAATAAATTTGCACTTCAGTCGAGATCGGAGTGCTGTTTTCGGCCACCAGTTTGAATTCAACTTCCTGAATGTCAGATGAGTCCAGGTTGGCATAGTCGCCAAAGTCCAGGTCGAGCGTCTGGTCGGCACCGAAGTTTTTGGCGGAGCCTTCGAGCAGGAGTTCCACTTTTACTCCCAGTTTGATCGTGCTGCTGTCGGTGAGGAAGCCGATGATATTGGGGTCTTTTCGGGCGTTTGAAACGCCTTCTACTTCATAGACCAACTTCGTAGGCTGGGCATTAAAAATCTCCTTGATGTTGGAGTTGTTCTCGTCGAGCGTGACATAGGTATATTTCGTCTGCCCGATTTCGTTCTTTTGGATGTCCGGCCAGTTGAAGTCAATGCTGTCGTTGTTGAACACCGAGCTTTCCAGCGGATATTCCTTATTGTCTTTATCCAGGAAACTCAGGTATTTCACCACGCCGCGTGTGGGGAAACCCCACGAATTGCTGATAATCATCGTCACTTTGGGGTTTTTTACCGTCACGTTGCCATCGAGGTTGGTCTGGTTGATGTCAATCTCAATGGTGTCGCGGGTGAGCGGATAAGCTGAATAGCCCCAATAGCCTTCGAGGTAAGAAAACTCGAGGCCGAAAAACGACATCAGGAATGGGAAGCCGACAAAGCCAGGCTCCAGTTTGATCCGCACGCCATCTTTGTCATAGGAATAATAGCGCAGGGTGAGGTCATTGCTCCCGGTTTTCAGTTGGTAGCCCTTCACATCCACCAAAGGGCCTTTCCACGGCGGAATCACCTGAGTGGGCAGCAAGGCTTCCATGGTAAATGCCTTGCCATCTTTCACCATCTGCGGGATCTCCAGGGTGATATTGGCTGGTGGCCCGCTGTTGAAGCCAGATATCTGAAACTGGCCGGCCTTCAGGAGCGCTTCGCGAATCACCACACCATCAGGTGCTTGAATCGGGAAATTCACGATTGTGTCTGGGAACGGGATGCTGTTGTCCACCGTCAAAAACTTGAAAATATCGGTCGCCGGTTTTTCGGCCACATCACCCGTATAGATGAGCGTCATGGTCTGATCGGGGTTGACCAGCAGCGTATCGCCGGAAAGGGTATCGTTGAGCACTTTGAACATCAGTTCCTGCAGGCTGATGGTGGTGGTGAACAGCGGGAAGGCGAATTCCGCATCATGCTTGGCCAGTTTGGCATCCTCAAAGTCATTTTTACTACAAGCGGTAAACAGACTCCCGAAAGTAAGGACGACTGCCAGCAGCAGCAAAAGTCGGTGGTGGGTTTGGTTGTGCATATTTTTAGATCGGGTGAGGAAGGTGTTTGATGAAAAGATCACGTTCACCGGTGGCGGGCTTTTAGAAAATATATTAAAAACTGAATCCAACGGAAGCCTGAACGGTGAAATTCCGATCTTTTCGAGTGTTAAAAACCGGCGCATTGTTAGGGCCGAGTTTGTTCGCATTGAGATCCGCTTCGTCGCGGGTCAGGTCGGCCAGGCCGTATTGGAGGCGCACATTGAAATAAAGTGTGCGGCTCAGGTAATAGGAAACGCCGCCGATCAGGCCGTAGTCCAGTGCGTTGTAGAGATTGCCTTTGTCTTCGGTAAAGTCGTAGTAAGCGCCCAGCGTTTTTGGTAATTCAAAATCTTTGCCGTCTACCGTAATTTTCACGGTTTGAGCCGTATTGCCTTCACCGGGATCGTCTTTCCGGTAGTTGTGGTCCAGGTTGAATTCCAGTACGTCAATCGAAGCACCGTTGAGTTGGGATTTTCCTTCATACCGCAGCGATCCTTCACCGGCCGACTGGATATTGAGCGCCGCATACGGACCCGCGCTGATTTCAAAATCGCCGAATCTTCCGAACGCCATCAGCGGGATGTCAATATAGGAGTTGGTGATGTTGACGAGGTAGCGGACATTGCCCGTCGTCAGGATTTTGGTGCCATTGGCTTGAGTAAAAAAGCGGTAGCCAGGCCCTTCAAACGTGTATTTCGCGCCTTTTTTCGAGTACAAAAACTCGGTGCGGACGCCAAGATTGTCCGTGAAATTGAGGGAAAATGTAGCGCCGATGTGAAAACCGGTGGTGTTTTTCCAGGTTTCCAGCAACTTGCCGGAGGCATCCACTTCCGATACGCCGTCAATGCTGGCGAAGTTCAGGCCGGTCTTGAAACCATAGCGGATTTGAGCGGGGAGCGAGGCTGCGAACAGCAGGCAAACGAATGTAAGGAGTTTGAAAGTTTGATCTCGCCTGAGGCGAGAGAAGTTCGAAAGTTCGAAGTTCGAGCGTTTGAAGTTTGAAAGTTTGATTTCACCTGAGGGGAGAGAGGTTTGCGCTCGCCTGAGTGGAGATGGGTCGGAGAGAGGAAATTCAGGGCTCGACATGGATGAGGAATGGGTCAAAAAAAATTTCAATGTCATACAAGAATGGTGAGTGTGGTGGGCAAAAGTACGTTTTTCCAAAATACCCGGACTGCATGTGTATCTTCGCGTCCGTTTTGGACAAAAACGCACCAGCAACTCCAACCGATGCTTTCTAAGAACTTTTCAAACTTCAAACTTTTCAAACTTAAATAGTTATGAAAGACTGGCCGCTCTGGGAAGTATTCATCCGTTCCAAACAAGGGCTTAGCCACAAACATGTCGGCAGCCTGCATGCTTCCGACGCGGCAATGGCGATTGAAAACGCCCGCGACGTCTATACCCGCCGCAACGAAGGCGTGAGCATCTGGGTCGTCGAATCCAAACACCTCCATGCGTCCACCGAAGATGCGGAGGCGTTTTTCGATCCGGCCAACGACAAAGTGTACCGCCATCCGACTTTTTATGATTTGCCGGAAGAGGTGAAGCATATGTAAGAGCGTTCGAAGTTCGAGGGTTTGAAGTGGCACGCTGCTCTTGGGTTTTCGTTTTAAAAAATGGCTTCTATACGAAATCATTCGACTGGCTTTTATGCTCGATGCACGTGCGTAATTTGTCAACTCTTTAAAAGTTGACAAATTTGTTACTAATTTATTGATTACCAACAACATTTTTCAATCCATTATCTGGATTAATCAAACCGTCAAACACTTCAAACCGCTAAGCCGACCGTAATACTGCGACCCTATGCAAATCCTGACTTCCGAATCTCCAACTTCTCCTGCCTCAGGCGGGATCGAACTTCAAACTTCAAACTCCGAACTCCGAACTCCGAACTCCAAACTCCAAACTCCAAACTCCGAACTTCAGACACCAAACGGCAAACTTTCTCTTCGACTGGCCGACAACACCCTCATCCTGTCCCAGCGCCTGGGCGAATGGTGCGGGCATGGCCCGGTGCTCGAACAGGACATAGCGCTCACCAATATTGCACTTGACCTGCTCGGACAGGCCCGGATGCTGTACTCCTACGCTGCCGAACTGGAAGGCAAGGGACATACCGAGGACGATCTGGCTTATTTCCGCGATGCGCCCCAGTTTTGCAACGTGCTGCTCGTAGAACAACCCAACGAAGACTGGGCCTACACCATCATGCGGCAGTTTTTCTTCGACGTGTTCAATTACCACAACTATACGGCGCTGCGCCAAAGCCGCGATGAGCGGTTGGCGGCCATCGCCGAGAAATCGCTCAAGGAAGTGACCTATCACCTCCGCTACTCTTCCGAATGGGTCGTCCGCCTCGGCGACGGCACCGACATCAGCCACCGGAAAATGCAGACTGCGCTGGACGACTTGTGGCCCTTTACAGGCGAACTGACCACCCCCGATGCCCTCGACCGCGAGGCTGCTGAATCTGGCATCGGACCGGATTTGTTAAAAATCAAACCGTTGTGGCAGGAAAAAGTCAATGCCATACTGTCCGAAGCCACCCTCCGGCTCCCGCCTGAAGGGGTCTGGATGCAAAGTGGAGGCAAGCAGGGCCGTCACACCGAACACCTGGGCTACATCCTCGCAGAGATGCAACACTTGCAACGCACCTATCCCGGAAACGAGTGGTAAGCCGACATCAAACTATCAAACTTTTCGAACTTCGAACTTCGAACTCTTCAAACTTCGAACTTTTCAAACTTCGAACTTTTCAAACTTCGAACTATCAATCTTTCTATTTTGCAAATCCACGATTTGACCATCATCGCCCGCCAGTTTTTTAAAATTGACCAATGGCATGGCGCGACCCCCATCGGCAACGGCAACATCAACGATACTTACCGCATTGATTTTGACGAAAATGGGGCAACACAAACGTTCGTGTTGCAACGACTCAATCAGGAAGTATTCAGGCAGCCCGAATCGGTGATGGCCAACATCTCGCGCGTGATGGCCCACCTGGCTGCTGCTCCCGATTATCCGCTCGTGGCACTTGCCCCCCGACTGACGCTGACTGGCAAATTGCTCCACCGCGATGCCATGGGCAATCATTGGCGCGTGTATCCCTACCTGGCCGACACGATTTCGCCCGACACGGTTGCTACGCCCGAAGCGGCCCATGAAGCGGCTACTGCATATGGCGCATTTGCGCGTGCACTCCGCGATTTTCCGCCGACTACCCTGGTCAAAACCATCCCCGGATTCCATGACACCGACCGCCGATGGATTGTGTTTGAAGAAGTTTTGGCAAAAAATACCGCCAAACGCGCCGTTTCCGTGAAGGCGGAGATCAAGGCGCTGCGGGCCGCAAAGCCGATTTTTAACCTTGTTGGCCGCCTCAAAGCCCATGGCGCGCTGCCCCTGCGCGTGACCCACAATGACACCAAAGCAGGCAACGTGCTGCTCAACGCCACCACCGGGAAGGCCGTCGCGGTGATTGACCTCGATACCGTGATGCCCGGCTCACTGCTTTCCGATTTCGGCGATATGGTGCGCACGTTTGTCCCCGACCGGTATGAGGACGATCCCGACACGGACAACCTGACGATGCGCACGGATATTCTCGATGCCCTGACGGAAGGATTTTTAGCGCAAACCTCCGATTTCCTCACCGCAGGCGAGCGCGAGCACCTCCTGCTCGGAGCGCGCTGGATGATCGGGGAGCAGGCATTGCGCTTTTTGTCGGACTATCTGGCGGGTGATGTGTACTACAAGATCCAGTATCCGGAGCACAACCTGGTACGGGCGCGCAATCAACTGGCAGTGTTTAAGAACCTGCTGCCGCAGTAATGTGCCCTGGTCTTCCTGACCGGGGAGGCCGGGCGCGCCCCCCTCCCCGGTCAGGAAGACCAGAGCACAAAAAAAGAGGGCGGTACTTGCTACCGCCCTTGTTTGTAACTATCCAGCCGCCCCTAAATACTTATGATTTCAGACCTCGGAGCGGTCAAAGGTTTGTAGAAACGCTACAAACCTCTGACCGCTCCGAGGTCGTATGGCAAAAAGCATTTCAAATCGGCTGGATAGTTACGACTTGACTGATGCCAAACAAGTTTCAAAAGCCATTGAAGGAAGTAGTATTTGCTACCTGACTGTAGGTTTTGACTACAAAATTAAACTTTGGTAAGAGGTATGGCCAGATTTAATAAAAAATGTTGTTTCGGCTTGTAATGAGCATAAAACCAAATTAGTGTTTTTTGACAACGTATATGCTATTGGTGGAGACAATGCAAAACACATTACAGAAAATTCCCCCATTAGTCCGAACAGTAAGAAAGTTGAAGTTAGAGCATTTGTTGACAAACATATATTAGGCAACATTGAAAAAGGTAGTATTGAAGCAATTATTGCTCGAGCCCCCGACTTTTTCGGACCAATCAAAGAAAAGATTATTTTAATGAATATGATTTATGACAATTTTGCAAAAGGAAAATCAGCACAGTGGTTTTGTAATGCAGACGTAGTTCATACAACAGGCTTCACCCCCGACCTTGCAAAAGGAACTGCATTATTAGGCAATACGAATGAAGCGTATAATCAAATTTGGAACTTACCTGTAGACCAATCCCCAATAACAGGACGAGAATGGGCAGAATTATTTGCCATTGAAATGAATGTAAAAAATAACATACAAGTGCTGCCAGGTTGGGGACTTAGATTCATTGGACTTTTTGTTCCTATTCTTGGAGAGATGTATGAAATGAGATACCAATATGACCGGACGTATTTTTTTGTGCAAAAATCTAAATGCGGTAAAACCATATTGCAACGCAAATTCTATTATCTATTTACCTGCGAATATTGTTTTAGCCATTATATTGCCCTTGCCTTTTTGATTCTTACACAATACCATTTGTTGTTTGCTGACTGGCGCGGATACCTTATTGGAGGCTTTGCACTTGTATGGATTGCCAATATTTATATGAGTTTATTTGGCCTTATAAGGGTTGGAATGAAGAAAGAAAAGATGGATGCAGATATTGAGGAGTTAAAGTTGAATGAAATAAGGAAAAAAGTTGAATGAAAATTTTGGATTTGAAAGACTCTAACGCGATTATAGAAAACCGAGATATCTTTAACCCGTCAAGCAAAGCCACCGCCTATGCCACGCAAAACGGGCCAGTGGTGCCTCGGCGGTAATTCTAAAAATACGACGAAAGAATTCTGTTTCAGACATATTGATTCAGTTTGTTAACATGAATAAAAAATTAATTTAAACTCCGTTTAAAGTATAAGTCACGCTAATTGCTTAACCTATAAATTAGTATCCATCTATGGCTACCTCATCTCAAACCAACCCCGAAGAAAAGCCCAAAGAGGCTTATGAAATCATGCGTGAACAAATCCAATCTGGTTTGAAAGAATACAACCGGTCGGATTTGGGGCTGTTTTTGTCTTCTTTATCGGCAGGTTTGGAAGTAGGATTCAGCATTTTAATAATCGGGATCATCTTTACGCTTTTCAAAAATGAATCCTCCGGAGGTCAACTCGCCCTGATGATGGCTTTGGTATATCCGATTGGGTATATTTTTGTCATCATTGGCAGGTCCGAGTTGTTTACCGAGCATACTACGCTAGCCACCATCCCAGTCATGAATGGCGAAGCCACCCTGAGCAGTTTAGCCAAACTCTGGCTCATTGTTTATGTGGGCAACCTGGCAGGGGGTTATATTTTTGGAAGTATTTCGCTGATTTTTAACGCGGAAATGCACCTGATCGGAAAAGATTTTTTTTATTTTGTATCGGAAAAGATGCTCAAATACAGCGTAGGTGCCACCATGATCAGCAGCATTATGGCAGGCTGGTTGATGGGAATGCTTTCGTGGCTACTGAGTTCGGCACAAGATACTTTTAGCCGGGTGGTGATGATATTCTTGGTAACCTTTTTAATAAGTATTGCCGGACTGCACCATTGCATAGTGGGTTCCATAGAAGTATTTATGGCTTTTTTTACAGAAGCCAATCAAATAAGCTGGGGACAGTTTCTCAGGTTTCAGGTACTTTCTACGCTGGGTAATATTATCGGGGGCGTGTTTTTGGTGGCTATAATTAAGTACGCCCACAGCAGTCGGCAATAGTTTCTTGCTTCCCTGAACATATCGCTACCTATGACCACTTCTTTTCGTGCGAGGGTGATCAGTGACTGAATCTGAAGGGGGAGCATCAGGTGGTCAGTGTTTCCATTGCCAACCCGTACCAGTTTCCACGCATCGTCGGGGAAAAAGCGACGATTGTTGATGTTCGAGCAACTGAACAAAGGAAAATCCGACGAGGAAATATCAGACTTAGGAACGGGCAAATAATAACTTGTAAGTTTCAGATAGATTGGTTTTTGCTCAGATGGGCTATCTTTTTGAGCGAATAGTGGGGCTATTTAATCAAAAAGATGGGTCATCTGGGTGAAAAGAAAGCATATCAAATTTACAAGTTATTATTTGCCCGTTCCTTAACGATCAACATTGCCGCAAACGGAGGTTTTAACTGGATCTCTGATGCTGCATTCTCCCGGAATTTAGGAATTGGAATGCTTTGGTTGGGCATGGTGGCGGGTGTTGTTATTTGTACGATGAGCAGAACGGAATATCGTGTGGATTTCAATCAACCGGTTTCCTGCGCTTTTTGACGATGGCAGTACATTTTGGTGCTACCTGGCTAGCCATTATTGATGCTTTTGCCTTATGCTATCCTGTTAAGCCCTGCATGTCGGGATACACTTTCCCCCTATCTGTATAAACTCCCATTGGCATTTGCCTGTATAGCAGAATTTTTAATTCTCATGGCGTATATTCAGGTCAAACTATACCACCATCCCCACTGTATCCGTCCGTCTAACTACATCTTGTCCGCTGGGCGCTGGCTCCTGAATTTTGCGGGAAAAGAAATCTATGAAAAAAGATTTGACCGAATCAAGGCGCGCCCGATTGGATGCGGATTTCTGGTACAGCAGCGTATCTGACCTGCGACCCAGGCAGAGTAGCATGATTCACCAACCTCCCATTATAAAAATATTCTGCTGCTTGTTTTTTAGATTGAAAAATTGTGATATTGCAGCTTCTTAGTAACGCGGCACCAATAACTTAGTCATTTAATGCCACCCTTTGTTCCATCATACGGCCGCTATTTTTCTTTAAATAGCCCCACTATTCGCAGAAAAATAGTGTTGTCTGATGAAAAAATGGTTGACCTAAAATGACTAAGTTATTGGTGCCGCGTT
>Ga0209181_10007451_pt1 | contig 14990 bp, 8 predicted proteins | sample MAT05_FD_187208 | JGI IMG/M metagenome (GOLD analysis project Ga0209181, IMG submission 187208) | Freshwater microbial communities from Lake Fryxell liftoff mats and glacier meltwater in Antarctica - MAT-05 (SPAdes) (version 2) | ecosystem: Environmental > Aquatic > Freshwater > Ice > Liftoff... | reverse complement strand
GCTGAAGTCGCTGAACACGCCCATGCCGATGTCGGCGAGCCCCTCGAGGTTGAGCACGTCATACGGCCCGAGCGTCCACGTCACCGTGCCGCCGGCTGCGGTCGCGGGCACGCCACCGCCCGGCACGACCGGATTGGTCACGCGCACAGTGACTTGCGTCTCCGCGACCGTGCCGACCACGGTGACGTAGGCGTAGTCGAGCTGTGGTCCGCCAAAGCCCGGATTCGAGGTTGGCCAGCCGATCACGCGATAGTGATTGTCGAGGCCAGTCTGCGGAATGAGCAGCGACGCGTCGTTGGAGAACGCCTGCGAGATCGGGTTGAACTGGTAGGCGACGACCGGGAAGTTCGTGACCACGTGGTAGGCGCGGCTCGACACGAACGTTCCGGGTCCGTCGTTGTGTCCAGTCTCGCTGCTGCCGTCCACTTCGCGCTTCGGCAGCCGTATCTCGAGCACGTCGCGCGCTTGGAGGACGCCATCGTAGATCAGCTCTTCGACGGGTGCTTCACCGAGCGCGGCGACGTTCTGCCAGACCTGCGCGCTGACCCGCACGGAGCTCGGATTGGCGAGCGCGACCGCGAATTGCTGGCCTGCCGCGTCGTTGACGATGCCGAGCACGTTCGAATATTCGTTGTCGAGATCGACCGCCCAATATTCGCAGCCGAGGTTGCTGCGCGTCGCCACCGCTTCTTCACAGCCGTTGCGACACACCGACGCGAGGCCGCCGCCCGAGCACACCTCGTCGACGGCGCACATCTGCAGGACATCCCAGCCGCTGCCGTCGATGCGGCAGGTTTCGACGGCGTTGGTGTCCGCGCTGCAGCGACGATTGCCGGGCACACACGTCGCGCAGCCGAGCATCGGCGCGCAGACGAGCGGCGCGAGACACGTCTCGAGCTCCGTGCGCGCACCGCCAGCCTCGCAGCGCTGTACGATTGCGCCGCTGCAGACCCGCTCGCCCACCGTGCAGCCGCCGTCGGCGCCGGCATCACGCGTCCCCGAGGGCGGTCTGTCTGGGCCCTTACTGCACGCAGCGAGCGTGACGAGTGCCATCAAAGCGAACGAGGCTGCGAAGGGAGAGGTCCGGGAGTCGAAGAGAGACATCGCTGCGAAAGAAACACGCCGACCGGCGCGCTGCAAGAGCGCGTCGTGCGTGATCGCGCCTGCGCGAGCGAAGAGTCAGCGTGGCGGGATGGCGATGGTCGACTCTGCAAAACGCGTCACCGTGTGCTCCGCAGCACGCAGCGAGAGCGCGCTCGCGCTCGCGTCCACTGCGTCGATCGCGCGTACGCGGATAGCGGTCGCACCGACGGCCGGCGCGAAGTAGATCGGCGCCGCCGCGTCGACCACGAGCGCGCTGGCGACGACCGCGCCGCTCGCAGCGAGCCAGTCGATGGCGTGCAGCGTCGCGCCGGCGCTCGGCAGCAGCGTGACGCGACCATCGGCGTCGATGCTTGCACTCGGCACCTCGAGCCATGCTGGCCATGCGCCGACCGCGCTCGGCTCGCGTAAGCCGCGCTGCAGGATGACGCTGCGCGCCTCGCCGACGCCGCGCGCCTCGGCAACGATCCACCAACTCGGATCGCCTGCGAGGCCGCTGAGCGCAGGCACCACCACGCGTGAGTCTGCGCTCGCCGCCTGCGCGAGGAATACGACGCCGGATGCGCTCGCGAGCCCTGGCACGCCGACGACGGCGCTCAGCCCAGGTGGCGGCGTCGGCGTCGGCGGGAGCACGAGTGACAGCGTCGGGATCGGTACGCTCGGCAGCACCAGCACGCCTCCAGAGCTGCTCAGGCTCGTGATGCCAAAGCCGATCGCGGCGCCCGCGCCGTCGTGCAGCGTCGCGACGACGGTGTCGGCGCCCTCCGCGGTGTCCTCGATCCCAAACACGCAACCGTCGCCGTCGAGCACACACGGCACCGGCGCTCCGCGCCCGAGTGCGTCGGTGCGTACGAAGCTGATCGGCGCGACCACGCCGACGACGACGGCGCTGGCGCCGAGCGTCTCTGCACCGACGACGCGTCCCGAGACGCGCAGCCCGCCGGCACGCGCGACGCCGATCACCACACGTGAAGACGCGATGCCGATGAACGCCTGAGGCCGCGCTATGCCGCCAACGTGCACGCTCAGCGGCGGCACGAGCGCGGCGTCTTCGAAGCGGTAAGGTCCGTTGCCTCCGCCGGTGAACACGCGGCCGGTTGCGTCGACGACCTCGACGTTGGCCGACATCTGCGCGCCCGTCGGCTCGTCGATGACCTCTATATCGAGGCTCCCCGCGAACGCGTCGCCGTAGAGCCCTGGCTGCCGCGCGAGCGGGGGCAGTGGCTCTGTTGGAATGCACGCCGCCGCCACGACGAGCAGCGCGAGCGCCGCGAGCTTGTACCAAAGCGAAGTCATTGCCGCAGCGTGCCACGGCGGTGCACCCCGAGTCGCGCGGAGTTAACCGGCATTAACTCGTCGCATCGATGGGGCTCACGCAGCCTCGTCGCTGCACCTCCGCTGCTGCGGCGGGGCTCGACTATTCGTGAGGGAGGGTGGAATGCGCTTGAAGAAATGGCAGCTGGTCCTCGGACTCGTCGGCGTGACGCTCGCCGGCTGCGGTGACGACGATGGCGGCGACCCGGTCGCAGATGGCGGCGTCGACGCGGCGACCGAAGAAGACGGTGGCGCGGTCGATGGCGGCCGCGAAGACGGCGGCGCGCTCGACGGCAGCGCGGACGGCGGCGCGCTCGACGGCGGTGGCGTCGATCTCGGTCCACGCGACGCGGGCCCACCTCCGATGGCGCGCGTCCTGCCGACCAACGGCTCGGCGCTGGTGCTCTCGAGCGATGACACGATCGCGGTCGCGGCCAACCGCGAGGCCAACACCATCGGCGTGTTCTCGGTGACGAGCGGCGCGACGCCTACGGTCGTGCGAACGGCTGATCTCGCGGTCGTCAACGGCGAGCCGTGGGCGGCAGTGATCGGCAACGACGACGACACTGCGTACGTGATCTTGCGCCGCTCGCGCGAGGTCGTGCGCGTCAACGACCTGCACGGTACGCCTTCGCTCGCGCTGTTGCGTGGCGCGACCGGCAGCGAGCCGACGGGGCTCGCCATCTCGCCGACGGGCCGCCAGCTCTACGTCGCCTGCTGGGCCGAGGGTACGATCACGATCCTCGACACGGCGACGATGGGGACCGTCGGCACGATCGATCTCAACGCCGCTCTCGTCGCGACTGGCACCCTCGGCGCGACGGCGACAGCGCGCGCCGGGCTCGCGCACCCACGCGCGATCGTCGTCACCAACGACGGCGACACCGACGACGGCGACGAGACGATCTACGCCACCGAGTACTACGGCCAGGCGCGCACCGACGCGCTGCCGACCGACGACAGCCGCTTCGACGTCGCGAAGCAGGGCCTCGTCTATCGTGTCGCGGTCGCCGCGCCGATGGCGGTGACGACGATCGCGCTCTCGCCGGTCAGCAATACGACGTTCGCCGACAGCCTCGGCAACACCACCGGGTGCTTTCCGAACCAGCTGCAGACCGCGGCGATCGACTCCGGTCGCCTCTACGTCAGCGGCCTCTGCGCGTCGCCGCGTGGTCCGACCGGCCCTGTGCTCAACCCCGATGCCACGCTGCTGAACCCAGCGAACTTCAAGACGCAGGTGCACACCACGATCTTCGCCGTCGATCTCACGACCGACGCGGAGCTGCCGGCGCAGCGCGTCGTGCTCACGGCTGCGTTCCAAGCGCGCTACACGGCGATGGGCGTCGCCGACGACGGCACGCGGCGGGTGCCGCTGATCGCCACCGATCTCGCGTTCGTGCCGGGCGGGCGCGTCGCGTATCTCACCGCCTATGGCTCTGACGCGGTATTCCGCGTGGTCTACGCGGCCGACGGCGCGCTCAGCGAGGTGGGCTCGTCGGCGAACCACTTCATCAACCTCGCGCCGGCCGGCATGCCCGCGGGTCGTCTGCCGCTCGGCATCGCGATCGCGCGCGGAGTCACGCCGCAAGCGTTCGTGCTCAACGAGACGACGCGCAACATCTCGTTCGTCTCGCTTGGCTCACAGTCGGTGATCGGCGCGGTGGAGTCGACGCCGCTGCCAGTCGCCGATTCCGCTGCTGCACACCGGCTCGAAGGACGCCGCCTCTTCGTGACGGGCCTCGGCCGCTGGTCGTTCAAGGGCCAAGCGTGGAACTCGTGTGAGAGCTGCCACGGCGACGGCCTGACCGATGGCGTCACCTGGTACTTCGCGCGTGGTCCGCGGCAGAGCATCTCGCTCGACGGCAGCTACGACTCCGACGACGCGACGCAGCGCCGCCTCTACAACTGGTCGGCGATCTTCGACGAGACGCACGACTTCGAGCTCAACACGCGCGGCAACTCGGGCGGCGTCGGCGCGGTCGTGCACGCGACGTCCACGCCGGCAGTCGCGGGTGATCGCATTCACTTCGACGGAACTGCGACGCTGCCGCCCGGCCAGATCGCGACGGCGACGCCGCAGGCCGGCCTCAACGGCTCCGTCACCGCGATGATGCCCGGTGGGCCGGGTGCGCTGCGCTCGACGATCGCCGACTGGGAGCGCGTGGACGACTACATCGAGTCGATCCGCACGCCGCGCGCGCCGACGACGCTCGCTGCAGCCGACGTGAGCGCCGGCCGCGCTCTGTTCGAGGCAAACCAATGCGCCGGCTGCCACGGCACCAATATGTGGACCATCTCTCGCGTGTTTTACACGCCGGGCGAGACCAACAATCACCCGACCACGGGCCTGCTGCGCAGCATTTCGTACACCGCGCCGACGGCGTTCCCCGCCGCGCTGAATCCGCCGTCGGCCGGCGCAGGTCGCACTGCGACGCTGCGTTTCCCGGCGGGCGCGACGGCCGGCGCGAACGATCAGATCCAGTGCATTTTGCGCTCAGTCGGCACGTTCCCGTCGAGCGGCACCGTGCCGATCGGCCCAGCCGGTATCGTCATCAACGAGGTGCGCCAAGACATGACGACGACCGCACAAGGTGCGAGCGGTTACAACCCGCCGCCGCTGCTCGGCCTCGGCACCGGGGCACCGTATTTCCATGGCGGAAATGCGCGCACGATCGAGGAGGCGTTCGCCACCAGCTTCGATCAGCACCACACCTCGATGTCGGTGAACTTCCTCGTCACCGGCGACCGCGCGACGCAGATTCGGCAGCTCACCGCGTTCCTGCTGTCGATCGACGAGGACACGGCCGCGCTGCCGGTTCCGACCGCCGCGGTGCTCGGCTACGAGCCGGAGCTCTGCCCCGACGCGCTCTGATCGATCCTGCTCCTACAACGCCCGCTCGGGCCCGCCTTGCGCACGACCGTCGCCGCTCAGCCGGCGGCGGTCGTGCGCGTTTCGGCGCGTGTCGCCGTCACCGCCGGATCGAGAAAGTGCCCCGATTCGCGGAATATCAGCACACCGCGTAATCCGAGATTGCGTAGCGTCGTGAGCGCCACGCGCAAACGATTGCGCGCCGACATCGGCTGCGCGCGCTCGCCCGGCCAGCCCGCCGCGAACAACGTTTCCGCGTCGACCGGCTCGCCCGGGCGGGTGAGCCGCGCATCGACCAGCGCGTCGAGCAGACGCGCGAGCGTCGGTCGCGTCGACAGCGTGACCACCGCGCAGCCAGGCACTTGGAACCACGCGCTCGCTGCGCCGATCGACAGCTGCTCGGCGGGGATCGCGCGCTGCAGAAGGCGCAGCGCAAAGCGCACGTCGTCGCTCGTGTCCGCGTATTGCTGCGCCTGCGTTCGCGCGCGCCGCGCCTCGTCGAGCGCGGCTCGCATCGTGTTCGCGTCGGCGCCCGCAGCGGCCAGCGCGACTTGCGCGCGATGTGCGCCGAGCGCGGCGATGAGCGCAGGATCGCCGACGTCGGCGAGACGTCGCGCGGCGATCTCGAGATCGTTCCACGCCTGCCCACATCGACCGCTCGCCGCGAGCGCGGCGGCGCGCGCCGCGAGAAATAGGCCTTCGAGGCGCGCGTCGCCGACCTCCGACAGCACGTCGAGCGCGCGCGAGTACGCATCGCGCGCGGTGTCGAGCTGACCGCGCTCGTGGTGCACTGCGCCGAGATACGCCGTGAGGTGCGCCTCGAACGGCCGATCGCCGACGACGCGCAGGCAGGTGAGCGCGCGCTTCAGATGGGCGAGCGCCGCGTCGAGCTCGCCCTTCTCCTGATCGAGGATCGCGAGGTTGCCGCGCACCAGTCCCTCGAGCCGCAGATCGTCGCCGGGGGCCCGCGCGAGCGCTTCTTCGTAGTGCGCGCGCGCGCGGTCGTGCTCGCCGCGCATCAGGCACAGATTGCCGAGGTCGCGCCGCGCCTCCGCTTCGGCGTGCGCGTCGCCGAGCGTCAGCGCGAGATCGAGCGCCGCGGCGTACTTTTCCTCCGCGCGCTCAAGCTGACCGCGGCCGTGAAACACCAGTCCGAGCGCGGCCTGCGCGCGCTGCTCGGTACGGCGATCGTCGCCTTCTCGTGCCTCGTGCAGCGCGGTCTCGAGCTCCTGCAGCGCCTCGTCGAAGCGTCCCTGCGCGAGCCACGCCTCACCGAGCTCCGCGCGCACCGCGCTGCGCTCCACCCCGCGCAGCAAATCGCGCGCGCGCGTCAGATCGGCGACGCACTCCGCCATCTCGCCGCGATCGCGCCGAACCCGCGCGCGCGCCACCAGCGCGCGCGTTCGACGTGGCTCGTCGAGGACGAGCGTTGGCGCTCTCGCTTCGCCGTCCGACGACGATGACTGCAGCGCAGCGTCGAGGCGCGTGAGGTGTGCGCCACCGGGACCGAGCCGCGCCAACACCGGATCGAGCGTGAGCAGCAGATCGATACGCAGCGCGATCGTCACGTCCGCACTCAGATCGCGCTCCGCGCTCTCTGCCAGCGCATCGTGCGCAGCGAACAAGTTCTCGCGCTCCGCCGCGATCCACGCCAGCGCGGCGCGCTCCTTGCGCGTGCCGAGCTCGGCGAGACAGCGCGCGCCGTGCGCAGCCAAGTGTCGCGCGAGCCGCAGCGGCGCCTCGCGATCGTCACGGCGCTCGCGCGCATGCTCGCGGATGCTCTCGAACAAGCGCAGCCGCGCGCCGTCCTGCGTCGCGCGCGCGACGAGCGACTTGTCGCGCAGTGACTGCAGCGCATCGAGCGCCGCGCTCGCGTCAGCGGTGCCGCGCGCGATCGTCGCCACCGCGGCTTCGACGCCGAAAGGACCGCGAAACAGGCTCAGGCAGCCGAGCGCGCGGCGCTCCTCGTCGCTCAGCAGCGCCCACGACCAGTCGAGCGCTGCGCGCAGCGTCGCCTGCCGCGCAGGCGCGTCGCGCCGCGCACGGCCGAGCACGTCGAGGCCAAGCGTCAGGCGCTGTCGCAGCTCCGCGATACCGAGCAGCGACAGCCGCGACGCCGCCAGCTCGAGCGCCAACGGGATGCCTTCGAGCCGCCGTGCGATCGCCGCGAAGTGTTCGAGCTCGTCCGCGCCCGGCGTGAGCCCCGGCGCACGCGCGAGCATCAGCCGCACGGCCTCGGAGGCCAAGATCGCCTCGGCGTCAGCGCCCTCTTCGGGCACCGTGAGCGGCGCGATCTCGACGCTGTCCTCCGCTGCGATGCGCAGTCGCTCGCGTGAGGTCACCACCACGGTCAGCTCGCGCGCGCGCCCAAGCCAAGCGCCCACCGTCGCCGCGTGCTCGACCAGCTGCTCGAAGTTGTCGAGCACGATCAGCGCGCGACCGCGCCCCGCGAGGTGCTCGCCGATCCGCGCAGCGCTCGCGGCGTCATCGAGGCCCGTCGGCAGCCGCGCGCCGACCGCGCTCGCGACCATGTGCACCAGCTCCGCGCCGCTGTTCGCCGGCGTCAGATCGACGAAACAGATCATCCGCGTCTCGACGCGCGCCGCGAGGCGCTCGGCGAGCTGAATCGAGAGCCGCGTCTTGCCGGTCCCGGGTGGCCCGATGAGCGTCAACAAGCGCGTGCCGCTCGCGAGTCGCTGCTCGAGCGCGTCGAGCTCGGCGCGCCGTCCGACGAACACGTCCGCGCTCGACGGCAGCGTGACGGTGCGCTTGGTCGCGCGCTTGCGCTTCGCGGCAGCCATGGTCGCGATCAGAGCATGACGCGCAGCGTGAGCGCGTCGCGCGAGCGGTGAACGATGCGCAGCTCGGGGGTCGATTCGGTGCAGGTCCGCATCAGCGCGCGCACGCTGCCGATCGTGAGCAATTCGTAGAGCGGCTCGGAAAAATATGGGAACGCGGTGTAGCGGAGCTCGATTCCGTCGGCGACCGGCACGGCGCTGACGCGACCCGTTCCGCGGCGGATCTGCCGCCACATCGTCGGCACTTGCAGCAGCACGAAGCGCGGCGTCGCCAGGCGCAGCAGCACCTTGAAGAAGCGCGACAGCCCGACTTGGGTGCACGCGTCGATCAGGTCGAGGAGCGCCTCTCGGTCGCCGTGCGTCACCTCCGCGTCGGTCGCACGCAGCGCCTCTGCCAGCGCCTCTTCTGCGTACCAAGCGGACGGAAGCGTGTCGGTCATCGCCTCGCGGTTCGCTGGTGAGAGCCGCGCGTTGATCTTCTGCGTGACCTCACGCGCGACGTTCGCCTCGAGCCACTCGCGCAGCGACACGAACCAGACGCCCTTCACTTCGCACCGACTGTCCGTCGCTTCCGACATCAGACGGCGCCGAGGTAGATGCGTAGGGTCTCCGCCGCGTCCTTCTTGTCGAACGGCGAGCTCGCGAGCTCCGCGCGGCGCGAGACCTGACCGAAGAGCTGCTCGAGATACGCGTGCAGCTCGACGCACTCGCGCGTCGCGACCTCCATCAGCGCCGGGTCGAGCAGGTCGACGTCACGCAGCGCCTCGAGCGAGGCGAGGAACGGATCGAGGCGCTCGTAGTCGCTCATGCGTACCAGCTGGTAGCCGATCGCGCGGAAGTGACCGAGGAACTCGCGCACGAATTGGAAGCTGCCCGCGCCGACCCACTTGTCCGTCGTGCCTTGTGCGGCGCCCGCCTTCGCGTTGAAGGCGCGCAATATCTGCCCAAACATCCACACCTCGCGGCGCAGTCGCTCGCTCGCCGCGCGGCGTCCGGAGAGATCGACCACTAGCTCCGGGAGCGGCTCGTCTGGACGCAGCTCGGCGCACAACATGTGCACCGAGTGCTGCAGCGCCGCGCGCAGCTGCGCCGCCGCGACGACCAGCTGTGGAGCGAGCTCCGCGTCCGCGACGCGCGCATCGGGCGCCGTGAGATCGCGCTCGAACGCCTTGCGCACCTCGACCCGCAGCGCGCTCGCGATCGAGTCGAGCACGGAGCGCAGCCCCACGAGCGAGCGCGCTTGTACGCTGAGCGTCGCGCCATGGGCGATGACGTCCGACGCGTGCACCGCGAGCAGCTCTTGCTCGAGCCCATCGGCCATCACGTCGGCTGCGCGGCGCGAGAGAAAGCGCGTCAGCGCGCGCAGATCGCTGCGCAGCACCGCGAGCACGATATACGCACGGCGAATCGCGTCGCGATCCCCGGCGCACTCGTCGATGAGCGCGACGTAGCGAAGCGCGCGGAACAGCGCGAGGAACGTCAGCGCCGCGACCCGATGCGCGGCCTCGCTGTTCACGGTGTGCAGCGCGTCGAGCACCTCGGGGTTGCGCAGCCGATCGAATTCCGGCCGGAATTCGAGCGCGACGAGCGGATTGAAATACGTATTGCGCCCGACCTCGCGGGTGATCGTGCCGTGCAGCGCGTGGAATATGCGGTGCGGGATGCGACCGACGCGCAGCAAGCCATCGGCGAGATCGACGTAGCTGGTAAACGCGTTTCGCAGCAGAAAGAGCGCCTCTTCCGGCGTGTCCTGCGAGAGCTGGTCCTTTACCAGCTGGCTGCGCGCGGCGTCTTCCGGCAGCACGCTCTCGAGGTAGCGCGAGAACGTGTACGCGCGATCCTTCTGGCCGAGCAGCTGGCGAAACAACACGCCGCAGCGATCGAGCGTGCCGCGCATGATGCGCAGATCCTCTTGAAAGTCGTGCGCGACCGAGAGCGCGCGCTTGGCCGGGCCCGGGTGATTGCGCGGATTGCCGAAGCAGACGAGACCTTTCAGCAACATCTCGAGCTCGAACAGCGTCTCCTCTTTGCGCTCCCACGGCAGCGTCACGAACCACAGCTCGCGCGCGCTCGCCTGATCGCGACGCAACATGCGCGTGTCGCGCAGGAGGTTTGCGTAGACGTCGCGCTCTGGGGCGTTCGTGCGGAGCATGAGGGCGGCCGATTCTACGCTGCTCGCCGCGAGAGTCGATGCTTGTCGCGCGATGTCTGCCGTCAGTCGGCGCGCGTTCCGCGTCCGCGCGTGATGAAACGCGAGGCGAGCCCGCTCGCGGTGCGCTGTGCGCTCCTCGGCGCAACGGCGACGTCGGGCGGAGCTGGGATCGCTCCGATCAACTGCGCCGCGAAGGGAGCGACCGCTTCACCAGTGCGCGCAGCCCGCGGCGGCTCGCCGAGCGCGCGATCGATCGCAGTGACGAACACGTCGAGCGGCAGCGCCCCCTGCAGCAAGCGCCCGTTGACGAAGAACGACGGTGTGCCGATCTGCGCGCCCGATTGCGCCACCGCGCTCATGTCGGCGCGAATCGCCGCTTCGTGCGTGTGCGCGGTGAGCGCGGCGCGGAAGCGGCGCATGTCGACGCCGCCGAGCTCACGCGCATAGCGTTCGAGATCGGGCCGCGTGAGCGCGCGCTGCTTCGCGAAGAGCATCGCGTGAAAGCGCCAGAACGCAGGCACGCCGAGCTGTGCGCGGATCTCTCGCGCGGCCTCCGCGGTGGGGAACGCGTTGTCGTGAAATGGCAGCGGATAGTCGCGCCAGACGAAGGTCACGCGATCGCCGTAGCGAGCGATCAGCGCGTCGATCGTCGGCTCGACGCGCGAGCAGAACGGACACTGGAAATCGGAGAACTGCTGCACGACGACACGACCGCGCGCGGCGCCACGCGTCGGCGCATCGGCCGGCACCGCGATCGTGTAGACGCGGTCGGCGTCGGGAAGCGCGTCCGCGGCAGGACCCTCGATGGTGCGCTGCTCGTGCAGACCGCTGCGCACGATCGCGTCGTAGATCGCGCGTCGCGCCGTACCGCTCGCGACGCGCGCACGGGCCGACGCGAGCTCTTCGTCGATCATCGTGCGAAACGCCTCGAACGGCTGCGCACCGCGCAAGTTGCGCCCGTTGATGAAGAAGCTCGGCGTGCCGGTCGCGCCGAGCGAACGCGCGAGGTCCATGTCGGCGTTGATCGTCGCATCGTGATGCGTGTCGCTGAGCGCAGCGCGCGCGCCCACCCCATCGAGACCTGCGGCGAGCGCGTAGCCGACGAGGTCGTCGTCCGTGAGCGCGCGTTGGTTCGCGAAGATCTGATCGTGTAGCGCAAACGCCTTGCCCTGCGGTGCGGCCCACACGAGCAGGCGCGCAATCGGCATCGCACGATCGTGAAACGGCAGCGGGTTGTGCTTGAGCACGAAGCGCACGTCCGCGCCGTACGATCGCGCCACCTCCTCGAGCGCCGGCTGCACGCGCGCGCAGAACGGACACTGCAGGTCGGTGAACTCGACGATCGTGACCAGCGCATCGGCGGGGCCGCGCACCGGGGATGAGGCGATCGGCACTGAATAGACGGCCGTCGGATCGGGCGCGCGCCGCGCTGTCGGGGCGCCCGTTGGTGCGACTGCACCGCGCGTCAGCCCGCTGCTGGTGATTTCGGTGTAGACGCGTGCGCGCGGAGTGCCGCGCTGCACCAGCTCGTTCGCGCGTCGCAGCTCGTCACGCACGATCGTGTCGAACGCGTCGAACGGCTGCGCGCCCATCAGCTGTCGTCCGTTGATCATGAAGCCGGGCGTGCCGTCGACGCCGAAAAGCGCTGCGATCGCCTGGTCGGTGTTGATCGCCGGGAGGTGCGTGCCCGCGTCGAGCGCGCGGCGAAAGCGCGGCAGATTGAGGCGCAGCCCCGCGGCGTAGCGCTCGAGATCGGCGCGGTCGAGCGCGCGCTGGTTCGCATAGAGGCGCGTGTGCATCTGCCAGAACGCGCTGTTGCCGCCCTGCGCAAAGGCCTCCATCGCGGCCTGCGCCGCGAGGCTCGCGTGGGCGTGGAACGGCAGCGGATTGTTGCGAAATACGACGCGCACATCACGCGGGTACGCGGCGACGAGCTGATCTATCGTCGTCGTCACGCGCGAGCAAAACGGACACTCGAAGTCGTTGAACACGACGATCGTGACGAGCGCGTCTTCAGGCCCGCGGCTCGGCTCCCGGTGCGTGACGGGGATGCGATAGCGCACCGGTGCGTCCTGCGCCGAGGTGCGCGCCGCCGCGCCGAGCGCGAGCGCGAAGACGAGCACGCAATGGACGAGCGCGAGACCGGTCAGCGTAAAGTCGGCCAGCGTGAGGTCGGCGAGCGCGACGCGGTGACGCTTGAGGATGCGGTTCACGGGCGCAACGCTATGGGCTCGTGCCGCCGTGGTCAATTCGCCATGTCGACGCGTCAGCCGCGTATCACGCGCTCAGAACAGGCCCGCTTGTCGGCCGGGAGGCGCGGTGAGCCCGAGGTGCGTATACGCGCGCTCGGTCGCCATGCGTCCACGCGCGGTGCGTGCGAGAAAGCCCTGCTGAAGCAGGTAAGGCTCGTACACGTCTTCGAGCGTGTCGCGCGGCTCGCTGAGCGCTGCGGCGACGGTCTCGACGCCGACCGGTCCGCCCTTGTAGTGCTCGATGATCACGCGCAGCAGCCGCCGATCCATCTCGTCGAGCCCGGCCGAGTCGACGTCGAGCCGATCGAGCGCGTCTTTCGCGCGCTGCGTCGACAGCACGCCATCACCGAGCACCTCGGCGAAGTCGCGCGCACGCCGCAGCAGCCGATTGACGATGCGCGGTGTGCCGCGCGCACGCTTGGCGATCTCCATCGCCGCGTCGGGCTCGATCGTCACGCCGAGCAAGCGCGCGCTGCGCAGCGCGATCGCGGCGAGATCCTCCGGCGGATAATAATCGAGCCGCGCGATGTAGCCGAAGCGCGACAACAACGGCGAGGTGAGGAGCCCCGTGCGCGTCGTCGCGCCGACCAGCGTGAACGGCTGCAGCGGCAGCTGCAGCGTCGTCGCGTACGGGCCCTCGCCCTGCACGATGTCGATGCGGAAGTCCTCGATCGCCGAGTAGAGGTTCTCTTCGACGATCGGCTGTAGACGATGGATCTCGTCGATGAAGAGAACGTCGCGCCGACCGAGCTTGGTGAGCACCGCGGCGAGCTGGCCCTTGTGCTCGATCGCCGGGCCCGAGGCCATCACCAGCTTGCTGTCGAGCTCTTCGGCGAGGATGCACGCCATCGTCGTCTTGCCGAGCCCCGGCGGCCCGCAGAACAGCACGTGATCGAGCGGCCCTCCGCGCCCGTTTGCCGCCGCGACGAAGATGCGCAGGTTCTCCTTCAGCTTCGCCTGCCCGACATAGTCGTCGAAGCGCGACGGCCGCAGCGTCACGTCGTAGCCGCGATCGTCCTCCGCGCGCGCAGGACTCACGGCACGCTCGGCGCTGTTCTCGCTCTCCGCGTGCGTCGTCATCCGAGCAGGCCCAGCGCCTCACGCAAGAGCATCTCGGTGGGCTTGCCCGCGGCGTCGTCGAGCTCCGCGAGCCGCGCGACGGCGCGATCCGCTTCGGCCGGCTTGTAGCCCATCTGCACCAGCGCGCTGGCGACGATGCCGTACGGATCGTTCGCGGCGCGGACAGGAACGCGCGAGCTGTTTATCGGCGCGCTGATCGTGCCGACCGACGACTGCGACAACAGCATCTTGCCCTTGAGCTCGAGCAGCAGCCGCTCGACGATCTTCTTGCCGACGCCGACGATTCCCTTGAACGCATTGCGATCGTCGGCCTCGATCGCTAACCCGAGCGCGCGCGCATCGAGGCTGCTGAGGATCGCGAGCGACACCTTCGGCCCGACGCTGGACACGCCGAGCAGCGTGCGAAAGGCCGCGCGATCGGCGAGCGAGGCAAAGCCGTAGAGCGTGATCGCGTCCTCGCGTACGTGCGTGTGCACGAACAGCACGGTGCTCTCGCCATCGAGCGGCAGCTTGCCGAGCGTGCCAATCGGCACCGTCACCTCGTAGCCGACTCCACCCACATCGACGATGCAGGTTCCGTCGGTCGCACGCTCGACGAGCGCGCCAGAGAGCCTTCCGATCACGGCGGCGACCGTAGCACGGACTGAACATGGATCCAGCTGTGACGGTGCTGTGCATCGCGCACGCGCGTCGCCGCCATCGCGCTTCAGCCAAAGACGCGCTGCACGATCGCCGCGAGCTCCTTGCGGCTCTCGCGCACGCTCTGCGCGAGCGCGAGCTGCGAGCGCGCGCGCACCAAATTGTGCTCGCCGCGCGAGGCGTAGCGCTGCGCGTCCCAGCCGAAGTAGCGCTCCTCGAGCGCGTCGGTGCAGAAGCGACTCGCGAGCTCGAGCGCGATGGTCTCGAGCCCAGCGGGAATCGCCTGCTTCTCGGCGTCGTTCAGCAGCGCGCCCGCGGCCGCGGCATAGCCTTCGAGCGCTGCTTTTACGATCGCGAGATCGACCTTCGCGTTCTCCGCGTTCTCGCCAGCCGGGTTCGCCCACGAGCGCAGCGCATCGCCGAGCTCCACGGCGATCGTGCCGTGCGCGAGCGTGTCGAGATCGAGCAGCGCGACGGCCTCGTGCAGGGTGTCGTCGAACAGCACATTGCTGAGCTTCAGATCGCCGTGGATGATGCGCAGAGGCAGCTCTGGGATCGGCGGCAGCGCGTGCGCGAGGATCTGCTCGGCGACCGGAAATATGAGCGCGTGTCGTGCGTGCTCGGCGTGCGCCGCGAGCTGCGCGCGCAGCGTCGCGAGGTGCCGCGCCGTGTCATGCGCGCCCTCTCGCGTGAAGTGGAAGGTGTGCTGCAGATCGGCGACGGCGACGTGAAAGCGGCCCGCCGCGGCGCCGGCTGCGCGCGCGATCGCCGGCTCACTGACGACG
>Ga0209181_10007450_pt1 | contig 14990 bp, 8 predicted proteins | sample MAT05_FD_187208 | JGI IMG/M metagenome (GOLD analysis project Ga0209181, IMG submission 187208) | Freshwater microbial communities from Lake Fryxell liftoff mats and glacier meltwater in Antarctica - MAT-05 (SPAdes) (version 2) | ecosystem: Environmental > Aquatic > Freshwater > Ice > Liftoff... | reverse complement strand
TAGAGACGTCGAAAGACAGCGCTACTAAGAAGATGATTCAGAGTAAATAAAGGACACGGGAATGGTTTAGTTGCGGGGTGGTTATCTAATTATTTTTTTACAAAAAAATAATTTGATAACCATCCCACAACTAAACCATTTACAGGAAAAGATACAAGAATGACGACGAGCCACGTCGGTAATCTCAAGGAAGGTTTGTGAGGGGATGCATCGGGTTAATTCCTAGTTGTTGTCCCGGATAATGAGTAGTATTTTTGATAGTTGTCAAAAATGCTGTTACAAGCAAGACAAATCGGTTTTTGGGATGGCCTCTCTCCATACGCTGGAGGGGGGCTTTTTTTGTGGTGGGGCATGAATGATGTATTTGATGAACGATTGATGATTACATGAAATATGATTGTTGATGTATCGGTGTGCACTGCTCAAATACTCAATTCCTCAAACTCCTCAACTCCTCAGTTCCTCAACCTCTTGATTGATGATTTTTAATTGTTGCTGTATTTGATTCGCTTTTTCATCATTCTTCCGTATCTTTGCCGCAATTATGAATTTTTTATTCCCTGCATTTGCCGCTGCATTGGCTGTATTAGCCATTCCAATCATTGTGCACCTGTTTTATTTCCGGCGTTTTAAAAAAGTATATTTTACCAATGTCCGGTTTTTAAAAGAGGTCAAAGAAGAGACTTCCAACCGCCGAAAACTGCGTAACCTGCTGGTGCTGTTGATGCGTTGCTTGGCCATTATCGCTATGGTACTGGCTTTTATGCAGCCGTTTATTCCAAAATCGGATGCCGTGAAACGCGGGGAACAAGCTGTCAGCGTGTATGTTGACAATTCATTTAGTATGGAAGCCTTGGCAAAAGACGTTTCGTTGTTGGAGCGCGCCAAACAACGGGGCCGCGACATCATTACTGCTTATGCGCCCGATGACCGCTTTCAAGTGTTGACCAACGATTTTGAGGGCCGCGACCAGCGCCTTGTTGGCAAGGAAGATGCGCTGAATCGCATAGAAGAAATTCGGGTCAGCCCTGCGTCGCGCGACCTCTCTAAAGTGGCCCTGCGACAGCAACAATGCCTGAATACGGGCAAAACCTTTGGCAAAACGGCCTACCTCATCAGCGATTTTCAATTGAATATCGCCGATTTAGCGCAAATTAAAGATACCCTGACGGATATCAACCTGGTGCCGATGCGGGCGGTGCAGGAGCGCAATGTGTCCATTGACAGTGCGTGGTTTGACAGCCCCGTACAAATCCTGAATCAACCCTCCAACCTTTACGTTAAGATTAGCAACCACGGCGACGAAGATGCGGAAGAGGTGCGCCTGAGCCTGCGCCACGACGGACAAACAAAACCCGTTGGAGCCGTGAGCATACGGGCAAGGGGCAGCCGGGTGGATACGGTCCGGTTTAATATTTTGCATCCGGGCTGGCATGAGGCCAAGCTGTCTCTGACGGATTACCCGGTGCAGTTTGACGATGCTTACTACCTTTCCTTTCAGGTTGCCGAACAAATTAATATCCTGTGTATTGACGGCCCGCAACGCAACAAATACTTAGATAATGTCTTTGCCGGAGCTAAATATTTTCGCTTAGAACACGCTGATGCGCGGTCATTAGATTATTCAAAATTCAACAATTACCAGTTGATTATCCTGCATGAACTGCCTGCTATTTCCTCGGGATTGTCGCAGGAACTCAAATCTTTTGCCCAAAATGGTGGTAATGTGTTACTTTTTCCCGCCCAATCGGCTGATTTGAATACGTATAACAGTTTGTTGCAAAACTTTGAAGGTGGTACGCTTGGCGCTTTTGAGCCTACTCAACGCCAGGCCAGCGTGGTCAATACCGAAGCATTTGTTTTTCGCGATGTGTTCCTCAATAAAAGTGCCAATCTACGGCTGCCGGTTACGCAGGGCAATTTCAAAATAGCGCCCAATCGGGGGGAGTATCTCCTGACGTACCGCGACGGGTCGGCATTGCTGGCCGAGTACCCGCAGGGAGAGGGCGCATTGTACCTGTTTGCGGCACCGCTGGATGAAAAAGTCAATGACTTGGTCCGCAATGGCGAGATATTTGTCCCCATGTTGTTTAAAATGGCCATTGCGGGTTCAAAAAGCCGCCAAATTGCCTATACCATTGGTAAAGATGAGGTGGTGGAAACCCGCCATACTGCCGCTGCTTCCGGTGAAATGGTGTATCGCCTGAAATTGGTGCCGGATGTACCCGCCGTTGCTCCCGGAACGGACAATAATGCTGTCAATGCCGCGAATACCGAAGAATTTATACCCGAACAACGCATTATGGGCACTAAAGCCCTACTCTCACCCGGCCCGCAAATGCGCGATGCCGGTTGGTATCGTTTGGGGTTGCGCGCTGATTCTACTTTAGCGGAGTTTGCCTTTAACTACGACCGAAAGGAAAGTGATCTGCGCTATCGCAACAATGAGGACTTGGCCAACGGACTCAACAAAAACATCAAAGTGCTAGCCGAAGGGATGGAAAAAAACTTTGCGCAGATTGTTGGCGAACAAAATCAGGGCATTGTGCTGTGGCGCTGGTGTGTTGTTTTTGCGCTGCTGTTTTTGGTGTTGGAAACGTTGTTTTTGAGGTTGTGGAAGGTGTAAGGAACGGGTCAGCATAAAGTACTAATCTACCTAAGTTTAGTACTTTATGCTGATACCGTTCCCGATGATTACTTAAAATGATATTTGATCCCAAAAAAAGTGTATCTTTGTATTCTTATTTTGGCATCCTTCATAAGTAGTTGACACTTTTATTTTCGGCAAATAAAAATAAATTAAAATAAAAAATTGATAATCAAGTACTTATTAGGGTAATTTAAAATAATTGCCCAAAGAAAGTGTCAACTACTTTTCACGCAAAATGAAGGATGCCCTTTTTATAAATTTTTTATTATGTATCAGGACACACAAGCAGCACACTTAGAGGCAATATTAGACAGCCCGGATGCTCCTAACTTAGTGGCACAACTTCAATCAAAATTGGAACTGGAACTCCAGCGCCGCAGGCAATTCTACGCGGATATTGATGATGACATGAAGGCGGAATTTATCAATGGGGACATCGTCATACACTCGCCCGTAAAGAAGGAACACACGGATGCAACGGGGTTTTTATACAAAATATTAGATACTTTTGTCCGCTTAGCCAAATTGGGTTATGTCGGTTATGAAAAAGTGATGACGGTACTCACGCGGAACGATTACGAACCCGATGTGGTGTTTTTTGGCAATGAAAAAGCCGTAAATTTTAAAAAAGGACATTGGAAATACCCGGCCCCTGATTTTGTGGTAGAGGTGCTTTCCGACAGCACTGAATCCCGCGATCGCGGCATAAAATTTCAGGATTACGCTGCCCACGCGGTACAGGAATATTGGATTATAGACCCGACGGAAGAAAGCGTAGAACAATACTTTTTAGAAAATGACACCTATAAACTCCATTTGAAAGCGAGGGAAGGTCGCATTGAAAGTCGGGTAATTACCGGATTTTCCGTCGAAATACGCGCTCTTTTTGATGAAGATCACAACTTGGCTGCGCTGCGAAAAATCATGCAGGGTTAATGCTGCCCGGCCACATTACGAATAAACGTTGCCGGGGCCGTTCCTAACTATTGCTTAAATGCTGCTATGGCTTTTTTCGTAATTTCAGAAAGCGCCAACCTGCCACTGATCGCCGCCCTTTCGGCGAGCAACGTATCCCAATGCTCTGTACCCTGCCAGAAAATGCGTTTCAATTCTGTCAGTGCATCCGGGGCATAATTGCACAGGTGTCCGTTGAAGTGGTTGATGTAGGCATCCAACTGTTCCGCACTGTCGAATACTTCCTGAAACAGCCCTTTTTGTTTGCCCCAGTCGGCGGTTTGCCATTCAGCCGGGTTGAGTGCCATTTGGCTGAAAGCGGCCAGCCCGATTTTTCTTTCCACTGCCGGGCCGATGACGAAAGGGCCAAACCCAACGGCCAATTCGCTGAGCCGAACGGACGCAAAACGCGTTGCCATACAAAAATCGGTTGCTGCGGCCAGCCCGACACCTCCGCCAACTGCTTTGCCGTGAATGCGCCCGACGATAATTTTGGGGCAAAGACGCATAGCATTGATAACGCGACCAAAACCGGAGAAAAAACGGTGGCTGGTTTCAAAATCGTTGATAGCCGCCAATTCATCGAAACTGGCACCCGCACAAAAAGTGTTGTGGTCGGCGCTGCGCAGGTTGATCATCTTAGCGGCAGGGTTATGGCCGGCAGCCTCCAATGCAGCAACTAATCCATCCAAAAGATGCGTTGGCAGGCAATTGTGATTGGGGTTATAAAAGATGATGTGTGCAACTCCGTCGGGAGTGAGGTCGGTGCGAACGTATTCTGTCACGTATTTGTTTGGTGCCTGAACAAGTGGTTGCAAAGGTAAAATATTTTTGAATAAAAATAATGGCCGCTGCATTTTTCTATAATCATTTTATTGTCAATTATTTATAGAAATTTTGACGCTGGAATTTTGACTGCTGATTACTTAAAGTGGCATTTTAATGAAAAAAAAACGTATCTTTGTATTCTTATTTTTGATAAATTTTTTTATTATGTATCAGGACACACAAGCAGCACACTTAGAGGCAATATTAGACAGCCCGGATGCTCCTAACTTAGTGGCACAACTTCAATCAAAATTGGAACTGGAACTCCAGCGCCGCAGGCAATTCTACGCGGATATTGATGATGACATGAAGGCGGAATTTATCAATGGGGACATCGTCATACACTCGCCCGTAAAGAAGGAACACACGGATGCAACGGGGTTTTTATACAAAATATTAGATACTTTTGTCCGCTTAGCCAAATTGGGTTATGTCGGTTATGAAAAAGTGATGACGGTACTCACGCGGAACGATTACGAACCCGATGTGGTGTTTTTTGGCAATGAAAAAGCCGTAAATTTTAAAAAAGGACATTGGAAATACCCGGCCCCTGATTTTGTGGTAGAGGTGCTTTCCGACAGCACTGAATCCCGCGATCGCGGCATAAAATTTCAGGATTACGCTGCCCACGCGGTACAGGAATATTGGATTATAGACCCGACGGAAGAAAGCGTAGAACAATACTTTTTAGAAAATGACACCTATAAACTCCATTTGAAAGCGAGGGAAGGTCGCATTGAAAGTCGGGTAATTACCGGATTTTCCGTCGAAATACGCGCTCTTTTTGATGAAGATCACAACTTGGCTGCGCTGCGAAAAATCATGCAGGGTTAATGCTGCCCGGCCACATTACGAATAAACGTTGCCGGGGCCGTTCCTAACTATTGCTTAAATGCTGCTATGGCTTTTTTCGTAATTTCAGAAAGCGCCAACCTGCCACTGATCGCCGCCCTTTCGGCGAGCAACGTATCCCAATGCTCTGTACCCTGCCAGAAAATGCGTTTCAATTCTGTCAGTGCATCCGGGGCATAATTGCACAGGTGTCCGTTGAAGTGGTTGATGTAGGCATCCAACTGTTCCGCACTGTCGAATACTTCCTGAAACAGCCCTTTTTGTTTGCCCCAGTCGGCGGTTTGCCATTCAGCCGGGTTGAGTGCCATTTGGCTGAAAGCGGCCAGCCCGATTTTTCTTTCCACTGCCGGGCCGATGACGAAAGGGCCAAACCCAACGGCCAATTCGCTGAGCCGAACGGACGCAAAACGCGTTGCCATACAAAAATCGGTTGCTGCGGCCAGCCCGACACCTCCGCCAACTGCTTTGCCGTGAATGCGCCCGACGATAATTTTGGGGCAAAGACGCATAGCATTGATAACGCGACCAAAACCGGAGAAAAAACGGTGGCTGGTTTCAAAATCGTTGATAGCCGCCAATTCATCGAAACTGGCACCCGCACAAAAAGTGTTGTGGTCGGCGCTGCGCAGGTTGATCATCTTAGCGGCAGGGTTATGGCCGGCAGCCTCCAATGCAGCAACTAATCCATCCAAAAGATGCGTTGGCAGGCAATTGTGATTGGGGTGATAAAAGATGATGTGTGCAACTCCGTCGGGAGTGAAGTCGGTGCGAACGTATTCTGTCATGTATTTGTTTGGTGCCTGAACAAGTGGTTGCAAAGGTAAAAATATTTTTGGATAAAAATTTGTTACGCGTTTTTATCCGTAAATGAATTAGTTGATAGTACTTGCACAACTTTTTTTGCAAAAAAATTTGTGCAAGTACTATCAACTAATTCATTTACGTGCCACTACCGGTCAACCGTTATCATTTCCCGGTAACGCTGTTTTTCTTGTTGAACAAACTGATTGTATTTCCGGTCGTTTTCATTGGCTGGGTTGCGGATGGTATCTGTTTTTTCTATCCACGCCAGTGCTTTTTCAGATTCTCCTAATTTTCCATAGGTATAAGCGAGTTTTAGCGTCCCATCGTAGTGACGCGGATTGATTCTGACCGCTTCTTGTAACAAAGGAATGGCCTTGCGCAAGGAGGCGGTGTCGCCCGGCTGGGCCGTTGATACGATGACTGTGGCGTAGTTGTTCAGGGTCTGATAACTCCAGGGATTTAATGCTATCGCGTGTTTAAATGCTTCCAATGCCTTCTTTGATTGTTTGAGTTCCATGTAGGCATTTCCCTGATAACAGAGTAGGGGCAGGGTGACATCATCGTACTCATAGAAGGGATTGATGGCGGCCTTTGACTCCCGGATGACCGCAAGGTTGTCGCGCTGTGCTACTGCCTGTAACAATCTTATATTGTGGATTTCGCCACTGATCCGGTGCCACCCGATCACGAGGCCCCATAGCGCATTTAAGGATAAAAAGGTTAAAAAGATGGGTTTTGCGGCATTTTTTAATAAAAATCCGGGCATTTTAAACCAAAAATTCCTGCTATAATGTGCGGTAAAGGCAAACAGAAGGGCGAGGGCAACTTGTAACTCTATGCGTTCGCGCGGGAAATCGAAGTATTGAATGATGCAGTATCCGAAAATGCCCGCCAACAGCAGGGGCAGGGCAGGGTGGGGCACCTGCTCCTGAGTGCTTTTGCGCCAACTCCAAAGCCCGGCGACTGCGACTAATACAAAAAGCCCGCAAAACAAAATGGCCCCTATGATACCCAATTCGGCGCGGATTTCTAAATAATCGTTGTGGGCACGCGTGAAAGCCACCTGGAGTTGTTCCATCCGATAACCTCCCTGCATACTTTGTTCGGGCCATCGGATTTTCCAGCTGCCATTGCCTACGCCCCACCAATAATTTTCCTGACAGAGCTGCCCGGTTTTATACCAAACGAAACGCCGTTCGATGGCGGTATCACTGTCTAAATAGGTCATTGGGTTGAGGCGTTCGGCCAAGGTGCCGCCGGAGCGGGCTATTAAAAACAATGCCCCGGCCAACAGCAATCCGGCAGCGGGCAGTACCCATTTTTTTTGTCGAAGAAAATGACCCGGTCGCCACAATGATAACGTCAGTAGTAAACCGCCAGCGCCGGCAACTGCAAGATACACCGTACGGGTTTGGAGCAGGATAATGAGTAGTAGCAAGACCGCCATCAGTCCGGCGGTCAACCATTTTGCCCGGTGGCTGACGGGGTGGCTTGGGGTATTGCTATTGGCGGAGTGTATAGAAGTCGCTTTATCAAGGAGCGTTAACCCGTTGAAAATGAGCAAAAAGAACAAAAAATCGGTTGTTAAACTTTTATTGCCGTACAGTATTCTGATATTGTCATAGAGGTTTTGGTTGGCTAAACCGTGCTGGAGGGCTACGCTTGATATTTCATACCCCGTTACCAAAATGGCGATGATGGTGAGTGCTGAAGTAGCGCGTTGAAAGGTTGGTAAAATATCTGCTTCGTCGCGCAGCAGTGCCTGGCGAATCAGCCAATGCACACAAAAGAATAATCCCGTTTTTTGGGCATAAAATACGGCTTCCGACCAACTAAATGCCCAAAATATCCCGGCAGTGTTGAGCAAAAACCAGCCCAAGAGCGCAATATCCAATACTGAAAGTCTCCAATCTGCGTGGAGGAGCAGGTCTTTCCACCGCAAGATCACGGAAACGCCGATAAAAAGCGACAGCGCAAAAAAGCGGGGTACCAGCTGCCAGTCTAAGCACAAAGGCAAAAAGATGAGGGAGGTCAAAAGCCAAAAAATCCAGATCATAAATCGGTAACGGACCGGCGTAGTGTCGGTTGGCGGGGTAAGGATATGAGCAGGTTGGCCAATCGGTTTGCGTTTTTTCACGGTGCGGTATGATAGTACGCCGGGTCGTTTATTGCCCGGCGATTTTTTATCTCCGGCAAAAGTATGTTTTTTTTCTGTAAATGAGAACTTTGTGGGCGTACACCTTTTTCAGGATGTTTCAAAAAACAATAAGCGCACCCGCGCCGAAATACGGGTCATTTTTCACCGCAAATTCCTTTGACTTCCAGTATAATTGCCTTTTCTCGTGTTGCGGGCACTCCGATAATGATGAGAATGATTCTATTACATATCTTTCCTTCTCTGTGCAGACATCCAGTATGTTATTATTTTTAGGATATTTCAGGATTATTTCTGAAACTATATTCGTTAAATGTCTTTGAAATGGGATTTCCTTCGATTTCGATTTCATTTTTTATGATACTATGTAGGATAAAGAACAATGTCAAAATAAACTATCAAAAACGCCTGAAAAGCCCGACTCTTTGATACTTTATTTTTTGCATTTCTTAATAACTCCCGACGAACAAATTTAGTTCTCTGTTTTCTGCTTTTTTGAAAAATCAAGATCGGTTTGCTTTGCGGCAGTGTACCCATTGAACCAAGAAAAAATGGCCTTTCGTGGCCATTATCCGGCAAAAATGGTATTGAAAAAATGGATAATTAATAATAGATAATTTTACAAGATATTAATAATGAATTGTTTATACTAAATAAAAATCGCGATTGTTTCTATTTGCGTGCCAGTTATGCTATACTTCCAAACCCATAAATTTACCCTGCCATACGTTCGTTAATTTATTCAATACGGCGATGGCCGTTTTGCCTGTTTCAGGAGGCGCTTGCCTCCGTTGCTTTTTCGAAGCACACGCTGTTTTCTATTCCGACGTATTGTCCGTAGTTGGGTATTCGGGCATATCCGCTTTTGTGGTAAAGCGCTATGGCCTCGGGTTGATTTTTGCCTGTTTCCAAAACACACCTTTCGCGGGATAATTCCCCGGCCCAATGTTCCAATTCCACCAATATTTTTGAAGCAATACCCTTTTGTCGGCCCTCCGGCAACACGTACATCCGTTTGACCTCCATCGTGACGGCATCGTATTGCTTTATGGCACCACAGCCCACGGGGCGTTCGCCTTCGTAGGCCAGCACTACGTGTTTGATTGCATCAATTTTATTAAATTGTGAATAAAAAGCATGGTCTTCGCCATCTCTTATGGCAAGGTCAGCATCCAATAGCCGCACTAAGGCTATAAAATCGGGATGATCGGAGTTCGTTTTGAGTAAGTTAATCATATAAAAGTAGGCAGTGAGGTAGTCGGCAGCCAATCGTCCGGCAGACCCCTGATAATAAATAAAGCAGGTACTTTTAAATAAGGTTCACGCAATCAAATAGTTGTGAAACCAATTGCTAATCACCGTTGCTAATGTCGTTTTTTTTTACCGTATTGACAGGAAAGCGATGCCGCGAGTTCAAACAGATACAAACGCAAAATTAACACTAAATTTCTTAAATACACCCGCTAAAACCATATCTTTGCCCTCGCACAAAAATATTTCCTGTAACTGCATTAATTGAATGGTAGTGGTATAATTTTTTTGTAAAAAAAATTATACCACTACCATATCAATTAATTTATTCCCATTTTTATGAAGAACATCCTTTTTGCTGCTCTTTGCCTGCTCCTCGCTACCCCCCTTTCGGCCCAACAACCCGGTAAAACCGGCGACGGGGTCATGCTCCTGCCCACGGGTTGGAAACTGTCTCCGGCGGGGCGCTCCATCGCATTGGGCGACTTCCCGATGAATCTGGCAGTCTCCAAATCGGGCCGGCTAATGGCCGCTGTCAACAACGGCCAAGGTACGCACAGCCTTCAATTGATCCATACCCGCCGGGAAAAAGTGCTGCACAACTTAGTGATCCCTACCGCCTGGCTCGGCCTTGCATTTTCGGCCAATGAAAAGATGTTGTATGTCTCCGGTGGCAATGAAAACGCTGTATATCGGTATGCCATTGAAGATCAGCAACTGCGGTTGAAGGACACGTTGCGCGTTGGCCTGCCCTACAAAGGCAATATTTCGCTGGCGGGTTTAAGCCTCGATGAAGCGCGGCAGCTGGTGTATGTGGTCTCTAAAGAAAGCAACAGCCTCTATGGCTTGGATATGCGCACGCGACAGTTGGTTTTTTCGCAGCCCCTGGGTGCGGAAGCTTACACCTGTTGCCTGACACCCGATGGCAAAAAATTGCTGATTTCGCTGTGGGGAGCCGGGCAATTGGCTGTTTGGGATTGCGCAACGCGACAAATACAACAAAAAATTGCCGTAGGCGACAACCCCAACGATATGGTTGTTAGTCGAAACGGGCGTTTTGCTTTTGTCTCCAATGCGGATGATAATTCGGTCAGTGTAGTGGATTTGGCCGCCGGGAAGGTCGTAGAAACCCTCATTGCTGCGTTGTTCCCCAATGCGCCGACGGGTTCTACTTCCAACAGCGTGTCGCTTTCCCCCGATGAAAAAACGCTGTACGTGGCCAATGCGGATAACAATTGCCTGGCGGTGTTTGAGGTGACCGATCCGGGGCGCAGTTTTTCTAAAGGGTTTATCCCCACCGGTTGGTACCCTACGGCGGTGAAAGCGGTTGGGAAAAAAATATTTGTGGCCAATGGCAAGGGTTTTTCTTCTTTCCCAAATCCCAACGGCCCGGATCCGATCAGTGTTGCACAAGCGGTGGCCTATCAAAAAGGCGACAGCAAAGCACAGTCGAAAATTCAGTACATCGCCCGACTCATGAAAGGCACGCTGAGCGTTATAGACCAGCCCGATGAAGACAGATTGAAAAAATATTCTACTCAAACCTATCAAAATACACCTTACACCAAAGAACGCGAACAATTGGCGGAGGGCGAAGCGGGCAATCCCATTCCACAAAAAGTAGGGGCACCTTCCCCCATCAAATACGTGTTTTATATTATTAAAGAAAACAGGACCTACGACCAAATGTTAGGTGACCTCGATAAAGGCAACGGCGACCCTGCATTGTGCCTGTTTCCCGAAAAAATTACCCCTAATCAACACGCATTAGCCAAAGAATTTGTCCTGCTCGACAATTTTTATGTAGCCGCCGAAGTCAGTGCCGACGGCCACAACTGGAGTGTGGCCGCTTACGCCAATGATTTTGTGGAAAAAACCTGGATTCAAAGTTACGGGGGGCGCGGCGGCCAATACGTGTATGAAGGACAGGCTACCATCGCCTGGCCGAAGGGCGGATTTATTTGGGATTATTGCCAGCGGGCGGGTGTTTCTTACCGCACCTACGGCGAATTTGCCGATGATTACAAAGCTAATTACGCTACCCTGGAAGGTCATTTTTGCCCCTATTACACCAGTTGGGATACAAAGGTACGCGATACCACCCGTTTTAGCCAATGGCGGCGCGAGTTTGATTCCTTGGTCACCACGGGTTCTTTGCCCCGTTTCAACTCGCTGCGGCTCATCAACGACCACACAGAAGGGTTGCGTAAAGGCAGCCCCAGTCCTTTTGCCCAGGTAGCAGACAATGACCTGGCGGTTGGGCTGTTTGTAGAACACCTGTCTAAAAGCCCCGTTTGGAAGGAATCAGCCGTGTTTATCCTCGAAGACGACGCCCAAAACGGAGCCGACCACGTGGATGCACACCGTTCGATCGCTTTTGTCGCCAGCCCGTATTGTAAACGGGGTTTTGCGGATCATACCCTGTACACCACCAACTCTATGTTGCGCACCATGGAACTCATCCTCGGTTTGCCGCCCATGAGCCAGCACGATGCCGCCGCTACCCCCATGTGGCGTTGTTTTAGCCCTAAGGCTGATCTTAGCCCTTTCTTACACCGCACACCGCAAGTAAATTTGGATGATCGCAACGCCGTCAACAGCGAGCTGTCTAAGCAGTTTGATTATTTTGATTTTGCCAAAGAAGACAAGGTGCCGGATTTGGAGTTTAATCGCCTGCTGTGGAAAGCCATCAAAGGTGAGCAAAGCGAAATGCCCGCACCGCGCAGGGGCGCGTGGGTATTGGAGGTGGAAGAGGATTGACACGGGAATGAATTAATTGAATGCTTGACACATTTGGGGAACCACAATATATTAAAAGGGAAAAGTTTCACAAAACTTGTCAACCACCCATGTTTGCCTATATTGCATATTGCTTTCCCCCAAATATGTCAAGCACTCGAATAATTTTATCTAATGGTGTGTGTAGCCGATAAAACATTGTACCTTTCCGTACCGAAAATATCGTTTTACATGGCTTGCAGTACACCTGACCTTTCTTCAGACTATGAATCTTTATATTGTTCGCCTAGTTGTCCGTAGCAACCACATTCCTTGTTGTCGCAATATTGATGTAATCTAAACGTTTCAAATTCTGTTCTTTCTACATGGACGCAAAGATAACACACTTTTATCGTTCAGCACCGATTATTGCTATTTACCTACTTACATCAACAATCGCAAACATTCTTTAAACACTCGACGATCATAAATTTTAAATCATAACACCTTGCGCCATTCACTTCTATCCTTTGTCCTCCTGTTTTTCTCGGCACCGATATGGTGCCAGATCACCGTCATCGGCACCCTGAAAAGCGGCGGCCTCACCCGCGACTATCGGCTGTACAAACCTGCCATTTATACGGGTGCTAAGCCGGTACCTTTAGTACTCAACCTGCACGGTTATAGCTCCAATAATTTTGAGCAGGAGTATTACGGGAGTTTTCACGCCATAGCAGACACCGCCAATTTTTTGGTAGTGATGCCCAATGGTACGATTGATAATCAGGGCAATCGCTTTTGGAATACCTTTGGCGGGACTTCCACCGTAAACGACGTCAAATTTATCGACAACCTGATAGATACCCTTCAAAAAACATACAATATTGATCCGCAGCGCATATACAGTACCGGCATGAGCAACGGCGGCTTTATGAGTTATGCTTTGGCCTGCCAGCTCAATCGTCGCATCGCCGCCATTGCTTCCGTTACCGGCAGTATGATTGTCCCCAACCTGAACGCCTGCCAGCCCAAACGCCCGGTTCCGGTGATGGAAATTCATGGCACTGCTGATCCGGTGGTGCCGTATACCGGTGGTACGCTGCTCAATTTTGCATCGGTACCCAACGTGGTCAATGCGTGGGTCAATTTTAACAAGTGCAACCAAACGCCCCTCATTACGCCAGTTCCCAACACCAATTTGACGGATGGTTCGCAGGCTGAACGCATCGTATATAGTGGCGGAACCAACGGCGCTACGGTAGAGCACTATAAGATCGCTGGTGGTGGGCATACATGGCCCGGTGCTGCTTTTATTACGGGTGTCACCAATCAGGATTTTAATGCCAGTTACGAAATTTGGCGCTTTTTTCGCCGTTATCGGTTAGATGCCCTGTCCAATGCCGACCTGCCGGAAAACATCCTGACGCATTGGGATATTTTTCCCAATCCAAATCACGGTACGGTACAAGTAAATATCCAGTTAGCAGAGTCTGCGGCGGTGCGCCTCGAAGTATTCAACCTGTTTGGCCAGCTGCAAACAACGGGTTTGGACGCACGCCTTACAGCGGGCGAACACCAGGAACAGCTGAACCTGCAACACCTTCCATCCGGTATTTACCTGATGCAAATCAACAGCGGGGCATCGCAATCCGTGAAAAAATTGGTGATAGAAGATTAGCTTAAGTAGGTAAATAGAAATAATCGTAGTTTTTAATTTCATTAATTACTTTATTATCAAGGGTTTGTGAGACTATGGGCTGCCGACTATTGACTGTGGACTACCTAAGGAACGGTGTCAGACCAATGTAGCGAAGCCAACCCAACGAATAAGATATATAGCAACAAGAGAAGGTATTTCATCATTCATAATTAAATAATGTTGATGCTGGCTTCCTTGTAGAAGTAACGCAAAGTTATGGTAAAAGTGGGAAAAAAGCAATAGCTCGGGAAGGTTTTAACATTTCCCTCAACCCTACAGTATGATTAATCTGACCACGCAATCGCCTCCCACCGCAATTAATCTATTCTTCCACAACCATACATAAAAGGCTTCGGACATGACCTTTCCACCAGATCGTGACGAGATAGACACCAGAGGGAACGCGGCCCAACTGGTATAGTTGGCCTTCAGCAGGCTGTGACACCCGCAGCATTTCGCGACCAGCAATATCTGTCACCATCACCGCATCCGGTAGCAGGCCGGGCATGACCAAATAAAAGTTTCCAGTGTTGGGATTGGGCAATAATTGCACGCGCTGAAAAGCAGGCTCCTCCGTGTCAACAACACAATTCAGCACAATGGCCGGAGAGGTGTTCCTGCAACCTTCTATACTCACCATTCGAACCGAATATTGCCCGGTTTGTGTTGCAACATGGGTTTGTTTCGTCTCCCCCGCAATTGGGTTTCCGTTCAATAACCACTCGTATGAAGCGCCTAAAGGTGCTGTCAAATTACAGCCAACTGCTGAAATGAAGGGGTTAAATAGGGTGGTCGTCACCGAAACGGTATTGGACACCGGACTGGTGCCGCAGGTGCCGGACACGGTGGCGGCGTAATCGCCGGGTACCGCCACGGTGATGCTGGCACCCGTTTGTTGATTTGACCACGTGACGGTGCAGCCGGAGCAGACGTTGGCCGCCGTGAGGGTCACGGTTTGGCCGGGACACAGGGCGGTGGGGCCGCTGGCGGCGATGCTGGCAGCGGGTGTTGCGTTAGTGGCCGTCACCGAAACGGTATTGGACACCGGACTTGTGCCGCAGGTGCCGGACACGGTGGCG
>Ga0209181_10007446_pt1 | contig 14992 bp, 13 predicted proteins | sample MAT05_FD_187208 | JGI IMG/M metagenome (GOLD analysis project Ga0209181, IMG submission 187208) | Freshwater microbial communities from Lake Fryxell liftoff mats and glacier meltwater in Antarctica - MAT-05 (SPAdes) (version 2) | ecosystem: Environmental > Aquatic > Freshwater > Ice > Liftoff... | reverse complement strand
GGTCCCCTTGAAGCCCGGCAACTTGCCGATCGCCAGCATGCGCAGCGTCTACCGCATGGGCGATGTCGAAAAGCGGCTGGACAAGCTGCCCGCGCGCGAGCACGAGAACCTGCGTGCCACCTACGAACGCATGATCGAAAAGGGCCCCGAGCGCTTCCAGGTCAAGCCCGGCGGGCTCCCCGCCATGGAGCATCTGTACGACGAGATGCCCAACTTTGGTGAGGTGCTGGACGACGTGCGCCGGCAACTGGCGCTGTGCCACGACAGCCGCGACGCGCTGGAGATCACGCCCATGCTGCTGCTGGGCCCGCCGGGCATCGGCAAGACGCACTTTGCGCGCGAGATCGCCCAACTGCTGGGCACCGGCCTGGGCTTCATCAGCATGAGCAGCCTCACCGCGGGCTGGGTGCTCAGCGGGGCCTCGAGCCAGTGGAAGGGCGCGCGGCCGGGCAAGGTGTTCGAGACGCTGGTCGACGGCTCCTACGCCAACCCGGTGATGGTGGTGGACGAGATCGACAAGGCGCGCGGCGAGCACGCCTACGACCCGCTCGGGGCGCTGTACAGCCTGCTCGAATACGACACCGCGCGCGCCTTCATCGACGAGTTCGCCGAGGTGCCCATCGACGCCAGCCAGTTGATCTGGGTGGCCACGGCCAACGACGAACGCGCCATCCCCGAACCCATCCTCAACCGCATGAACGTGTTCGAGGTGCACGCGCCCGACCCCGCCGCGGCGCGCGCCATCGCGCTGCGCCTGTACAAGAGCCTGCGCGGAGACCACGACTGGGGCCGCCGCTTCGACGAACTGCCTACCGAGGCGGTGCTGGAGCGCCTGGCCGCGATGGCCCCGCGCGAGATGCGCCGCGCCTGGATGACGGCCTTCGGCAACGCCCGGCTCGACAGCCGCGCCACCATCGAAATGGCCGACCTGCCGGGCTCTTCGGCGCGGCGCTCGCCGATCGGCTTCGTGCAGTAGACGTTTAGTTGCGACTCAGTTTGACCTAGGCCAACTATCGAGGCGCCCTGGTTCGCGTAGAGTCGTGCCCGTGACATGACTGCTGAGGAGCAACGATGAACACGACCACGGCCCAGGCGAAAGAAAAGCTGTCAGCGGACTTCCGCTCGATCATGGAGGACGTCGACGCCTTGATGAACGCCACGACCAACCAGGCCGACGGCGAGGTCTCGGCGCTTCGCGCGCGCATTCTCGACCGTCTCGAAGGCGCGAAGGAACGCGTCCTCGATGCCCAGTACGAGGCCATGGAGCGGGCCAAGAAGGCTGCGGCCGCCACCGACAACTTCGTGCATGACAACCCCTGGCAAGCCATCGGCGTGGCGGCGGCTGTCGGCGTGGCGATCGGTGTACTGATCGGCCGGCGTTGAAGCTGCGGCCGGCCTTGCGGCGCTTCCGGTAGGCTGCCGTGGCAGAGCCCGAGGACAGGGTCTCCGGGCCGGTGCGCCGGCTGAGTGCGTCGCTGATCTCGCTCGGGCGCATCCGGCTCGAGCTGCTGGCCATCGAGGTCCACGAAGAGAAGGGGCGTGTCGCCTCGCTGCTGCTGTGGTCCTTGCTGACAGCGCTGCTGGTCGGCTTTGGTGCGTTCTTTGCGGCTGTCTTCGTGACCGTGGCGCTGTGGGACACGAACCGGCTGGCCGCCCTGGGCGTGAGCACGCTGCTGTTCCTCGGGGTGGCGCTGGTGGGGGCGATGCGCCTGCGGCGGCTCATCGGCGGCGGTTCGACGCTGTTCTCGTCCAGCATCGCCGAGTTGCGTGAAGACAGCGCCGCGTTGCGCGGGGACCCGCCGCGGTGAGCCCTCGCCCGGCGCTCATGCCGCCGCAGCGCGAGCAGCACAAGCAGCGCAAGCAGCGCAAGCAGAACCTGCTTCTGGCCTCGCGGCTGGCGCGCGGCCAGGCGGTGGTCGCCATCGGTGAACTTGGCGGGCACGCCGACAGGCTGGCTGACACCATCGTCCGCGTGCGTGACTGGGTCACCAACCCGCTGGTGTGGACGGTGGGCAGCACAGTGGGCGCACTCCTGCTGTCGATCAAGACTCGCCGGGTGCGGTCCGCGGGCGTGTTGAGCTGGATCTGGCCAGCATGGCGCGCGGCGCGCGGCGCTGCGGCGGTGTGGGCCGCCTACCGTGCAGGCGCCGGCTCGGGCAGAAGCGCGCCCTGAGTCGTTGGAGGCTTGTCAGGGTCGTGCCTGATCCCTCTGGCGCGGCCCGCTGCCGCCGACCACGCTGCTTCGACCGGCTTTACGCGCGGCTCGATGGTCGGGCGAAGATAACGATGGCCGACCTTTCCGGGGCCGGCGGACCGACGGCCCGACGGCCCTACGGCCGCCTCTCGGATTCGTGCAGTCGCCGTACGGGAGCTTGACGAACCGAGCCGCCGCTGAGTGCGTCGTTCAGCGCGACGCGCGCCGACGCAGCCCCACGGCGGCCAGGCCGAGCAGCAGGGTTGCCCACGCGGCAGGTTCGGGAACCGGCGTGGTGACGGCCACGTTAAAGGTCTGCCCGCCAATGCGCACATCCACCATCGCGCCCAGGGGCGCGCTGCTGCCCAGCAGCGCGAAGACCTGTGGGCCGGCAAAACCCGGCGCCAATGTGACGCCACCCGTGGCGGTGATGAAGTCCAACGGCGCGCCCCCCGGCGCGAAACCCAGCATCACGTCGAAAGACACGCCGGCGCCGATGCTGACCGTGCCGGTCACGTCGATGCCGTCGATCTGGCCGGCGGACAGGGCCTCGAGCAGCAAGGTGCCCGACTCGACAACGAAGTCGCCGACGATCGTGATCCGCCCTGGCGAATTGCCCGGCGAAAACACGCCGCCTTGTAACTTCACCAAGCCCTGCAGCGTGCCGCCGTTGCCCGTGACGATGCCTTTCGGCCCGATGATGAAGGTGCCGGCCTGGGCAAGCCCACCACTGTCCACCTGCAGCAGGCCTTCGCCCGCCGCGCCGATGTTCAACACCGTGCCGGCCTCGAATCTCGAGCCGATGCCGGACACCTGCACCGCGCCACGCGACCCGTCGAACCGTCCGATCCACGATTCACCCGCGGGGGCATTGATCACCTGACCGCCGCCCAGCACGAGAAGCCGACCGTCGCCGGCGCGGCCGATTTGAAGGATGCCGTTGTCCGAGGCGACGGCCGCTGATGGAAGCGGCCCTTCGACGACGATGCGCGAGCCGGCGCCTTCCACGCGAACCACGCCGAAGCTGCCCGCCTCGCGTCCGGCGGTCAGGCCCGATACAAGAAAGCCGTTGGACTTCAACTGGAGTTCGCCGCCGCCCATCACGGTGAGAAAACCTTGCGAGCCCGATACGCGGCCGACCGTCGCAAAGCCGCCTTGTGTCGTTGACACTCCGGTCGGCGGTACCAGAGTGCCACCTGTGAATGTGGCGCGTGTGCCGTCGATGATGAGCGTGCCGGTGCGTGTGTTTGCGGTGCCCAGGTTCAGGAACAACGCGTCCAGCGTGGTGCCGGCAGACAGGCGTGCGGACCCGTTGCCCGCGCCCGTGCCAAGGGTCAGGTTGGCATCGGGGAAGCTGTTGGCTCCCGCCACCAGCGTGAGGGCCGCGTCCTCACCGGCCTGCGTCCTGCGTAGCGTGCCCAAGCTGACGGCGGTAGCGGCTGTCGTGAGATTGACGTAGGTCGAGGAGCGGTTGACGGGTCCGATGCCGGGTTGTTCGTCCCACAAGAAGACACGGAAGCTGTATTCAGTTCCTGGCGCCAGCAGTCCGGAAGGCAGCGCATAGCTCGTCGCCCCAACGGCGGCGACCGCTCGCTCGAACCAGATGAGCTGGTTGGTGCGTTCGTCATAAATTGACAAGCGCACCGCGTCGTAAGGCGTGGTCGTAACGACTGGGCTCCACTGCAGCACTGGGGAGAGGTCGGTGCCGCTGATTTGCAGATTGCTCAACAGTGGAAGTTGGCCCACGCCGACCAGGCCGTTCGAGGACCACTGTGACGCGACACCGCGGTTCTGCAACGTCACAGTCCAGGGTGTGTCGAGCGTGCCGCCGCCGCTCTGCAGCACGTCGGCCGCAAAGCTGCGGCTGAAGAAACCGTTGCCCGAGAGAAACAAGTTGGCGAGAGGCACCTGAACGCCGGGCAGGGTGGGATGGCTTGCGTAGCCGACGGTGGTGAGATTGGGGCTGACGTTGCGTGCCGTGACGGTCAGGTTGTCTCCTGAGCCGGCCCCCACCGTGTTGGGCCCCTCGTTGTCGCGAAACAATCCGACTGAAGAGACCGTGATCTGGGCCGACGCCGTGGCTGCGGCGGCGAGAGCGACCATGCCTACGGCAAGGCGGGCGGTGGCCCGGACGCTGCGTGAATGGAACATGGCGGGCTCCTCAAGGGTGTTGTCGTTATTCGATCAGCCGCCACTCCGATCACGTTGATGCTGGCGCGGCCGCCCGGCGCAATATAGCCCTTCGGTCCATGGTGCGAAAGAAGTGGTTTCGACAAGTCTGTGGAAGACCCCCCAATAAGGAGTTAGGGGCGTGGAAGGCGCGCCCATCGCGGTTGGGAGGTGGGAGCGCCGAGCCTTCAGTACCCTGCGTTGCCGGCCAGGCCGGCAAGGCCCTGGCAGGCCGACTCCAGGCCCTGTTCGACGATGCGCTGCTTCCAGCTGTCGGTGTCGGTGTAGAAGGCGTCGCGAATCTGCTGCTTGATGGCGCGGCGCTGTTCGGCGCTGGCCTCGGGGTGGTTCTCCAGCCACTGGTCGGCGCGCAGCGCGTGGATCGCCTCGGAGACAGGCACCGTGCCGTATTCCATGGCGATGCCGGTGTACTCGGCCTGGGGGCAGTGCCCGTACACGGCACCCCAGATCATGCCGGTGATGACGGCCGAGCTGGAAGAGCCGTCGTGGATCGACGTGACCTCGGCACCCCACCAGGCGCGCGCCCGGGCCAGCGCGGCGGCGTCGTCGCGGTTGGCGTTGATGCGTTCGCCATGGCCGCTGGGCCCCAGGCCGGTGTGCACGTCGATCCAGCCCAGGCGGGCGCAGCGGCGGCCGTGGTCTTGCAGCACATGGCCCAGCGTCTGGCGGCTCCAGGTGGGATTGCGGCCGCCGTAGAACAGCCCCTCGGGGTGGCGGTACTGGCCGCCCGACACGGCGGTCTGCAGCGCCATCGCGCCGCGGCGGGCCACGAAGTCGGCCAGCGCCGTATCGACCTCAGGGGCCGGCGGCCAGGTGGGCGGCACCAGCAGGTGCGCGAGCTCGTCGTAGGCGGTGTTCTCGGGCAGGGGCTGGCTGAAGTCCTGCCAGTTGCGGTTCAGGTCGACGTTCTCGTGCGTGGTGCGCCGCCACCATGAAAAACCGTGGGGGTTGAGCGCATGGACATACAGCACGGCCACGTCGGCGGCCTGCGCGGCGGCATGGAAGGCCGGGTCGGCCAGCAGCGCGGCCTGCACGCCCGATCCGCAGAAGCCTTCGACGCCATGGCAGGCGCTGCTGACGAGCAGCACGGCCGCCGCATCGGCCGGGCCGAAGCGGGCCACGTCCATGGCCAGCGCCTCGCCGTCGCGGCCGCGCAGCGGGTGGGGGTGCGACTGCACCGCCAGGCCGGCGGCGTCGGCTGCGGCCAGGAACTTGGCGCGCGCTTCGGCGTAGGTCTGCGCGAAGAAGTCGCTGGCGTTCATGGGGCCTGCCCGATGCCGCTGGCGCTCAGCGCGCCGCGCCCAGCCACTCCTCGGCGATGCGCACCCAGGCGGTGGCGCCCAGGGGGATCAGTTCGTCATTGAAGTCGTAGCTGGGGTTGTGCAGCATGCACGGGCCCAGGCCGTGGCCGCCGTCGCGGTGTTCGCCTTCGCCGTTGCCGATGACGAAGTAGCAGCCGGGTCGGGCCTGCAGGAAGAAGCTGAAGTCCTCGGCGCCCATGGTCGGCTCGAAGGCGTGCACGTTGTCGGCGCCCACCACGCCGCCCAGCACGCGTCTGACGAACTCGGTCTCGGCAGGGTGGTTCACGGTGGGCGGGTAGTTGCGGGTGAACTTGAATTCACAACTGGCGCCGAAGGCCGCACAGGTGTGCTCGGCCACCAGCTTCATGCGTTCTTCGATCAGCGCCAGCGTCTCCATCGAGAAGGTGCGCACGGTGCCGCGGAGCTGGCAGGCGTCAGGCACCACGTTGATGGCCTCGCCCGCGTGGATCATGGTCACCGAAATCACGCCCGGGTCCACCGGCTTGCGGTTGCGCGTGATGATGGTCTGGAAGGCCATCACCATCTGGCAGGCCACGGGCACCGGGTCGATGCCCAGGTGCGGCATGGCGGCGTGCGCGCCCTTGCCGCGAATGGTGATGTTGAACTCGTTGCTCGACGCCATCATCGCGCCCGGGTTGACGCCAAAGGCGCCCACCTTCATGCCCGGCCAGTTGTGGGCGCCGAACATGGCCTCCATCGGGAACTTGTCGAACAGGCCGTCCTTGATCATCTCGCGCGCGCCGCCGCCGCCTTCTTCGGCCGGCTGGAACACCAGGTAGACGGTGCCGTCGAAATTGCGGTGCCGGGACAGGTGCTTGGCCGCCGCCAGCAGCATCGCGGTGTGGCCATCGTGGCCGCAGGCGTGCATCTTGCCCGCGTGTTTGCTGGCGTGGGCGAAGGTGTTGTGTTCGGTCATGGGCAGCGCGTCGATGTCGGCGCGCAGACCCACGGCGCGGTGGCTGCTGCCGTTCTTCACGATGCCGACCACGCCGGTCTTGCCCAGCCCGCGGTGGATGGGAATGCCCCACTCGGTGAGGGCTTTGGCGATGACGTCGGCGGTGCGTTCTTCCTGGAAGCACAGTTCCGGGTGGGCGTGGATATCACGGCGGATGGCGGTGACGGCGGCCGCATCGGCCAGGATGGGTTCGATCAGGTTCATGGCGTGCTCCAGACGGCGGTGCAGGCATCTTAGCCGGGCCCTGCTGTGGCACAGTCGCGCGCATGGATGTCCTCATACACGCCAGTCCCGCTTCCGCCCCCTTGCGCACGGTGCGCGCCGTGTGCCCGCACGACTGCCCCGACACCTGCGCCATGCTCGTCACCGTGCAGGACGGTGTGGCCGTGCGCGTGGCCGGCGACCCCGACCACCCGCCCACGCAGGGCGTGCTGTGCACCAAGGTCAGCCGCTACACGGAACGCAGCTACAGCCCCGACCGGGTGCTGACGCCGCTCAGGCGCGTCGGCAAGAAGGGCGAGGGCCGCTTCGAGCCGGTGAGCTGGGACGACGCGCTGGACGACATCGCCGCCCGCCTGCAAGCCATCGCCGCGCGCGACCCCCAGGCCGTGCTGCCCTACAGCTATGCCGGCACCATGGGCCTGGTGCAGGGCGACGGCATGGCCGCGCGCTTCTTCCACAAGCTGGGCGCCAGCCTGCTGGACCGCACCATCTGCAGCAGTGCCGGCGGCGCGGCGCTCACCGCCACCTACGGCGCCCCGGTGGGCATGCACGCGCAGTTCTTTGCCGAGAGCCGGTTGATCCTGATCTGGGGCAGCAATTCCATCACGTCCAACCTGCACTTCTGGACCTACGCGCAGCAGGCCAAGCGGGCGGGCGCCAAGCTGATCTGCATCGACCCGCGCAAGACGGAGACCGCCGACAAGTGCCACCAGCACATCGCCCTGCTGCCGGGCACCGACGGGGCGCTGGCCCTGGGCCTGATGCACGAACTGGTGGTGAACGACGCGCTGGACCCCGACTACATCGACCGCCATGTCGAAGGCTGGCCCGGCCTGCGCGAACGTGCGCTGCAATGGCCACCCGAGCGCGTGGCGGCGGTATGCGGCATCACGGCCGACGAGGTGCGCGGCCTGGCGCTTGACTACGCCCGCACGCGGCCGGCGGCCATTCGCCTGAACTACGGCATGCAGCGGGTGCGCGGCGGTGGCAATGCCGTGCGTCTGATTGCTCTGCTGCCCTGCCTGACGGGCGCCTGGCGCCACCGTGCCGGCGGCATGCTGCTGTCGGCCACGGGGTGGTTTGCGAACTCGCGCAACGACGCCTGGCTGCAGCGGCCGGACCTGCTGGAAGGCGTGTACGGCCCTGCGGGCTCGGGGCGCAAGCCGCGCACCATCAACATGAGCACCATCGGCGACGACCTGCTGCGCGAAGCGTCGCCCGACTTCGGCCCGCGCATCGAGGCCGTCGTCGTCTACAACAGCAACCCGGTGGCGGTGGCGCCCGACAGCGCCCAGGTGGCCCGCGGCTTCGCACGCGAAGACCTGTTCACGGTGGTGCTCGAGCACTTTCTCACCGACACCGCCGACCACGCCGACTACGTGCTGCCCGCCACCACGCAGCTGGAACATTGGGATGCCCACCGCTCCTACGGCCACACCTACGCCATGCTGAACGAGCCGGCAATATCGCCGCTGGGGCAGGCGCGGTCCAACGCCGCCATCTTCCGTGCGCTGGCATCGCGGCTGGGCTTCGACGAGCCCTGTTTTGCCGACGACGACGAGACCATGGCCCGCGGTGCCTTCCGTGCCGAGGCGGTCGACCCGGCGTTGATGCGCGAGCGCGGCTGGGTCAAGCTGGACGTTGCCGACGCGCCCTTTGCCGAGGGGGGCTTCCCCACCCCCAGCGGCAAGGCGCTGGCTGACGCGCCTGGGCTGGGCGTGCCCGACCATCTGCCCAACTACGAGAGCGCCCTGTCGTCGCCCGAACTGGCAGCGCGATTCCCGCTGGCGATGATCTCGCCGCCGGCGCGCAACTTCATGAACTCCACCTTCGTCAACATCGCCAGCCTGCGTGCCGCCGAGCGCGAACCGCTGCTGGAAATGCACCCGCTGGATGCCGCAGCGCGCGGCATCGCGGCCGGCGCGGTGGTGCGCGTGTTCAACGACCGCGGCGAATACGTCTGCAAGGCAGCGTTGAACGACAGGGCGCGGCCGGGGGTCGTGAACGGCCTGGGCGTGTGGTGGCGCAAGTACGGCCTGGAAGGCACCAACGTCAACCAGCTGACGCACCAGCAGCTGACCGACCTGGGACGGGCGCCTTCGTTCTACGACTGCCTCGTGGAAGTGGAAGTGAAAGCGGCCGCGGCTTGACGTGCGCCGCCACACCTGGGCGCTGATGGCTTCGGTCGGCCTGCTGGGCACAGCCTTGTTGGCGGCGGCGGCCGTCTGCTTGACCAGCGGCTGCAGTTCGCTGGGTTACTACGCCCAGGCGGTGAATGGCCACCTCGACCTGCTGCAGCGCTCCCGCCCGGCGGTCGACTGGGTGGCCGACCCGGCCACGCCCGAGGCGCTGCGCCAGCGGCTGCAGCTGAGCCAGCGCATGCGCGACTTCGCGGTGAGTGAACTCAAGCTGCCCGACAACCGCAGCTACCGCCGTTACGCCGACCTGCAGCGCACGGCCGTGGTGTGGAATGCGGTGGCCGCACCCGAGCTGTCGCTGACGCTGAAGACCTGGTGCTTCCCGGTGGTGGGCTGTGTGGGCTACCGCGGCTACTTCGCGCGCGAGCCGGCCGATGCGCTGGCCGAGCAACTGAGGGCGCAAGGCTGGGAGACCAGTGTCTACGGCGTGCCGGCGTATTCGACGCTGGGCCGCACCGACTGGCTGGGCGGCGACCCGCTGCTCAGCACCTTCCTGCACTGGCCCGAAGGTGAACTGGCCCGGCTGATCTTTCATGAGCTGGCCCACCAGGTGGCCTACGCCAACGACGACACCACCTTCAACGAGTCCTTCGCGACAGCGGTCGAACGCATCGGCGGCCGCCGCTGGCTGCAGCAGCATGCGTCGCCCGCGGCCCGCGCCGAATACGACGCGCTCGAAGCCCGGCGGCAGGACTTCAGGCAACTGACCGCCCGTTACCGCGACGAGCTCAAGGCGCTGTACGCCAGCGACGCCCCGGATGCCACCAAGCGGGCGCGCAAGGGCGAGTTGATGGCCGGCATGCAGGCCGACTACGCACAGATCAAGGCGCAGCGCTGGAACGGCTTTGCCGGCTACGATGCGTGGTTTGCGCGCAGCAACAATGCGGCGCTCGGCGTGATGGCGGCGTACAACGAACTGGTGCCCCATTTCGAGCGCCTGTTCGAACGCAGCGGCGGCGACTTCACGCGCTTCTATGCTGAGGTGAAAGTGCTGGCCGCCCTGCCGAAGGCGGAGCGGCGCGCCAGACTCGGTGCCCCCCCATGACAAGGAAATGACCGATGGCAGACATCCACATCCACCGCGACCACAAGCTGGGCCTGGCCAAGGCGCGCAAGATCGCCTGGACCTGGGCCGAAGAGGTCGAGACCAAGTTCGGCATGGAGTGCAGCGTGATCGAGGGCCAGACCAGCGACACGGTGGAGTTCACGCGCTCGGGTGTCACGGGCACGCTGATCGTGGCGCCCGACCACTTCGAGCTCAGCGCCAAGCTCGGCTTCCTGCTCGGCGCCTTCAGCAAGACCATCGAGGGCGAGATCACCAAGAACCTCGACGCCTTGCTCGACAAGGGTGCTGCCGCTGCCAAGAAGGCCGCGCCAGCCAGGAAAAAGCTCGCTAAATGAGGTCGTTCATGAACCCTCTTCTGTTGACCGCTCTCGCTGCCGGCATGCTGGCGGCAACGGTGCCCGTGGCTGCGCAGACCGCCCCCAAGCCTGCGACGACGGCAGCCTGCACCTCCCCGTTGTTGCAGCACAGTTTTCCGCGCCTGCAGGACGAAAAGCCGCAGGCGCTGTGCCAGTACGCGGGCAAGGTGCTGCTGGTCGTCAACACCGCCAGCTTCTGCGGCTTCACGCCGCAGTACGAAGGCCTGGAGGCGCTGCACGCCAAGTACGCCGCGCAAGGCCTGGTGGTGCTGGGCTTCCCGACCAACGATTTCGGTCAGCAGGAACCTGGTGACGCCAAACAGATCGCCGACTTCTGCTTCAACACCTATGGCGTCAAGTTCCCGATGTTTTCCAAGACCACGGTCAAGGGCGCGTCGGCCAACCCGTTCTTCGTGTCGCTGGCCCGGGCCACGGGCAAGGCGCCGGGCTGGAACTTCCACAAGTACCTGGTCGACCGCCAGGGCCGTGCGGTCGGCAGCTACGACAGCAACGTCGCGCCGACCAGCGCCGCGCTGGTGGCGCGCATCGAACAGGCGCTGGCCGCGAGATAGCGCCCCCAAGCTCACTTCGTTCGCTGACCCCCGAGGGGGCGCGCACGGCTAGGCGCGGTCCGGCGCCGGGCCGGCCCGTCCCTGCGTTCACTTCAGCGAGTCGATCAGCGCCACGTATTCCTTCATGGCCGCGTCACCAGTCTTGCCCTTGATGGCCGTCCAGGCGTCGAACTTGGCACGGCCCACCATGTCGATGAAGCCGGGCCGCTTGCCTTCCACGTCGCCATCGGTGGCCTGCTTGTACAGCGCGTACAGTTTCAGCAGCGTGGCGTTGTCGGGTTTCTCGGGCAGGCCCTTGCTGGCTGCCACGGCGGCGTCGAACGAGGCTTTGACTTTGGACATGAGACGCCCTTTCGTGGCTGATTTCGTGGGTCTTCCGGTGGGTGAAAATCTGAGCTTGACGGCCCGCATGTTACCCAGCATCGTGTCCCGTGTCTGAGCCCGCCGGAGCCTGATTTGCCGAGGAGAAACCCCATGTCAGAAGCCGTCGAGCGCATGTCGCGCGTGGACACGGCGTGGCTGCGCATGGACAACGACGTCAACCTGATGATGATCGTCGGCGTGTGGCTGTTGCGCCCGGCGGTGACGCTGCAGGCGGTGCGCGAACGCGTTGCCGACAAGCTGCTCAAGTACAACCGCTTCGGCCAGAAAGCCGTGGCCGACGCGATGGGCGCGCACTGGCAAACCGACGACCACTTCGACATCACACAGCACGTGGTGCCGCTGGCGCTGAAGCGCCGACGCGGGCAGAGCGAGCAGGCCGCGCTGCAGGCGATCTGCGGCGAACTGGCCGGCACGCCGCTGGACCCGGCGCGGCCGCTGTGGCAGTTTCAGTTGGTGGAGGACTACGAGGGCGGCAGTGCGATGGTGGCGCGCATCCACCACTGCATCGGCGACGGCATTGCGCTGACCTCGGTGATGATGTCCATCACCGACGGCGGCTCCGACCCGCCGCGCCGCCGCCGGAAGTTGTCGCCAGGCCACGACCACGAAAACGACTGGCTGGCCGACGCCGTGCTCAAGCCGTTGACCGACCTGGCCGTGAAGGCCGTGGGCATGTACGGCGACGGCGTGGTCAAGTCGCTGGAAGCGCTGTCCAGTCCGCAGCAAGGGGGCATGGACCTGGCGCGCAGCGGCTTGCAGGTGCTCAAGGACGTGTCGGCCTTTGCGGCGATGGCCGACGACTCGCCGACACGGCTGAAAGGCCAGCCCGCCGGGCGCAAGGTGGTGGCCTGGGGCGCCCCGATTCCGCTGGACGAGGTCAAGGCCGTGGGCAAGGCGCTGGGCTGCTCGGTCAACGACGTGCTGCTGGCCTGCGCGGCTGGCGCCGTGGGTGCCTACCTGGCTGGGCTGGGCGAGGACCCGCAGGGAAAGGAGATCCGCGCCATGGTGCCGGTGAACCTGCGCCCGCTGGACCAGGCCTGGAAGCTGGGCAACCGCTTCGGCCTGGCGCCACTGGTGCTGCCCATCGGCATAGCCAACCCCGTGGCGCGCGTGTTTGCCGTGCATGCCCGCATGGCGGAACTGAAGGGCAGCTACCAGCCGCTGCTGGCCTTTGCCATCCTGGCGCTCACGGGCCTGTTCATCAAGCCCGTGCAGGACGCCGTGCTGGGCCTGTTCGCGAAGAAGACCACCGCCGTGATGACCAACGTGCCCGGCCCGGGCGTGCCGCTGAAGTTCTGCGGCGCCACGCTGCGCCAGAACATGTTCTGGGTGCCGGCCTCGGGCAGCGTGGGCGTGGGTCTGAGCATCCTCAGCTACGGCGGTGGCGTGCAGTTCGGGTTGATCACCGACCGTGCGCTGTGCCCCGACCCCGACGCCATCGCCAGCCACTTCGCGCTCGAGTTCGACAAGCTGCTCACGCTGAGCCTGATGCTGCCCTGGGGCGCGGGCGACGCGTCCTGAACCCTTCATCGCAAAAGTTCCACGGAGGAAACACCATGACCGTCACCGTCGACATCGACCTGGGTTACGAGTTCGCCGTCAAGGCCGCGTTCAAGGACGTGTTCGACGTCGTCAGCGACGTGCCCGTGTCGGCCAGTTTCTTCCCCAAGGTGGACCAGCTCGTCGACCTGGGCAAGGGTGTCTACCGCTGGGAGATGGCCAAGGCGGGCACGGCCCAGGTCAACATCCAGACCGTCTACGCCAGCAAGTACACCAGCAACCGCGCCAAGGGCTCGGTGGTGTGGGTGCCGGTCAAGGGCCAGGGCAACGCCCTGGTCAGCGGCAGCTGGAAGCTGGTCAACCAGAAGAAGAGCACGGCACTGGAGTTCAAGGTCTTCGGCACTGTGGACGTGCCCTTGCCGGGGCTGATGAAGATGGTGGTCGTGCCCATCGTGCGCAACGAGTTCGAGACCCTGGTCGAGAAGTACATCGACAACCTGATCAAACACTTCGGAGGCGAGGCCTGAGGCCTTGGCATTGAACATGAACGACTCCCTGCACTTCACCCGCCGCGAACTGGCGCTGGCGGCCACGGCCGGGCTGCTGACCAGCCCGCTGGGCCTGCATGCCGCGACACCCAAGGACACCCTCGTGGTGGCCGCGGCCTTCGACGACATCATCAGCCTGGACCCGGCCGAGGCCTTCGAGATCTCGACCGGCGAGTTGATGGGCAATGGCTACGAGCGGCTGCTGCGTTACGACGTCAACGACCCCAGCAAGCTGCTGCCCGATGTGGCCAGGAGCTGGAAGGTGTCGGCCGATGGCCTGAGCTACAGCTTCGAGATCAAGCCCGGCCTGCGCTTCGCCTCAGGCAACCCGCTGACGGCCGAGGACGTGGTGTTCTCGCTGCAGCGCGCCGTGCTGCTGGACAAGACACCGGCCTTCATCCTCACGCAGTTCGGCCTGACCAAGGCCAACGTCGCGACCAAGGTGCGCCAGACCGGCCCGCTCGGCCTGACCATCGAGACCGACAAGGCCTACGCGCCGACACTGGTCTACAACTGCCTGACGGCCAACGTGGCTGCGGTGGTGGACAAGAAGCTGGTGATGTCCAAGGAAGCCAATGGCGACATGGGGGCCGGTTGGTTGAAGACCAACTACGCCGGGTCCGGCCCCTTGCGCATCCGCGAATGGCGCGCCAACGAGCTCATCACGCTGGAGCGCAACGACAACTTCCACGGCACCAAGAGCAAGCTCGGCCGCGTCATGTACCGCCACATCAAGGAGTCGGCCACGCAGCGCCTGCTGCTGGAAAAGGGCGACGCCGACATCGCGCGCAACCTCAGCCCGCAAGATCTGGCTGCGCTGGCATCCAACAAGAACGTGAAGACCACCGCCACGCCCAAGGGCACGGTGTACTACTTCAGCCTGAACCAGAAGAATCCCATCCTGGCCAAGCCCGAGGTGCGCGAGGCCTTCAAGTGGCTGGTGGACTACGGTGCCATCGGCGACACGCTGATCAAGAACATCGGCGTGGTGCATCAGAACTTCCTGCCCATCGGCCTGCTCGGCGCGAGCAAGGACAACCCCTACAAGCTCGACCTGCCCCGCGCCCGCGCCCTGCTGGCCAAGGCCGGGCATGCGGGGGGCTTCAAGGTGACCATCGACATGCGCACCGTGCAGCCGGTGCAAGGGGTCACCGAGGCCATCCAGCAGAGCTTCAAGCAGGCCGGCATCGAGCTCGATATCCTCCCCGGCGACGGCAAGCAGACGCTCACCAAGTACCGCGCCCGCACCCACGACATCTACATCGGCAGCTGGGGCGCCGACTACTGGGACCCGCACACCAACGCCGACACCTTTGCGCGCAACCCCGACAACGCCGACGACGCCAAGAGCAAGCCGCTGGCCTGGCGCAACGCCTGGGAGATTCCCGAGTTGACCAGGAAGGCCAATGCCGCAGCCCTTGAACGCGACGGCGCCAAGCGCGCCAAGATGTACCAGGACATCCAGGCCGAGTTCCGCAAGACCAG